>RCNE010000160.1_pt1 | contig 32913 bp, 31 predicted proteins | sample 2041361 | NCBI WGS metagenome assembly RCNE01 (sample SAMN09708229, study PRJNA481090) | Marine sediment metagenome, whole genome shotgun sequencing project. | reverse complement strand
GGTACTTCTACTATTTCAATGGCTTCGTGAGCGCCTTGGTCAATCCATCGGGTAGGTACTTGTGTTTTTCGCGTAACGCCTACCTTGATATTGCTTGAATTTGCTAAGTACACAATATGCGGCTGCAATTGTACTTTCTTCTCGTATTCTAAATTCCGATCTTCTTTATCTAGGTGCGCGGTGCTCAGTTCGGGGCGCATAATCCAATCACCTGCTGATGGTATTTCAAAAAAGCAGCTCTTGCAAAACCCCTGACGAAAAATAGGCCGATCATTACCACAATTCAAACATTGATGTTTGATGAATTCTATTTTCAAGGTTTTATTGAGTACTTGGTTCACATTCAAGAAGTCTTCCTTAAAAACCATATAATATTGAATAGGACTACCTATCTCGGTCTGCATTTTTTTTAGAACACCCTCGTACTGCATGTGTTAAGTTGTTATTTGAAAATGATAGTTTAATACCCTATTTTAGGAGGATAAATATACTTATAAATGCCCATACCTCTATTCAATTCTATTGCTTCTTGGCTACTTAAAAAGCGCTATCACCAGATAGAACTATTCTTGAAATACCCGGAAGAAGTACAAGAAGAGGTATTGTATCAATTACTTGAGATTGCTAAGGATACTGAGATAGGGCGTACGTACGAATTCGAATCGATAAATAACTACAATATATTTCGAGAAAGAGTGCCGATACGCTCTTATGAGGAGGTAGAACCACTTATTGAACGAACTCGTCGTGGCGAACAGAATATTTTTTGGCCAACATCAATTAAGTTATTTGCTAAAAGTAGTGGTACCACTAACGCCAAGAGTAAATTCATTCCTGTAAGCTCAGAGGCCCTTGAAGATTGTCATTTCAAATCTGGCAAAGACTTGTTATGTCTTTATCTAAACAATAACGAGAATTCACAATTGTTTACGGGTAAGAGTTTACGATTGGGCGGTAGTAAAGAATTGTATGAAGATAATGGATCTCACTTTGGGGATTTATCGGCTATTTTAATTGATAATATGCCTTTATGGGCAGAGTATAGTAGCACACCAAGTAACAAGGTTTCTTTAATGAGTGAGTGGGAAAGCAAACTTATGGCTATCATTAAAGAAACAACACAAGAAAATGTTACCAGTTTGGCAGGAGTGCCTTCATGGATGTTAGTGCTGCTTAATAATGTATTAGAGACCACAGGGAAAGACCACTTATTTCAGGTTTGGGAGAACTTAGAGGTTTATTTTCATGGCGGGGTTAACTTCAATCCGTATCAAGAGCAATACAAAAAGCTATTACCTAGAAAGAGTTTCAAATATTATGAAATCTATAATGCTTCTGAAGGGTTTTTTGCGATTCAAGACCGTAATGATGCAGACGATCTACTCCTTATGTTAGATTACGGCATCTTTTATGAGTTTATTCCTATGGATGTTTATGGTTCTGAAGAGCAACAGGCCATACCACTTTGGGAAGTTGAAATTGGCAAAAATTATGCGGTTATCATATCTACAAATTCTGGTTTGTGGCGTTATAAAATCGGAGATACGATTCGATTTACATCTTTAAATCCGTACCGTATTAAAGTAACAGGGCGCACGAAACACCATATCAATGTGTTTGGTGAAGAACTGATAATAGAAAATGCGGAAGAAGCTTTGAAGAGCGTTTGTGAAAAGACAGGGGCAGAAATTAAAGACTATACAGCAGGCCCAATTTTTATGGCTGGAAAAGAAAAAGGAGCCCACGAATGGATTATAGAGTTTAGAAAACCACCGGAGGAATTGAACTATTTTATTGAGGTTTTTGATAACACCCTAAAATCGCTGAACTCTGATTATGAGGCTAAGCGCTATAATAATACCACCTTAAAAATGCCCAAAGTTCATGTGGCGCGAGAGCATCTTTTCTATGATTGGCTCAAACAGAATGACAAACTAGGGGGGCAGCATAAAATTCCTAGACTAAGTAATAAGCGAGAATATGTAGAAGAATTATTAAGCATGAATAGCTAACAACCTCTTATTTGACTAAACGACAACGAGTATGACCGCAATTTTCAATTTTCTTATGATTGCCGGTGCCGTTCAAGGGTTTATTTTCAATGTGGCCACTTTCTTATCTCGAAAAAAAATAGAGAGACCTATTCTCTTTCTAAATCTATTGGTGTTTTTTCTTTCCTTAAATAACCTACAGTCATGGTTTATAGAAAAGCACTTTATTGATTCAGAATTTTTGTTACACGACTTTACGGTGCCTTGGTATGTTTTGATTGTGCCTATGTTTTATGCCTTCTTGGTGTATTATCTAGAAATTGAAGAAAAACGATTTCCTTTTATCCGAACATCTCTAATCATATTCTTTTTGGAGCTGATTACGCGAACAGTTGTCATTTTTTTAGTGAACAATGAAAAGTGGTCTTCTGAAAATCTTGAAATCTATAATAATATTGAAGATGCCATTACCCTGTTATACTCTCTTTTTCTATTTTATAAAGCGATTCAAATTGTATTTAGGCATGGTACATTTGATACTCCAGTTTTGGCTTTTGATGATTTGAAGTGGTTAAAGTGGTTCTTTTATTTGGGAGGAGGAGTTTTTGTTCTATGGATGATGTCTATAGTATTCAATTCTACCGGCATTGTACAAAAACCCTATAGTTACTATCCATTGCGATTAGGTTCTTCAATTTTAATTTATTGGGTTGGGTATCAAGCCTTTTTTAGATATGTGGTTTTAAAGGATAGAATTTTACTTCGGAAAGAAATCAGAAAGAAGAGTTTTTCAAAAAGCATTAAACGAACAGTAAAAGAAGACCGAGGAGAATCTGCTTTCGAAGAAATAAACTCCTATGTAAACGCCAATCAAAAATTCCTTGACCCTTATTTGAGCCTTGAAAATCTCGCGGAAGAACTGGGTATTAGTTCTAGTGGTCTCTCAAAGACAATGAATTCATATGCAGGCAGCAATTTCTCTGATTACATTAATAAATACCGTGTTGAAGAAGCTAAAACGCTTTTGGGTGACAGTAGTTTTTCTGCATATACCATTGTTGCAATTGGGTTGGAATGCGGTTTCAATTCAAAATCTACTTTTTATGCCGCCTTTAAGAAATTTACGGGGTTAACACCTACCGCTTATAGAAATCAGCGTTCTAGCTGACCTAAAAATTGTCCGAATTCTTCCGTTTTACGTTATTTCGGACTATTGAATACTACTCACAATCTAGTTTTGGCTAACCGTTAAATCTAGAAATCATGAAAAACAACCTCTTTCTTTTTCTTCTTTTAGTAAGTTTTAATAGTCAAAGTCAAAAGGGCAAATTTGGTATTCGTTCTATAGAACAGAATAACGGTGTCAGCACCACTTTTTCAAATTATTATGAGTTTGGGCTAAACTTGGGTCTGGATATTACTGCTTCTTATGACCATCATTTATTTGAACTAAGGTTTAATATAGGAGGGGAATTTGAGTTTTTATCAAATGCGGTTAACCAATACAATAATTTGAATTTCATGTACGGGCGTGAGTTCTTAGTTACTAATTGGTTGGTAATAGATGGCTTTGCCGGAGTCGGATATGTGAATTTCAACAAAGAAAACTCAGATACCAATTGGATTCGTCAAACGAATCGAAACCTAAATCTACCCATTATCCTCAAGTTTTTGTTTGTAAATGGTAAAGTATTCAATATGGGTTTAAATACAAATATCAATTTGAATTCCTTTAAAGTACTCTACTCGACCAACTTGATTTTGCAATTCAAGTTTAGATAGTAAGTAGACCAAAAATATTTGATTTCAATCTATGTGGATAATCTCTGATTATCTAACATCTAGCGAAAGCTAGTTTTGATAAAACTTTAAAACTAGAAATTATGAGAACATTTTTATTCATTTTAGTAGTAGTGTTTACGAGCAAGTGTTTTGGACAGAAGAATTTGGTTTTTGCAGAACTCGGTGGTAATGCCGTTGGTGTTTCAGTAAACTATGAACGTCAGCTCACAAAAATTCCCATGTTGGGCATGAGAGTAGGTTATGGTAGATTTTATCAATCAGAGGTAGTTTCAATTCCTGTGTCGGTACATTATTTATATGATATAAGAAATCAAAATTTTGTTGAATTGGGACTTGGCTATACTTGGGTAGCTCCAAGAACTCACGATCCTTGCCCTGGTTTAAACTTTAACTTTTACCCTAGTTCAAATTGTGACAAAGAAGAACGTAATGCGGATCATAAGCTTTTAACAACATTGGGATATCGAAGACATTTCGGAAAAAAGAAACAGTTTATGTTAAAAGGAATTTTCACAGCACAATTGAAATCATCATATGACGAAAGGGTTATTACTTCAGGGGGTCTTGGTTTTGGATATCGATTTTAATAGATAAAGACGCTAGTATGTTTCGTTAACTGAATAGATGTGCTATTCATCGGATAAAGGTTACTACATCGAAGAATTCTTTCGGATAAACAAATAAATGCGGTATTCCTTCGTTTATTGTTCAAATTCGTCCTAGAACTTAACCCGATTACTTATTTATACCTAAAATTATGGCCGAAAAACTAGTTATACTGTCCGACATGTGGGGTGCGAAAAAAGGACTATGGATCACATCATATCTTGGATATTTACAACAGTATTTTGATATTACGTATTATGATATTCAACAACTGTCTAATGTAGACATAACTGTTAACACAGCAGATAATGTTCACAGAGCTTTTGTCGAAGGAGGAATAGATACGGGAGTAGCACATCTTTTAAAGAAAGAAACAGAACCAGCACATTATTTAGGTTTCAGTATTGGTGGTGCTATCGCCTGGAAAGCCGGATTAATGGGTCTGCCCATGAAATCAATTTATACGGTTTCTTCTACAAGAATTCGTGCAGAAGAATCTAAACCTGAGTGCAATGTTACTGCCTTGTTTGGAGATTCAGATGTATATCGCCCCAAATTAGACTGGCATGAAAAAGTAGGCGTGAAGTCGGATATTATTGCCGGCTTTGGTCATACGATGTATGCCGACGAAAAGATCATAAGCAGAGTTTGTTTAGATCTATTGAAGTCTGTAACACAAAAAGAACAACAAAAAGAAGAGGAAAAGGCGCATATAAAAATAGCCTAAGCTTCAAATAAATACATTATAAAAACTAAAGGCGGTCTTAAGAGACCGCCTTTAGTTTTTTAATAGTTTCATAAGAAAGCTTTTCTTCAGCATAAGGTTTGGAAACCTTAAACTCTGTTTCACCGCTACTCGGCATTTCAAACATAGCGTCAGTAAATATAGCTTCGCATAATGAGCGTAAGCCTCTTGCGCCTAATTTGTATTCGATGGCCTTCTTAACAATATAGCCTAAAGCCTGCTCTGTAATAGTAAAGCTGATACCATCCATAGAAAACAGTTTTTCGTACTGCTTGATGATCGCATTTTTAGGTTCAGTAAGAATAGCACGCAACGTTTTTTCATCCAAAGGGTTCATGTGGGTTAAAACCGGTAACCTACCAATGATTTCAGGAATCAATCCGAAATCTTTCAAGTCTTTAGGTATGATATATTGCAAGATGTTGCTTTCATCTAAATTTTCATCCGCTTTTGAGGCGCTATAACCTACTGCTTGCATATTCAAGCGTTTGGTGATCGCACGCTCAATTCCGTCAAACGCTCCCCCTGCAATAAACAAGATATTTTCTGTATTTACTTCAATAAATTTTTGGTCTGGGTGTTTTCTGCCTCCCTTTGGTGGCACGTTTACAACGGTACCTTCCAAAAGTTTCAATAAGCCTTGTTGTACGCCTTCACCAGATACATCTCTTGTGATAGAAGGGTTGTCGCTTTTACGGGCGATTTTATCTATCTCATCAATGAAGACAATACCGCGTTCAGCTTTCTCTAAATTGTAGTCGGCAGCCTGTAACAAACGAGTTAGTATGCTTTCTACATCTTCACCTACATACCCCGCTTCGGTAAGTACTGTTGCATCTACAATTGCCAAAGGTACGTTGAGCATTCGGGCAATAGTTTTTGCCATTAAGGTCTTTCCAGTACCGGTTTGACCCACCATGATGATATTACTTTTTTGAATTTCAATGTCATCATCTTTTGACTTGGTTTGTAACAGTCTTTTGTAGTGATTGTATACAGCAACTGACATCACTTTTTTGGTTCGCTCTTGACCAATAATAAAGGTGTCTAAAAATTCTTTGATTTCTAAAGGTTTTTTTAAGACCAGTTCAGAAGAAAGATCATTGGTTTTAGTTTGCTTTGATTCTTCAGCAACAATACCATGCGCTTGTTCAATACAACGGTCACAAATGTGAGCGTCAAGACCTGCAATCAAAAGATTGGTTTCAGGCTTTTTTCGTCCGCAAAATGAGCATTCTAAATTTTCTTTTGCCATAAGATTTGCTGTCTTTCCCCAATATTAACGAAAGAATATGGGTTTTGGTTCACTACATAACAGATATAAGTAGTTCTTCATTTTAAAGCTTTGTCGAAACTAGTCTTTATCTCTTACTAAAATCTCGTCGATCATACCATACTTTTTCGCTTCATCTGCTTTCATCCAATAGTCACGATCACTATCATCATGTACTTTTTCGATAGATTGCCCCGAATGATTTGATATAATTTGATACAACTCTTCTTTCAATTTTAATATTTCACGTGCAGTAATCTCAATATCGCTCGCTTGACCTTGAGCACCACCCATGGGCTGATGAATCATAACTCGAGAATGAGTAAGACCACTTCGTTTTCCTTTTTGTCCTGCGCACAAAAGTACAGCCCCCATTGAAGCAGCCATGCCAGTACAAATGGTAGCTACGTCAGGTTTGATAAACTGCATCGTATCATAAATACCTAAACCAGCATAAACGCTTCCACCTGGTGAATTAATATATATCTGAATATCTTTAGATGCATCTGCACTTTCTAAAAACAATAGTTGAGCCTGTACAATGTTGGCTACTTGATCATTAATACCAGTTCCTAAAAAGATAATACGATCCATCATCAAACGCGAAAAAACATCCATTGCAATGGCGTTTAATTGGCGCTCTTCAATAATATTCGGAGTCATATTCGTAGGGTACATACTGCTCATGATTTTATCATAATACATGCTGTTGATACCTTGGTGATTTATCGCGTAATTTTTGAATTCTTTTCCGTAATCCATTAGTTATATTTCAATTTTTAAGACAAAAAAGGTGCCGAGTTTTTACGCTCGGCACCGTAAAGATACTTATTATTTTTCGGAAAATTATCCGTAAACTTCTGATACGAATTTCTCGTATGTGAGCTCTTTCGTCTTTAAGTTTGCTTTTTCTTTGTAAAGAGTCAGAAGCTTTTGACTCATCAGTTGTTCTGATAGGCGTTTTACCTCGTCTTGATTGCTAAGAACTCTAGTCGCAATATTGTCTAATTCTTCTTCTTGAGGATTTAGTTGACCGTATTGAGCCATTTGAGATTTGATAAAACCTTTAGCAAATTCTTTAAGCTCATCGAATTGAATCTGAACATCATTATCCTTAATGATCTTTCCTTCAATCAATTGGTAGCGAAGTCCCTTTTCAGATTTTTCATATTCCTCACTAGCCTGCTCTGCAGTTAGTGGGTTTTCACCAGTCATCTGAATCCATTTGGTTAAGAAACCAGCAGGAAGGTCAAATTTGGTGTTTTCAATGAAATATTCTGTAACGTCGTTCAATAATTTTTGATCTGACTGTTGCTCGAATTGTTTTTCAGAATCTTCTTTAATTCTTTCTTTCAATTCCTTTTCTGATTTTATGGCCTCTGGGCCAAATAATTTATCAAAAAGTTCTTGATTTAATTCAGCAGGCTCTCTTTCGTTAACTTCTTCGATTGTAAAAGAAACTTCAACATCTAGTTTATTTGCCTTGTCTGCTGAAATACCTAATACACTTGTTAAGAAATTATCTTCTTTGAAAAGGCCTTTAGTTTTAAGTGTAACAACATCGCCAACTTTTTTACCAAGTAAGCTATCTCCTTTTTTGCCTTTAAACATATTAAACTCTAAAGTAGATTTATTGTCAACTTCTACTTCTTCGTTTTTGAAAATGCCGGTAACTTCGTCTTTTTTACTTACTACTGTTTTGCTAACGAGTTTTCCGTATTGTTTTTGAATACGTTCTATCTGCTCATCAACCATTTTTTTATCAGCAACAATTTTATAAGTTGTTATGGGTTTTTTAGTTTTTAATGGAACTTCAAAATTTGGCGCAAGACCAAGCTCAAATTCAAAAGCAAATTCATCAGTATCCCAATCAAAATTATCTTGTTGTTTAGGTAATGGATTTCCTAAAACATCTAACTTTTCTTCCGTCAGGTATTTGTTCAGATTATCTTGAATGAGTTTGTTTACTTCATCCACTAAAACAGCTTTTCCATATTGTTTTTTGATCAGCCCCATAGGAACTTGACCTTTTCTAAAACCAGGAATATTAGCTTGTTTTTTATAATCTTTAAGAATGCTATCTACTTTGTCTTGATAATCGTCTTTTGTAATAGCGACTTTTACTACTGCATTCAATTCGTCAATCTGCTCTTTGGTAATATTCATTTCCTAAATCTTTTTACTTTTTTAAAGGGATGCAAAAATAGTATAATTAAAGCATCTTGCCAAGTTTTTAAAGTACTGGAATTCAATGTTGCACTATCCTTTTTTATCTTCCCTTAGAAGTGAAAATAGGATAGATTGTAAAAAAGATAGTAAGAGGCTAAAAATTATTGCCCACAACCAACCATTTACGGTAAACCCGTCAACAAAATAATCTGCCAACATAATAATACAAGCATTAATAACTAGTAAGAAAAGACCAAAAGTTAAGATGGTTATAGGTAGGGTTAGAATGACCATAATGGGCTTTACTATAAAGTTTAAAAGACTTAATGCTATGGCGACAATAATAGCAGTCACATAGGTGTCGACGGATACATTCGGAAGCACTTTCGATAGTATCACAACAGCAACTGCGCTTAAAAGTAATCTTAGAATAAATTTCATTGTATAATTTTTAATTGTTTTGTTAATATATGAATTAGTACAAAAAAGATACCGAAAAAAAATGACACCTGTTAAGTGTTTAGAAATGTCAGTGATTTTTCAAAAAACTGCTTCGGATTCTCGGCATGCAGCCAATGCCCAGCATTGTCAATGGTATCTAAGGTTGCATTCGGAAAGTGTCTTTTTATTTCCGCGATGTCGCTGTTAATGACATATTCTGATTTTCCTCCCTTTAAAAATAAAGTGGGGCCGTTGTAGGTTGCTATGTTGCTTATATTTTCTCCAATTTCTTCCATTTTGGTGCTTAAAATGGGCAAATTGAAACGAAGTGCAAGTTCTCCTTTTTCTTTCCAGTATAGGTTTTTGAGTAGAAACTGGCGGGTGCCAAAGTCGGTAATATGTTTTGATAATTCGGCATCAGCTTCCCCGCGAGAACTAATGGCGTCGAAATTCAAAGATTGAAGTCCGTTGATAATTTCTTGATGATGAGGAGGGTAAAATTTTGGCGCAATATCGGCTACAATTAATTTTTTAGTCAGTTGATTAAAGTCACAAGCAAATTGCATTGCTGTTTTGCCGCCCATCGAATGTCCGATGAGATTAATACCGCCTAGCTGATGGTGTTCTAGGTATGCTTTTAAGTCATTTGCTAAAATATCATAATTGAAGGCTTCGTCATGAAAGCTCTTCCCGTGATTGCGTTGATCTACCAAATGTACTTGAAAACCGTTTTCTGCATATTGATTCCCTAAAGTTTTCCAATTATCAGACATCCCCAGAAAACCATGAAGTATGACTAAGGGATCTCCAGCACCTATAATTTTTGAATGCAACACTTGATTCATTTCAACTTTTTTAGGTACATGTTGATTACATTTTCTAATCCTAAATAAATAGATTCACAGATTAGCGCATGTCCAATGGAGACTTCTAATAGGTGGGGAACGTTATCTTTAAAGTACTTAATATTATCTAGGCTCAGATCATGGCCTGCGTTAATGCCGAGACCTAAAGCATGTGCAATTTTTGCTGCTTCTGTAAAGGCATTTATGCTAGATGTATCTCCATCGCCATAAGATTTCGCATAGCTTTCTGTATAAAGTTCAATGCGATCAGCACCTGTATTAGCAGCACCTTCAACCATCTTGGTATTGGCGTCAACAAAAATTGAAGTACGAATACCGTTTTGTCGAAAGGTATTTATAATGTCTTTTAAAAACGATTGATGTGTAATGGTATCCCAGCCTGCGTTAGAGGTTATTGCATCAATAGAATCAGGTACCAAGGTTACCTGCGTTGGCTTGGTTTCTAAAACCAAATCTATGAACTTGGTATTAGGGTTGCCCTCGATGTTGTATTCAGTTGTAACCACTTGAGCTAAGTCCCTTGCATCTTGATAACGAATATGTCGCTCATCGGGTCTGGGGTGAATGGTTATGCCTTGAGCACCAAAAGTTTCGATATCTGCCGCGACTTTAAGAAGATCGGGCACATTTCCGCCACGAGCATTTCGTAAAGTGGCTATTTTATTTATGTTAACGCTAAGTTTAGTCATTCGTCCAATGTAATATTAGTTCGTTGAAACAACTGCAAAAATACAAATTAGGCACGCCTTTTGATATTTATAATTACTATTTTGCGTTATATTTTAAACCATGCAGATTCAAAACCACATATTGACTTCAATACCTATTTTTAAGGTGAAGGATTCTTTGAAAAAAGTAATTAAGTTTTTTAAAGATAGCACCTTCTCACATGTCGCGGTTATTGAAAAAGGAAGATTTCTTGGAGTGTTAAGTGAAAACGATCTTGAAAATTTTGAAGCAGATAAAAAGATTGAAGATTACCGATACAACTTAGAAACCTTTTTTGTGCGTAGAGATACGAATTGGTTGGATGTTTTAGAAACTTTTGCCCGCAACGAGGCTAATATTTTACCATTATTAGGTGAAAATGAGGATGTGTTAGGGTATTATGATTTGACTGATATTGTTGGTGTATTTATTGACACTCCGTTCTTTACTGAACCGGGCGGTATTTTGGTGGTTGCAAAAGGGATAAAAGACTATTCATTTAGTGAAATAGCACAAATTGTTGAAAGTAATAATGCCAAACTGATTGGTGCGTTCATAACAGGGCTTCAAAATGATGTGGTACAAGTGACGGTGAAAATTGGTGCAGCCAATCTTAATGAAATTATTCAATCGTTTAGACGTTACAATTATCACATACTCTTTGGAAATAATGATGATCAATTTCTAGAAGATTTGAAAAGTCGATCAGATTATTTAGATAAATATCTAAATGTTTAAAAACGTTGACATATAGAATTGTAACGCAATACACTAACTCGAAAGAAGTTCAAAACGAGAAGAATACATGAAAGTTGCCATCTACGGTCAAACCTATCAAGACAATGCTTTAGTCTATGTTGTTGAACTTTTAAATGAGCTTCAAAAGGTCGATGCCGAAATTGTAATTGAGAAAAATTTTCATATCCTTTTATCTGAAAATAGATCCTCTGAAGAATATCAAACCTTTACCGAAAATGAAGGCTTAGATGAATCTTTTGATATGTTCGTGAGCTTTGGTGGTGACGGTACCATACTACGAGCAACTACCTATGTAAAAGATACTGGTATACCCATTGTTGGGGTGAATACGGGCAGACTTGGATTTTTGTCTACCTTCAAAAAAGAGGATGTTAGAAAACTAGTTCAAGAGTTTGTTAAAGGTGATTATACCATTGTGGAAAGAAGTTTGGTTGAGGTCAGTTCAGATTCTGATGTTCCGGAGTTTAAAGAACTAAATTTTGCTTTGAATGAGGTCACCGTCAGTAGAAAGGACACCACCTCAATGATAACAGTTGAAACTTATTTGAATGATGAATATTTAACTTCGTATTGGGCTGACGGTTTGATTATTTCTACACCAACGGGTTCTACAGGGTATTCTTTAAGTTGTGGCGGTCCTGTTATTGCGCCCACAGCGAAATCTCTAGTGTTGACGCCTATTGCGCCACATAACCTAAATGCAAGACCGCTTGTGATTTCTGATGATACGATAATTCGATTGAAGGTTTCAGGTCGTGAAGAAAACCATTTGGTTTCGCTTGATTCAAGAATTGCATCCGTGGCAAACGGGAAGGAATTACAGATTAAAAAAGCACCGTTCACTATTAAAATGATAGAGTATACTTCAGAGAGCTTTCTAAAAACCCTTCGCAACAAATTATTATGGGGTGAGGATAAGCGCAATTGAACATCCTGCAAAACAATAAATACAGCCAAAACCTGTTTATCAATTGAGAACAAGAATATAATTGTGCAATGAACCAATTTGTTGCAATTGCTATATTTGAAAACTATTCAATTTTTATGGGAAGATATATTTGTATAATTCTCTTTTTATGTTGTACTACTTTAAGTTCCCAAACCTACGAAATAGGGGCTTTTGCTGGTGGCGCTAATAATATTGGAGATGTAGGAAGAACTAATTTTATATTACCTTCGAACTATGCTGTCGGGGGATTGTTTAAGTGGAATAAGAGTAAGCGCTATGCTTGGCGGGCAAGTGTAATTTATGGCAAGTTTACAGCTGACGACTCTAAATCGAATATATCTGCAAGACAGCAAAGAGGCTATAAAATCGGAAATAGTATATTAGAAGCCTCAGCAGGGTTAGAATTTAATTTTGTTGAATATAACCTTCACAAATTAGGTCCTGCTTTTACACCTTATTTATATACAGGCCTGACCTATTTCAGATACGACTATAATTATTTTGATGCAGGTGTACTGCAAGATGGTCTAAATCAGAGGGATGGTTCGTTCGCTATTCCAATGACCCTTGGCGTTAAATATAGAATCAGTCAACTATTTATTATTGGCGCAGAAATAGGTGCGCGCTATACTTTTACTGATAATTTAGACGGTAGCAATCCTGAAAATTCTACAGTTGCACAACAAATTGATCCGAAATTCGGAAATATTTTTAGTGATGATTGGTATGTTTTCTCAGGGGTGACTTTTACGTATACCTTCGGAAGAAAGCCTTGTATGGACTGTTTTGAGTGATTTATCTACCTTCCATTTCTAGTCAAAAATCTATCCTTATATTTGCACGAAGCTAAATTTTGCATTGTACTTGTAATATGCATGAAACTGGCTATTATTGGCAATTTTGAGCTTGACTTAATTCTTGAGCATTCGCTAATTCTTTTATATGATATATGAATACTATTGATGACATTGTCGGCGAGAATCTGCCACGCCATATTGCTATTATTATGGATGGCAATGGCCGTTGGGCCAAACAGCAAGGTAAAATGCGAGTTTTTGGTCATGAGCATGGAGTGAAAACGGTCAGGCGAACGGTAGAGGACTGTGTGAAATTAAAATTGGAGTATTTAACGTTGTATACCTTTTCTACAGAAAACTGGAAAAGACCTAAGCTAGAAGTTGATACTTTGATGCGGTTATTGGTGTCTTCTCTTAAAAAAGAACTTAAAACTTTCTTAAAAAACAACGTTCGGTTGAACACTATTGGTGATATAGCATCTTTGCCTTCAAGAGCGCATAAAGAGTTGCTTGAAGTGATGGAGAAAACTAGTAAAAATACGGGTATGACGCTTACTCTAGCACTTAGCTACGGTGCTCGTGAAGAGATTAAAAATGCTGTACAACAGATCAGTATCAAAGTTAAAAATAATATAATTTCTCCTGAAAATATTGACGAAACCATTATTAATACCCATCTTTACACGCACAATTTGCCAGACGTAGATTTGCTAATTCGAACAAGTGGAGAACACCGGATTAGCAATTTTTTACTTTGGCAGATAGCGTACGCCGAATTATACTTTATTGACGTATTTTGGCCAGATTTTAGTGAAGACCATTTAGTGAAGGCCATCAAAAATTACCAGAACAGAGAACGAAGATTTGGAAAAACAAGCGATCAACTCAATTAGCGATATGAAAAGATTCGTATCTCGCGAACTTTTATTAGCACTCTTTTTACTTTTTACAACTACTTTAACGATCGCACAGGAGACTTCCTATGACGATGGTAAAAAGTACATTCTTGGAGGTTTAGAAGTGTCCGGACTGCAAAGTTATAATGAACAAACGGTAAAAACCTACACAGGCTTAAGGGTGGGTCAACCTATTACCATACCTGGCGATCAAATTAGTGCAGTATTAAACAAATTATGGGGCTTAGAGCTTTTTAGTAACCTAGAATTCTACATTATCAATATTGAGGATGAAAAGATATACTTAGAATTAGCTATTACGGAGCGATCTACCCTATCAAAAGTTACTGTAAATGGTGTTAAAAGCAGAAAGGTCGACGAAATTCTTGAAGACACCGATCTTAAAAAGGGTAAAAAAATCACAGAAAGCCTGATTGCGAACACCAAAAATTACCTGGAGAACAAGTATAAAAAAGAAGGATATTTAAATACAAAGGTTAACATTACCACGGCCAAAGACACTTCTGAAACGAATGCTCAAAGTATGGTGGTTAATGTAAGAAAGGGCGATAAGGTTAAAATAGACAATATTATTTTTGAAGGAAATGAACAGTTAGTTGATAAAAAACTACGCAAGGCACTTAAAAAAACCAAGAAAAAAAGGCTTGGTCGTTTTTGGAAGAAGTCAAAGTATATTAAAGAAGACTATGATAATGATCTAAATCTATTGATTGATAAATACGCTGAAAATGGTTTTAGAGATGCTAGAGTTTTGTCTGATACCATAGTTAAGGTCGACGAGAACAATATTAACTTAAAAATTAAAGTAGAAGAGGGCAACAAGTATTATTTCGGAGACATTGATTTTATTGGAAATACGGTATATACCGATAGAGAGTTACATTCTTTGCTTAGAATTAAAAAGGGATCTACATATAACGGTGTTTTATTGCGAGAACGCATTGCCGATGATTCTAAGCCCGACGCTGTTGATGTAACCAGCTTATATCAAAACCACGGATACCTGTTCTCTAGCATAAACCCAGTTGAGGTTTCTGCGGAGAACGATACCATTAATTTCGAAATACGAATTATTGAAGGTAAAGAGACTTTTCTTGATCATGTAACGGTTACAGGTAACGAGAAGACCAATGATCACGTGATTTATAGAGAATTACGTACAAGACCTGGTCAAAAATATAATAAATCTGATATTATTAGAAGTATTCGAGAATTAGGCCAATTAGGCTTTTTTGATGCTGAACAGATCGTGCCAGATATTCAAAACCCTAACCCGAATGAGGGTACCGTTGATATTGCCTATAGTTTGGTAGAGTCAGGGTCAAGCCAAATCGAGTTGCAAGGTGGTTATGGTGGCGGTGGTTTTATAGGTACTCTAGGGTTATCTTTTAGTAACTTCTCGATAGGAAACATATTAAAAGGTGAAGCATACAAGCCAGTACCTATGGGTGACGGTCAGACCTTTGCACTTCGTTTGCAAGCGAGTAGAACCTTTAGAGTATATAGTTTGAATTTTTCTGAACCTTGGTTGGGTGGTAAAAAGCCAGTACGTTTCAATTTGTCAGTTTCTAGAACACAGCAATTTGCTGCTTCTTATGGTAATCGTGGCAGAGTCGAGGTAAACAAAGATCAACAGTTTTCTATTACGGGTATTAGCGCAGGATTGGCAAAAAGAGTACAATGGCCTGATGATTATTTTACGATCTCACATTCTTTAGGGTATCAATTGTACGATTTTAGAAATTATAATATTGGTCTGTTTAATTTTCCAAATGGAAAAGCTAATTCGATTGCGTATACCTTAGGGATTTCTAGAAATGCTACTTCGGGTGGACGTATATTTCCAAGAGGTGGCTCAAATTTTGAAATAACAGCGAAATTAACTCCACCATTTTCGTTAATTAACGGCAAAGACTATGATTCGCTTTTGACCGCAGAACAGGTTAGAGATCCTTCTTCAGATGGCGGAACAAATTATACTGCTGCTGAACAAAGACAATTAGAGAGCGATGACGAAGAGCGCTTTAAATGGCTTGAATATTACAAACTTAAATTTAAAGGGGATTGGTACACTACCTTGTTAGGTAGCGCAGATAAGTCACTAGTGTTGCGAACCAATGCTGAGTTTGGGTTTTTGGGGAACTATAACAGTAAAGTTGGTAATGTGCCTTTTGAACGTTTTTATGTCGGTGGTGATGGTTTAGGTAACTTTACTTTAGATGGTAGAGATGTAGTACAGCTACGAGGTTATGAAAATCAATCTTTAGCTCCTTATACTGTAAATGCACTTACAGGAAGAACAGAGCAAGATGGGGCAATAGTATACAATAAATTTTCGATGGAACTTAGATACCCATTGACCTTAAAGCCTTCTGCATCTATTTACGGACTTGCTTTTTTAGAAGCTGGTAATGCTTTCAACAATTTTCAGGATTATAATCCGTTTCAGTTAAAACGATCGGCTGGAGTGGGGCTCCGAATTTTTATGCCAGCATTCGGTTTATTGGGTATTGATTTTGGTTATGGATTTGATCAAGATGCCAACCCAAGTTCAACCGAAAAAAGCGGATGGCAAACACACTTCATTATTGGCCAACAGTTTTAATTTAATAACATCGTTGCAAAGCTAAATCATTCATTTTAAAAGTTTTAGTATTTTTGGCACGATATTTTCTATTGAATAAAACGAAATCAGAAATGAAAGTAAAAACAAAAGTTCTTATCGTATTGGTTACTGTACTATTGTCATCGTACAGCTTCGCTCAAAGAGGAGTTCGAATTGCCTATGTGGATATGGAATATATCTTAGAGAATGTTGAAGAATACAGAGCAGCGACAGAACAGTTAGAAACTAAGGTTCAAAAATGGAAGGTTGAGATTGAACAAAAGCAAAGTGTTGTTGAGCAAGCTAAAAAAGACCTAATGGCTGAAAAGGTTCTATTGACGGATGAGTTGATTGCTGAACGCGAAGAAGATATTCAAATTTTGGAAAAAGAAATGATCGAGTATCAACAAGATCGTTTTGGTCCTCAAGGTGATTTAGTGTTGCAGAAGCGACAATTGATTCAGCCAATTCAAGATCAGGTTTTCAATGAAGTACAGAAAATAGGCGTCAATAAAAAGTATGATTTTATTTTTGATAAATCTGCGGATGTTGTAATGTTGTATTCTCAAAAAAGGCACGATATTAGCGATATCATTTTAAGAGGTATAGCACGAACAAGAAAAGTTAGTGCGCCAAAGAAAAAGGCACCTAGGAAAAGCAGGTTTGAAGAAGAAGATGCAGCGGCAGAAGAAAAGGAGATGAGCGATGCGCTTAAGGAGCGAATCGAAAAAACGAATGAGGCTGAAGATGCTAGAAGTAAGACGGCTGACCAAAAACGAGCTGAACAACTAAAACTTCGAGAGGAACGCAAAAAAGCCTACGAAGAAAGAAGAAAGAAACTCTTAGAAGACAGAGAAGCTAAAAAGAAAGCGAAACAGGAGCAACGTGAAAACGAAACTGAAAACGATTCAAAAGATTAATAATTAATAATATCTCTAACACAAATAACACTCAATTTTTTAAAATTAAACTCATGAAACAAGTAAAGAAAATAGCTATTGCCTTAGTTTTGTTCGTAGCTGCTACAAGTTTTGTTAACGCACAGAGCAAAGTTGCCCACATTGATGTACAGAAACTATTAGCTGAAATGCCAGAAATGAAATCTGCTGAATCTGAATTAAAAAAACTTTCAGAAACGTACCAAGCAGATATTCAAGGAGCAATGACGGAGCTTCGTAATAAATTCGAACAATATAATGGCGAAGCGGCGAATAAGTCAAAAGAAGAAAATGATAAGAGAGCTGCTGAACTTCAAGGTCAAGAAAAGACTATTGGTGAAGCACAGCAAAAAGCACAGCAAGATATTCAAAAGAAGCAGGGTGAGTTATTTGCCCCAATTTTAGAAAGAGCAAAAGCTGCTATTGAGAAAGTTGCAGCGGCTCAAAACTTTGATTATGTTCTTGATGCCCAAGCTGGCGGGACTGTACTAGTTGCTAAGGGTAAAGATATACTTGCAGAAGTTAAACAAGAATTAGGTTACTAATTCTAGATTTCAAAACATAAAATAAAACATCCACCATTTTCGGTGGATGTTTTTGTTTATAATAGTTTTCTTTTGATACTTGCCCAACGAAGTTTTCGAATAAATAGGCCTTCTTTTTCCGAGACTAAAAAGTTCACTTTTTCTTTTTTTGCAGTATAGTATCCCTCAAAGTTATTTACAAAAACATGCCAATTTTTAAGTTTCCAAGCCATTTTTGCAGATGCAAAAAATGTAATCCAAAAACCATAGCGCATCGTATACATGGCTGTGCCTTGAAGTAGTTTAGCCTTGATGTTATATGCATGCCCAGTTGGGCGAAGATGTTTTGTCTTTAAATCATCATCAGTAAAGATTTCAAAGCCATGGTATTGCGCAAGCAGCTCGTCAAGCGTATCCCAGCCTATTGCGTTTTTAAGTCCGCCAATGGCTTTAAAACAAGCTTTAGAATAGGCTTTAAATGCACCACGAACGTGATCTTTATTCATGGGGTGATTTAGCTTCCAATTACCTTCTAAATCTTCTTCGTAAGCAAAACCTCCTGCAATGCCTATTTTTGGGTTTCCAGTAAAGCTATAAGCGATGTACTCAAAGTAATTATCTGGTAGAATGATATCAGCATCTAGTTTTACGATAAAGTCATAATCTGCATCCAAAATAGCTAATCCTTTGTAAAAAGCGTTAATGACCTTACTGCCTGGCATATGTTCGCCTGAAGAAGTTGCATTTACTTTCTTGAAAATTGGGCTTAAACCTAAAAATTTATCAATAATTGCTTCTGTGCTATCAGATGAATTATCGTTAACAACAATTACTTTTTGGGGCTGTAGCGTTTGACGCAAAATTGAGTTTAGCGTATCTGCTAAAAATGCCTCTTCGTTGTGCGCGGGTATAATGATATAAAAATTCAAGCTATTGAGTTTTTGCAATAAAAGGAGATACCAATTCTAATTTAGACCTGGGTATAAAAAAGCAGTTGCGAATACCATCATCGGCGGTTCGTCGTATACTTATAGCGTGTTCTAGGCCTAATTCTGTATGATTGTAGAACTCATATCCAAGCTCAGAAAAAAAAATTTCTAACTCGCCCTCTATAGTATTAAATAGAGTCTCACAAATGACTATAGGTTCGTATTTCTTAATTTCTTCGCGACCAGACATTAAAATTTCATATTCGGTGCCTTCGGTATCAATTTTAATCAAATCAATATGGTCTAAGTTTTGAGACGTAATAAATGCTGACAGGGTTGTAGCGTTAACTGTATTTTTTATAAAATTTCTTGATGTTTTCTTGGTGCCCGCATTGCCTTCACCCGCAAGGTTGAATTTTAAATATTGATATTTTAGGTTTTCTACTTCATAGAAATCAATTACGCCAGTTTGGTTGGATAGTGCAAGGTCGACCGCGGTAATGTTTTTTTCAAAGCTGTTTAACTTGATATTTTCATTTAAGTAGAACTTTGGACCAAGTGCTGGTTCAAAAGCATACACATTAATTTTTGGATTTGACTGAGCTGCCAACAAGGAATAATATCCAATATTAGAACCAATGTCTAGAAAATTACTTACTTGCTTCGATAGGCCTTCAAAAATCTCAGAATATTCAAATTTTTTGTACCCATTCCAAAATAGCAATTGCGTCAAGTAACTCGTTTGATTCGTTCGCATTTTAAGTGGTCCTGAATCGGTGTGCAAAATGATTTGTCCAGACGGGGGAATACGTAGTTTTTTAGGTAGAATGGGATACAGAATCTTATTAATACTTCGTAGTATCGTATTGATATGTTTTTGGTAAATAAACTTGTAAATAATTTGTGGTACTGGCATCTGCTTCATTAGTTTACAGATTGTAAATATCAGTAATTCTAGAACAACACGTGCATCTTATTTCCAGACTATTTGTTCTGTAATTTAAATTGATACGCTTGTCAAAAGAATAATGTAGGTGCTGCGAAATCACCAAAAAAAGCTATTAAGAATTTAGTTTAATCGATCACTACTTTCAAACCCGATATACAATCGCATTTACATTCATACCGGCTCCCACGCTGGCAAAAAGAACAACGTCTCCTTTGCTAATTTCATGGTTTTCAAGCCTATCTTTACGAACCATATCTAGTAAAGTAGGAACTGTTGCAACGGAGCTATTGCCCATTTTTTCAATATTCATGGGCATGATGCCCTCGGGCATTTCCATATCATAAAGTCCAAAAAATCTTTTTACAATGGCCTCATCCATTTTTTCGTTGGCCTGGTGAATGAATATTTTTTTAACCTGGGTAATTGCAACTCCACTTTCGGTCAAGCAGTTGTGCATCGCTTGTGGCACATTTGTTACTGCGAACTCGTAAATTTTTCGCCCGAACATTTTGATATACTTCGTATGTTCGTCTGCAGTACCACTATACGACTTTCCGTAGAATAAGAAATAAGCTTCATCGTGTGCATATGTCGCACTTGCGTGAGCCAATATTTGTCCTCCTTCTTCTTTCGAGCCAATAATCGCTGCACCAGCACCATCTGAATAAATCATGGAATCACGGTCGTACTGATCTACAATGCGTGAAAGTGTTTCTGCCCCAATAACCAAACATTTTTTAGCAATGCCACTTTTGATAAAAGCATTCGCTTGAATGACTCCTTCAATCCATCCTGGGCAACCAAAAAGCAAATCATACGCGACACATTTTGGGTTTTTAATGCGAAGGTGGTATTTCACACGAGTAGCTAAACTTGGTAAGGTGTCACTCTGAGATTGACCGTGAGTAACATCACCAAAATTATGAGCAACAATAATATAATCAAGTTCTTCCTTATCAATGCCAGCATCTGAAATCGCTTTCTCCGCGGCAAGAAAAGCCATGTCTGAAGTGTTCAAATGGTCATCAGCATAGCGCCTCTCTTTGATGCCGGTAATAGCTTTGAACTTTTCAATAATGACAGGATTGTTGTGTTTAAAGGCAGATCCATCAGCATTTAAAAACTCATGATTTTCAAAATCGCTATTTTCAACAACCGTTGTCGGTATATAACTTCCTGTGCCTAATATTCCGATATGCATTCTAAATGAGTTGGTTAGGAATATAAACATAAGCAAAAAGACTTCAAATATTATGCGCGCATAATATGTATTACGACAGTCAGCGTCTTGTTATGTTCATGTAGTAGCTAAAAAAAGCCTTTCTGAATTTTCAAAAAGGCTTAAAGCTATTGTTTTTATTGGTGTTATTCTACTTCGGCGTATGCTTCAATGGGTGCACAAGTACAAATAAGATTACGGTCTCCATAGGCATCATCTACACGTCGAACCGCAGGCCAAAACTTGTTTTCTGCTACATAGGGTAGCGGAAAAGCCGCTTGTTGTCTGCTATATGGAAACTCCCAAGAATCATTGGTAACCATATTCATAGTGTGTGGAGAATTTTTCAAAATATTATTATTAAGATCATCTGCATTTGAAATGTCAATTTCTGCTCGAATAGATAACATTGCATCGCAAAATCGATCTAACTCACTAAGACTTTCACTTTCGGTAGGTTCTATCATTATGGTTCCAGCTACAGGAAATGATACCGTTGGTGCATGAAAACCATAGTCCATTAATCGCTTAGCAATATCGGTAACTTCAATGCCATTTTGTTTAAATGGTCGGCAGTCAATAATCATTTCATGGGCCGCGCGACCTTTTTCTCCGGTATACAAAACATCATATTTTCCTTCAAGGCGATGTTTGATATAATTAGCGTTCAATATGGCAATTTCTGTAGAGCGTTTCAATCCGCTTTCGCCGAGCATTTTGATATATCCATAAGAAATTAGACAAGCTAAAGAACTGCCCCAAGGTGCAGCTGAAATAGCAGTAATTGCTTTTTCTCCACCTGTTTTTATAATGGGGTTACCAGGAAGGAATGGAACCAATTGTGGTGCCACGCAAATAGGGCCAACTCCAGGTCCGCCTCCCCCATGAGGAATTGCAAAAGTTTTATGCAGATTCAGATGACAAACATCGGCACCTATCGTCGCGGGGTTCGTTAAGCCGACTTGAGCGTTCATGTTGGCACCATCCATATAGACCTGACCACCGTGGTCATGTATCAGTTGAGTGACATGTTTTATAGAAGATTCAAAAACCCCATGTGTGGAAGGGTAAGTAACCATTAATGCCGCTAGATTATCAGAATGTAAAAGCACCTTTTCCTCTAAATCGGCTACATCAATATTTCCTTTTTCATCGGTTTTGGTGACCACAACTTTCATGCCTGCCATAACCGCAGAAGCTGGGTTCGTGCCATGTGCTGAAGCCGGAATTATACAAATGTTTCTGTGACCTTCATTGCGAGATTTGTGATATGCCCTGATGGTCATCAACCCTGCAAACTCACCTTGCGCACCAGAATTTGGTTGCAAAGAAGTAGCTGCAAAACCGGTTATTACACTTAAATCTTTAGCCAGTTCTTCTAGCATGATTTGATAACCTTCTGCTTGCTCAATGGGCACAAATGGGTGAATATTACCCCAATTGGCCATACTTATAGGTAGCATTTCAGAGGCTGCATTCAATTTCATGGTGCAGCTGCCCAAAGAAATCATCGAATGATTGAGTGCTAAATCTTTACGTTCTAGTTTTTTAATATAGCGCATCAATTCTGTTTCAGAATGATAAGAATTGAAGACTTTATTTTTAAGGAAAGACGATGCGCGTTGAACACTTATAGCTATAGCAGAATCTGATAGTAATGTTGCGGGATTAGTAACTTCTTTTTCAATTGCTTCCGAAAAAATACCAACAATTTGCTGAAGGTCTTTCAAAGAGGTAGCCTCATTTACTGCAATAGATATGGTTTCTTCATCCACATATAAGAAATTGACCTCGTGCTTGATAGCGATGGGTTTTACTTTTGCTGAATCAGCCTTTAACGTAATCGTGTCAAAATAGGAGGAATTAGTTTGGTATAGACCTAATTTTTCTAATGCTTTGGACAGACTAACTGCTGTATTATGTACCTTATTTGCGATATATTTCAATCCCTCAGGGCCATGATATACGGCATACATACCTGCCATTACCGCTAATAAAACTTGAGCGGTGCATATATTTGAGGTTGCTTTATCGCGCTTTATGTGTTGCTCTCTCGTCTGTAATGCCATGCGAAGTGCTGGTTTACCATCAGTATCTTTAGTAACGCCAATAATACGACCAGGTATACTTCTCTTATAGGTTTCTTTCGTTGCGAAAAATGCTGCATGTGGGCCACCGTAACCTAAGGGAATACCAAAACGTTGTGTGGTACCTACAACAACATCAACACCTATTTCACCTGGGGGAGTCAACAACACTAAACTTAAAATATCTGCCGCAACGGCAACTTTAATATCATTCTCTTTTGCTTTCGACACAAAATTGGCATAATCATGTACTTGCCCATGTTTACCCGGGTATTGCAAAATGGCTCCAAAAAAATCATTTTCAAAACCGAAATTCTCATGATTTCCAACCACCAATTCAATATTCAAAGGTGTTGATCGGGTTTTTAATAAGGAGAGCGTTTGCGGTAATATTTCTTCGGAAACAAAGAATTTTAAAATTTCATTTTTCTTTTGTTCTCGACTTCGAACATCAAACAGCATCGCCATTGCCTCAGCAGCAGCTGTACTTTCGTCTAAAAGTGAAGCGTTGGCTATTTCCATTCCGGTGAGATCAGTCACTACCGTTTGAAAATTTAAGAGCGCTTCTAATCGACCTTGGGCTATTTCTGCTTGATACGGCGTATATGCAGTATACCATCCTGGGTTTTCAAGAATATTTCTTTTAATAACCGAGGGTGTTAGACTTTCATGATAACCCAAACCAATATATGATTTGAATACTTGATTTTTATGGGCTAACTGTTCAATATGCCCTAAAAATTCATGCTCGCTCATTGGATCATCTAATTGAAGCGATTCTTTTAATCTTATATCTTCAGGAATAGTCTCAGAGATAAGCTGTTCTATGTTTTCAACTTTTACGGTTTTCAACATGATTTGAACATCTTCTGCTCTGATGCCAATATGGCGAGAAGCAAACACATCAGTATTCATAAATAAGTATTGAAATTAGTCATGCAAAATTAGCAATTAAATACATCTATTTAGGGACTTTGTTGCCAATCAAAGCGAAAGTTTTTAACCAAAATCAAAGGTTATAAACAGTTTGGCTAAATTTGTTTAATGAAGTGGTTAAAACTTGTGTTTGATTTTTATCTTGATGCAAGTATTCATGTAGCTTTTTCCGTTTTTTCTCTTGTTCAAATTACAGGATTATTCCTTGAGATTTCAATAGACCCACATTGCTCTTGTTTTATTTTCTTCGCAACTATTGCCTGCTATAATTTTGTCAAATATGGTGTTGAAGCTAAAAAATATATTTTGGTTGCTAGCCAATACCATAAGGGTATTCAGGTTTTTAGCTTATTATCTTTAGGTTTGGCTCTGTATAACTGTTATTTTTTGAATTTTGAGGTGTGGATTGGTATCGCTTGCCTTTTGTTACTTACTGCATTATACGCGATACCTGTAATGCCAAAAAATAAAAATTTAAGAAGTTGGGGTGGGCTAAAAATATTTGTCGTTGCCATGGTTTGGGCAGGCGTGACGGTTTTTTTACCAGTTTTGAGCTCGGAAATGGCATTATCTTGGGATATCTACATAGAGGCATTTCAACGTTTCGTTTTAGTGCTGATTTTGTTGGTTCCTTTTGAAATACGTGATCTGAAGTATGATCAGCCTGACCTACGAACTTTGCCACAACAATTTGGGGTTACTAAGACTAAGATTTTTGGTTCTTTTGCAACTCTTCTTTTTTTCTTTCTTACTTTTTTGAAAGATGAGATTTCATCAAAAGAATTGATTTTTAAGGGACTTCTCTTCTTAGTTTTAGGTGCAGTAATGTATATTACTAAAAGAAATCAAGAGAAATACTTCGCTTCTTTTTGGGTAGAAAGTATTCCGATTTTTTGGTGGGGTTTATTAAGCGCATTGCAATATGTCATCCCTTATTTTGTAATTTCTCTTTCATTTTAATTTTTTCTTGTTCTGAAAGTGTTTGAAGGTTTGCTTTTTCACAAAGCGTTGTTAAGGTTGAATTTTGTTTTGAAAATGTAGAACATGTTTTACAAATCAGTAAATGAAACTGTAGTTTCATTTTTTCTATAAAAGTTGCTTCCCTATATTGGGTCTTATTGCAAATAATGCTTGCTTTTTCGCAGGTAGTCATATTTAATACCAATTTTCATTGAGGCAGCCCATTAACGCAGTTCTTGCTCGATGGATCATCACCCAAAGGTTTGACGGATTTATTCCTAGTTCATTACAAATGTCTTCTGTGCTTATGCCTTGAATGGTTTTCATTTTAAAAACTTGAGCCTGTTTTTTTGGTAATTTCGAAATGCAGGACTGAATGGCTAGCCCTAATTCTTCGTTCTCCAAAGCACTATTTTCTTGGGTACTAAACGGGTCAGCCACCCGTTCTTCTAACCAATCGCCTTCTGAGTCGCTACTGGTACTGTACGACATTCGAACTTCAGCCTTGCCTTTTTTAGAGTTGATTTTGCGGTAATGATCTATAACCTTTCGTTTTAGTATAGCGATCAACCACGTACGTTCGGCAGCATCTCCTTTATAATTTTTAGCGGAGTTTAGACCTGCAAAAAAAGTATCTTGTACCAAATCTTTTGCGATTTCAGCATCGCTAACGCGAGCAACTGCAAAGTTAAAAAGGTAATCTGCATATGCGTCTACCCAAGTATCTGGATGTAGTTGGTGTACGGTCATTCTTTTTTCATTGCTATCAAATGTAACGGAATTTGATGTAACTACCTGTAAATTTTCAACCTTCTGTATGAATTTTAGTGCTGCCATAATGTATATCTTTGATTAAACCTTTTTATTATGAAATACTGCTTCTCAATATTTTGTTTGTTTTTCTTTTTACTGGGCTGTGCTCAAAGTAAATCAAAACCTATCACAGAAGTTTCACAGAATGAACTCAATAATGTGATATTAATAGATGTTCGAACACCTGAAGAGTTCGCTGCAGGCCATATTGATCATGCCTTAAATATCAATTGGTTTGACTCAGATTTCGCTGAGCAGATGGGGTCAATTGATAGCAACGAAACTATATACATCTATTGTAAAAAAGGCGGTCGAAGTGATAAAGCGTCAAAGTTGCTTGATTCTTTGGGCTACAAAAGAGTAGTCAATTTAGAAGGAGGATATGATGACTGGTCTACCCAAAAGCAGTAAGTTTTGCTCAATAGATTTTTTAATGAATAAACGAATGGGTATGTATTGTCTTTAATTTTTTAATAAGCCCGCTCTTTCAAGTAAGGCTTCCACTTTAGGTTCAGAACCTCTAAATCGTTTATACAATACCATTGGGTTTTCTGTGCCGCCTTTGGACAGTACATTATCTTTAAATTTGGTAGCGACTTCTTTATTGAAAATGCCTTTCTCTTTAAAATACGCAAATGCGTCAGCATCTAGAACTTCAGCCCATTTGTAACTGTAATACCCAGAGGAATACCCCCCTTGAAAAATATGAGCAAAAGCGGTGCTCATGCAAGTTTCAGGCGTGTCAGGATACAAGTTTGTGCCTGCAAATGCTTTGGTTTCATGGGCTTTAACATCGGTAATACTAGTTGGATCTGCTCCGTGCCATGACATATCTAACAACCCAAAACTTAATTGACGCATAGTTGCCATACCTTCTTGAAAAGTGGCAGATTCTTTTATCTTTTGCACCAACTCCATAGGAATGACTTCCCCCGTTTCATAGTGTTTTGCAAACAACTCTAAAGCCTCTTTTTCGTAACACCAGTTTTCCATTACTTGAGAAGGAAGTTCTACAAAATCCCAATAAACAGAAGTGCCTGATAGGCTAGGGTAGGTGGTGTTGGCGAGCATACCGTGCAAGCCGTGACCGAATTCATGAAACAAAGTAGTCACCTCATTAAAGGTTAAAAGGGATGGTTTTGTTGCGGTAGAGGGCGTAAAATTGCAAACATTAGAAATATGCGGACGCACATTTTCGCCATCTTTTTTCCATTGTGATTTAAAGGAGGTCATCCAAGCGCCACCACGTTTACCTGCTCTTGGGTGGAAATCGGCATAAAAGACTGAGAGGAAATTCTTATCGGTATCATACACACGATAGGTTTTGACCTCTTCATGGTATTTGTCAATATCAGATACTTCTTCGAATTGGAGCCCGAATAACTTCTCTGCTACTTCAAAAACACCATCAATAACATTCTCTAATTTGAAATAAGGTTTCAATTGCTCATCATCTAAACTGAATAATTTTTGTTTCAGTTTTTCGGAGTAAAAGCTACCATCCCATTTTTGTAGTTGGTCAATACCATCTAAATCCTTTGCAAATTCTTCGAGTTGTTTGAATTCGCTTTCGGCTGCAGGTTTTGCCTTTTCAAGTAGTTCATTTAAAAACGAATGTACTTTCTCAGGAGTCTCTGCCATACGCTCTTCCAATACAAAATGAGCATGCGTTTGATAGCCTAAAAGATTCGCTCGTTCATGTCTCAGATTGGCAATTTTTAAAACAATTTCTTGATTATCGAGTTCATCACCTTTAAAAGACCTGCTTCCGAATGCCAAAGACAATTCTTTGCGCAACTCCCTATTCTTAGCATATTTCATAAAGGGAATGTAGCTAGGGTAATCTAAAGTGAGCATCCATCCAGAATCTTTGTCTTTCGATTTCGCCAGTTGTGCTGCGGCCTCTTTAGCGCCTTCAGGCAAACCATCTAAATCTTCTTCGCGGGTAATATGTTTTTGGTATTTGTTGGTTTCTGCCAATATGTTTTCTCCGAATTTCAATTTTAGTTTGGAAGATTCCGCATCAATTTCCCGCAAGCGTTTCTTTTTATCCTCAGATAAATTAGCCCCATTGCGACTAAAGCTTTTATAACGTTTGTCTAAAAGGGTATTTTGCTCTGCGGAAAGATTCAATTCATCTTTCTGCTCGTAAACAGATTTAATCTTTTTAAATAATTTTTCATTTAATGTAATATCATTCCCAAATTCGGAGAGTAGTGGAGAGACCTCTTGCGCTATCTTCTGAATTTCTTCATTGGTTTCTGCAGAATTCAAATTAAAGAATACGCTAGAAATTCGATCTAACTGTTGACCAGAGAACTCCAAAGCTTCGATAGAACTCTCAAAAGTTGGCACATCAGAATTAGAAGTGATAGCATCAATTTCCGCCCGCGCATCCTCCATTGCTTTTAAAAAGGCGGGTTTGAAATGCTCGTTTTTGATTTTAGAAAAGGGTGCGGTATCGAAAGGGGATAATAATGGATTCATTATGCTGTTGATATGTTTATTTGTGGATATGTTTACTTAAAAATATAAATAAACCGAAATGTCTTAGTTTTTTCCAACTGCCAACTGCCAACTGCCAACTGCCAACTGACTATTTTTTACCATTTACTGCTTTCGCTCCATCATTGACTTTTTGTTTCAGCCCTTCTTTGTAAAGAATTATTTTATCCAAAACACATTTGTCTGAAGAACCAATAATTTGTGCGGCAAGAATTCCGGCATTTTTCGCTCCGTTTAAAGCAACGGTTGCTACAGGAACTCCACCAGGCATTTGTAAAATCGATAAGATAGAATCCCAACCATCAATAGAATTACTACTTTTTACAGGAACTCCAATTACAGGTAAGGGTGACATAGATGCTACCATACCTGGTAAATGTGCTGCACCACCTGCTCCTGCTATAATGACTGTATAGCCATTGCTATGTGCGTTTTTGCTAAAATCAAAAAGCTTTTCCGGCGTTCGGTGTGCTGATACAATATCAACATCAACCTCGATGTCAAAACCTTTTAAAATATCTATAGCTTCTTGCATTACGGGCAGGTCGCTGGTGCTTCCCATTACTACTGCTACTTTGCTCATATTATTTGCTGATTACTTTAATCGTTTCTTTCACTTTCTGCGCAATCCTTCTCGCTTCATCAATATCTTCATTCACAATTGTCACATGCCCCATCTTTCGAAAAGGTCTGGTTTGCTTTTTGCCATAAATATGTGGCGTAACGCCATCCATCGCCATTATTTCTGCTATGTTTTCATATATAACATCTCCGGTATGGCCTTCGGCACCAACAAGGTTTACCATAATGCCGGCAACTTTACTCGCTGTATTTCCTAAAGGTAAATCAAGAATTGCTCGAATATGTTGTTCAAATTGATTCGTATAACTGGCTTCAATACTATAATGACCGCTGTTGTGAGGTCTTGGTGCTACCTCATTGACTAATATTTTATCGTCTTGGGTTTGAAACATTTCTACGGCTAAAATTCCGATGTGGCCTATTTTTTCAGAAACCTTCAATGCTATCTCTTTTGCTTTCTCCGCTACTATCTTATCTATTCGAGCTGGACAAATCACATACTCAACTTGATTAGCTTCCGGATGGAACTCCATTTCTACGACCGGGTAAGTGACTACTTGTCCACTAGGATTTCGAACCACAATAACGGCCAATTCATTCTTAAACGGAATCATCTTTTCCGCGATGCATTCCCCAGAAGGTAATCCTTTTACATCCTCCATAGAACGAACCACTTTAACAGCTTGTCCATCATAGCCAAATTGAGCCGCCTTCCAAACAAACGGGAATTCTAATCCGCCATTCTCAATACTGTCTTCGATCTCACTTGCATAGGCGAAGCGTGAAAATTCAGCTGTGGCTATGCCATTATCGGTATAAAAATGCTTTTGGGTAGCCTTATTCTGTATAATACGTAGCGCTTTGGTTGGCGGATATACTTTTACACCTTCATCCTCTAGTTTCTCTAGTGCATCAAGATTCACATTCTCAATTTCGATTGTGAGTACATCTACTTGTTTCCCGAAGTTATAGACGGCATCGAAATCCATTAAGCTACCTAGCACAAATTCATCACAGGCGATTCGACAAGGAGCTTCATTTGAAGCTTCTAAAACTTTGGTATGAATGTCAAATTTTCGCGTTTCGTATAAGAGCATCTTGCCCAATTGGCCTCCTCCTAAAATTCCTAATTTGAAATTAGAAGAAAAGTAGTTATTTGATTTGTCTCGTGGCATTTAATTGAATGTTCTAACAAAAATACGTCGAATTACTAAAACCACGGGTATCCCTTTAAAAAAGCGAAATCAAAATAGTATATTTGCCCCCTGTTAAAAGCGAATTTTCAATGCAATTACACGATAAATCTTTTGTCCCCTTTCTTTCTGAAGCTCAAATTATGGATGCTGTTCAACGGGTAGCGAATGCTGTTGCAGAAGATTATAAGGACGAAACACCCATTTTTGTGGGTGTTCTCAATGGTGCATTTATGTTCGTGTCAGATTTTCTGAAGGCTTACCCGCATCCGTGCGAGGTTACTTTTGTGAAGTTGAGTTCTTATGGGGGCTTGACTTCTACCGGAATTGTAGAAACATTGCTTGATGTTTCTGAAGATCTTGAAGGTAGAAGTGTTATAATTTTAGAAGATATTATTGATACCGGGCGTACGCTTAAAGAACTCATTCATATGTTTTCGAACATTAATGTAAAGGAGTTTAAGGTTGCTAGTCTTTTTTATAAGTCTGAAATTTATAAGGGAGAGTATACCATTGACTATTTCGGCATGAAGATACCTGATAAGTTTATAGTAGGCTACGGACTTGATTACAACGAACTGGGCAGAAACTTAAGAGAAGTATACCAATTAAACCAACCACATATGATTAACCTTGTTATATTCGGAAAACCGGGTGCTGGAAAAGGCACTCAGGCCGAATTTTTAAAAGAAAAATACAATCTTAAACATATTTCTACCGGAGATGTTTTTCGATATAATATTAAGAATAATACAGAACTCGGGGCTTTGGCCAAATCTTTTATGGATAAAGGTGATTTGGTTCCCGATGAAGTGACGATTAAAATGTTGCAAGACGAAGTTGAAAAAAATTCGGATGCTAGCGGTTTTATTTTTGACGGATTCCCTAGAACTACCGCTCAGGCCGAAGCCTTAGATGCTTTTTTAACAACTAAAGACATGAAAATCAATGCCACTATTGCATTAGAGGCAAATGATGAGGTTTTGATTCAACGTCTTTTAGAAAGAGGAAAAGTTAGCGGTAGACCAGATGATCAAAATGAAGATAAAATTCGGAATCGATTTGATGAATATAATCAAAAAACCGCTCCGTTAAAAGACTTCTACGAAGCTCAAAATAAATTTCATAGCGTTAATGGGATAGGAGCTATAGATGAGATTACAGCGCGGTTGGCCAAAGTGATAGAGGAGTTGTAACATATAGATTTCTGAAAATGGCGGAAGAGGTAATTAGAGCTAAAGATGGATTAAAAGGCTGCCTTTACGTAGGCTGTTTTGCTGTTTTGCTTTTCATATTGTCCGCTGCCGGATATCTCATTTATATATACTATATAGATGATTCATTACCCTACTAATGGTAATCTTCAAAAGTGCTACTTAGCGCATGAACATAAAAATTTCTTAAATGACTGAAGGCAATTTTGTAGATTATGTAAAGGTTTTTTTGACCTCAGGCAAAGGAGGCAAAGGCTCTGTGCACTTGCATCGCGAGAAGTTTATTACCAAGGGTGGTCCTGATGGTGGTGATGGTGGTCGTGGAGGACATGTCATACTTCGTGGTAATCAAAACCTTTGGACGCTAGTTACCTTCAAATATAAAAAGCATTTTAAGGCAGGTCATGGTGGAAACGGGGCTAAGAGCAGAAGTTCTGGCGCCGACGGAGAAGATATTTTTTTAGATGTGCCGTTAGGTACTATTTTAAGAGATGCTGAAACCAATGAAATTATATTGGAAATAACGGAGCATGGTGAAGAGAAAATTGTTGTAGAAGGAGGAATGGGTGGTCGTGGCAACTGGCATTTTAGAACTTCTACCAATCAAACACCAAGATACGCACAGCCGGGTATTGAGGGTCAAGAAAGAGATTTTATACTTGAACTTAAAATTCTGGCTGATGTAGGTTTGGTTGGTTTCCCCAATGCTGGAAAATCGACTTTACTTTCGGTAATTACTTCTGCAAAACCGAAAATAGCAGATTACGAGTTCACCACGCTAAAACCGAATTTGGGTATTGTTGAGTACCGTGATTTTCAAAGTTTTGTTATGGCTGATATTCCGGGAATTATCGAAGGAGCAGCTGAAGGCAAAGGTCTAGGGCATTATTTTCTTCGACATATTGAGCGTAATGCGACGCTCTTATTTTTGATTCCCGCAGATAGTAATGATATCAGTAAAGAATATGAAATTCTTTTAGATGAACTACGCAGATACAACCCTGAACTCTTAGATAAAGAACGGTTGGTCGCTATCTCAAAAAGCGACATGCTCGATGAGGAATTGATGGACGAAATGCGAGTGATTTTAGATGTAGATTTAAAAGGCGTACCGTATATGTTTATTTCTTCGGTAGCGCAGCAAGGTATTGTCGAACTAAAAGATAAGCTTTGGAAGATGCTGAATGAATAAATTATTTTCTCTTAACCTTTACCACATAGGTTGCAATGATAGCCTCTTTCAACTTTATATGAACATCATATTTTCCAGCTTTTTCAAAAGAATAGTATAAAGTTAATTCGCCTACATTACTGGTAATTTTCGGTTGTATATTTTTAGAGCTACTACCGTTGTCAAGAAGTAACGAAATATGTTCCGTTTTAATAGCATTGGATGCTTCCAGTACAAATGAAACTGATTGATTCTTGATAGCTT
>RCNE010000923.1_pt1 | contig 32929 bp, 19 predicted proteins | sample 2041361 | NCBI WGS metagenome assembly RCNE01 (sample SAMN09708229, study PRJNA481090) | Marine sediment metagenome, whole genome shotgun sequencing project. | reverse complement strand
TTGATGTTCCAGCCATAAATCCGCCAACAGATGTTGTGCCCTCTATCATAGCTGTTGATCCTTTAAATTGTAGGGACGATGAGCGTGTACGAATACAGGTAATAGGAACCACTGATTTTACCGTTTCCGTTATATCCGCTATCCCAGTAGCTGCGGTTCCAAATAATTCAGGAGATAATTTCGCAGATGTCTTCTTACCGGCAGCTGGGGATTACCTATTCGAGATTACCGACCTTATTGGTGGTTGTGTTTATCCAATGCCAACACATACGGTCAACGAGCCCATACAGCCTATTGCGACAATAAGTGAAGCCAAGCCAGTTAGCTGCTTTGGTACGGATGACGGGGAACTTTTTATAGAAGTAACTGACTATACTGGAGCCTATACCTATACGGTTTATATGGCAGATGATGACGCCTATCGAGACTGGTAGTTTTGATACTACTAATTTTCCGGATATCAATGGTGATGCAGCAAGGATTACTGGATTACCAGGTGGTAACTTGATTGTTGAGGTTGTTTCTACGGATATGCCTTTTTGTGTGAATGAAAGTAATGTAGCCAATATTAGAACACCGAACGGAGCCCTTCAAGTAGATGCTATTCCTGTAGGAAATGTAGGTTGTGACAACACAAGCGGGGAAATAGAAGCTACGGGACTAGGGGGATGGGATTCATTCCCTTACGAATACAGGTTGATGCAAAGTACGGATGGAGGTACAACATATACCACCGAGGTTACGCCTTTTTCTATCAATAACGAATTTACCGGACTTGCTTTTGGATTCTATCAAGTAGAAATTCAAGATGTAGAAGGGTGTACGAATACGTTTGATATGGAGTTAGTTGAAGTTCCACAGATTAACGCTGGTATTAGACAGCCTATAGGTCTGGATTGTCCAAACGGAAATAATGCTGTTTTAGAAGCCTTTGATACATCTACCGGAGATGCCATTACCGCAACCGCAGGAGCTACCGGTGGGTTTGCAGGCGCTGGTTATAATTATAGGTTACTTTATTTGAACGGAAATGATAATACAGCTATACAATCTACCAGTGGTTTACAGAATTCTCCAACTTTTATTGGTACTAGTGGTGGATTCATTAGTGCTGGTTGGTACGCTATAGAAGTTTCTTCCAGTTTTGACTGCTTGTTCGTAACGGAGCCATATTTTGTGGATCCACCGCCACCAATAGAGCCTTTATTGGTGCAAACACGTGTGCCTGGATGTGGAGGAGACGGAGAAATGCGTTTGAGTATTGAAAACGCTGATCCTTTGTTCAATTACCAGTATTTACCTATCGAAAATGGTGTAGCCATAGGAATGTATGTAGATATGGTAGGAACATCAGTTTTAATACCTGGGGTGCAAGGAATCACCTACCAGTTTGATGTTAGAAAAATTAATATATTAAGTACTTGTCTTCCAGTACGTTCCAATGGTATTACTATGACCGATGCAACGGGTATTACCATTTTACCCAATCTTCCAGATGATATTTCCTGTGCATCTGAGTTGGACGGTAGAATAGAGTCTTTTGTGAATGGCGGAGTGGGAGACGACCTTTTCTATCTTTATATGGGAGACCCGGTAGACGCATTTAGCCCCGCAGCTTCAGCTACTTTAGTTAGGGGCCCACAAGCGGATGGTACTTTTGAAGGACTGCCGCAAGGAGCCGCTTATTACATTGCAGTAACCAGTGGTGCTGCGTGTATGGATGTTGTAGGACCCTTTGAAATAGAAAGGCCAGACCCTATTGTTTTTGATGCGAACCCTACACCGGTAACATGTAACGGCGAAGAAGATGGTACCATAACCGTTGCCGTGCTTTCCGGAGGTGTTGGTCTTACTCAATTTGCCATAGCACCAAACTTTAATGAATTTTTTAGTGATTCGGCAACTCCAGGTGTTTATACCTTTGAAGATTTAGCTGCAGGTACATATGAGATTTTAATACAGGATGAAAACGGATGCTTTGAGAAAGACTTTATTACCGTAACGGAACCTGATCAATTACAGGTGGTAAATATACAGACGACACCTGAACTATGTATTGGCGCAAACGATGGCACTGCTATATTTGAAATTACAGGGGGTACTCCTTATAACGACCTTTTGATAAGTCCTAATCCATACTTTGAGTATAAAGTTGAAATGATTGATCCAATTGATGAAACAGGGACTGGGACTTTTGCTCCGTATATAGGAGAACTATTAGAGAATTTACAAGGAGGTGCCTCCTATGTTATCTCTGTCCAAGATGCGAATTTTTGTGCCACAACGGAATTGTTTACGGTTGGTATAGGCGTAGATTTAACCGCAGAGCCCATAGTCCAATACGGTTGTGAGGGTATCTTCCCAAATAGTACAGTAACGGTTGAATTACAGGATAATAGTCTTATGAATGACGTTATGTTTGCCTTAGACCCTGTAGACCCAACCGATGCTATTACCGCTTTAGCAGGAGTGGACAATGTCTGGGGTGATTTACCCGCCGGTAATCATACGGTGTATATTTATCATCAAAACGGATGTACCATATTCGTTGAATTCTCTGTGGATGCTTATGATCCGTTAACATTGACGGCTATAAAAACAGGTCCTAATGAAATGGAAGTAACTGCCGAAGGTGGTTATGGAGGCTATGAATACTTTTTTAATGGGGAGTCTTATGGCGATGTAAATACGTTTACTACCAACGAAAGTATGACGGTTAATGCTAGAGTTGTCGATGCCAATGGTTGTATTGTTGAGGTGGCGGTACCTTTCGAATTTACCGGTATGTTGGATATTCCAAACTTCTTTACCCCTGACGGTGATAACCTTAATGATATCTGGTCGGTTAAAAACAGGGAATTTTTTCCAAATATCGAGGTTAGGATATACGATCGCTATGGAAGGGTAGTAGCCAACCTTACAGAGATTTCTGGTTGGGACGGAACCTATGACGGAAGTGAAGTGCCTACAGGAGATTATTGGTACGTAATAAACGCGAACGATAAGGAAAAACAGCGCTACGTTGGGCATTTTACACTCTACAGATAAATAATACTTATAGTTGTGAGATTACAGTTAAAGAAGACCTTTTTTTAAGGTCTTCTTTGCTTTATTGTCACCAAATTTAATAATGCCTGCTATTTTTTGTAGCTTTCCATTATGGTCAAACTATTTTTTGTGCATTGTAAATGCATTGGAAAGTACTTCTCAAACATAAAATTATATCTTCTACTGTTACTAGTTTTCGCCCAAGGGTGTTCCGCACAAAAGAACCCTGTCCTTATCGACGATGTAATGGAGACTTCGGTAATGGAAACGCTGAACTACTATTTGTATTTCCCTGAGGATTATGAGCCAAATAGCGAGGAAAAATACCCTTTGCTACTTTTTCTGCACGGTGGCGGAGAATCGGGCGATAGTTTGGTTGCCGTTAAGCGTAACGGCCCGCCTAAGTTAATTACCCAAGGGAAAAAATTTCCATTTTTAATATTAGCACCCCAGAATCCCTATCAGAATAAATGGTGGAATACACGGGCGGTAAAGCAGCTTTTGGATAGTATCGTTACAAACAATAATGTAGACACTAAAAGGATTTATCTGACGGGGTTAAGCAGGGGAGGAGGTGCTGCTTGGGAAATGGCAGTGCAATATCCGAATACTTTTGCAGCCATGGCCGTAGTCTGTGGGATGGCTCCATTACCCTATGCTTCATGGATAAATAAAGAAATGCCAATATGGGTATTTCATGGGGAGGATGATAAATCTATACCAGTTTCAGAATCGGACACAATGGTGGCAAGACTTAAACAAATGGGATATAATGTGAAATTTACAAGGTATCCAGGGGTTGGTCATAACTCATGGATACAGGCCTATGAAACGGAGGAATTATATGATTGGTTCGTTGCGCAAGGAAAGGGTTTAGAGTAGTTGATTATCGTTTGTGAAATCTTGGTTACGTCATTTTTAGTAAAAGAAACCATCGGGCTACAACAGAATACCTTAACTTGTTTAATAACAATCAACTAGTAACGAAACATACCAATATAAAATATAATGAAAAGAGTATACATTATCACAATATTCCTACTAATGATAACAAGTACAATTTTTGCACAAAAAAAACCAATAAGATTGGGTGTGGTTGGTCTTAGTCATGGTCACGTGGGTTGGATTTTGGGTCGTGAGGATTTAGGTGATGTTACCATGGTGGGCATAGTAGAAACAGATTTGGAATTGGCTAAGCGCTTGTCCAATCAATATGATTTTTCTATGGATTTAGTTTTTGGAACCATGGAAGAGATGATCACCGCAAAAGGCCCTGAGGCCGTTGCCGCATTTGGCAATATATATGACCATTTAGCCGTGGTTGAACTATGTGCGCCAAAAGGCATACATGTTATGGTTGAAAAACCATTGGCAGTCAGTTTTGATCATGCGATAAAAATGGAGGCCTTGGCGAATAAATACAAAATTCATTTGCTCACTAATTATGAGACATCCTGGTATCCTACTAATGTTAGGGCGAAAGAGTTACTCAAAGATAAAACCATTGGAGAGCTGAGAAAGGTTATCGTGCGTGATGGCCATCGAGGTCCTAAGAAAATAGGGGTAAATAAAGAATTTTTAAAGTGGTTGACAGATCCTGTTTTAAATGGGGGCGGAGCTATTATGGATTTTGGATGTTATGGTGCAAATCTATTGACTTGGCTGCACAAAGGAAAAAAGCCGAATTCAATCACGGCCGTGACTCAGCAACTACAACCCGAAAATAATCCGGAGGTAGATGATGATGCAACCGTAATTCTCACGTATGACGAATCCATGGCCATACTTGAGCCGTCTTGGAATTGGCCCATAGGACGAAAAGATATGGAGCTATATGGAACCTTGGGGGTGGTTTATGCGGATACCCGAAACCAACTCCGGGTGCGTATCGCCGAAGGATATGATGGTTTCACTGAGGAAACCTTTGATTTGGAGGAACGTACACCTCCTTTCAATGATCCGTTTGCGTTATTTGCTTCCATTATTTTGGGAGAATTTAATCTAGAGCCTTTTGATCCATATAGCTTAGAAAACAATATGATTACTATGGAAATTTTGGATGCTGCGGTAAAGAGTTCAAAAAATGGGGAGACAGTATATTTAAAGAAATAGTTGATGAACTAGGTCGATTAACGAGGCTTGAAATCGGTTTTTGTGATGGGTAAAATTTTATCAGCTGACTTTGGTTTAAGAATATATTATACTGGACAAGGATTCTAGTTGCTGTCTTTTCAGTTTTTAACTCGCCTTTAGTTTCGAAGGAAGAGGTGTGTTCGGTTCAAAGAATAATACGCTATTCTAGCTTTGTTCTTAGCAAAAGGATTGGGTGACAATGAAAAGATAGAAGCCGAATGAAACTATAACAATGTAACAAATCCTATGCGTAGTAGTTACCATGGCAAAACAAAAAAGCCATTTAGTTTTAAAGAAAATAATAGGTTTTAACCTACTCATGGTTTTAAATCATCCTCTTAGCTTATAAATGAGTTGCGATAAATATTCTTTCCCTAAAATTTACTATATTATTGTTTCTAGTAGTTATATTGGTCATTTGTAAATCGGATATCTGTGTTCTTGCGTTAACGGATTCTAGGGGTGTTTTAAACTATGGGAAGGCAATGATTTTAAATGAACTTAAAGTTTTACGATTGGTTGAATCACCAAATAATTTGTGCTTTAAAGAATGATTTGGATAATTTCAATAGCTCGAATACTTCTTCTAAAGAGAATTTTGTTTGTAACAACCTTGCTCTTTGGGGTTTTCTCAAGCGCTCAATTTACCTGTCCAACTATAACGCTTCCGGTTAATGGAGATACTGACGTAGCTGTAGATACGGGTGTTTCATGGGATAGAGTGTCGGGTATCGATGGTTATTCCGTTTCCTTGGGAACTAGTGCAGGTGGATCAGATATTTATAATAGTCGCTCTGCGGCCCTAGTAAATAGTCTAGTACCCATTGTTGGATTACCCGATAATACTGAAATTTTTGTTACCATAAGTTTGTTTTTGAATGATGGTACCACCTTTATAACCTGCCCTTCAGAGCGTTTTAGAACCGTAGATGTTACTACAGCTCCCAGTTGCACTGTCTTAAATAATCCGGTGCCGAACAGTGAAGACGTGGCTTTGGGGGAGAACATCATTTGGGATTATGCCCCCACGGCTACAGGTTACCGGCTGGCCATAGGGACTTCTGAAAATGAGGATGATTTATTGCCCGAGACTGATGTTGGGAATGTACTAACCTATAGTCTTATTGATAATTTTCCCATTAACACTGAGATTTTTGTTAGAATAACTCCTTATAATGAAAATGGAGATGCCGGTATTTGTCGTGTAGAGCGTTTTACAACAGGTGATTCGAGTATTGATTGTGATGTTTTCCGCCCAGAAACAAGCATACCGGAATCTATTGGCTTGTGTGAAGATGAAACTGAAGCAACTATTATCAGTGAAGATAGAGCAGATGGTTTTAGATGGTTTAAAATCAACCCGGACGGTACTGAAGAATTAGTATCGGAAACCAATGTTTTTACCACACAGGACATAGGTTCTTACAGATATGAAGCGTTTATTAGCGTTTCAATTCTTGGTGAGATTACCGAGTGTGCAAGTATAACAGAATTCCAAGTAGTTCGCTCCGAGGTAGCAGTAGTGGATAGTGTTGAGGTTGACTTAAACGCTTTAGGCTTAGATTTAATCGTAAACGTGATTGGTAACGGGAGCTACGATTATGCTTTGGATGATGAAAATGGACCTTACCAGGATAGCAATGTATTTCGTAATGTTGACGAAGGTGACCACCAGATTTTTGTAAGGGACAAGAATGGCTGCGGAACCATTACGTATGATTTTATACAGTCTTTACAACCTGATGATTTTCCAAGATTTTTCACCCCTAATAATGATGGTATTAACGATTATTGGCAACTTTCGCCTGTAAATGACAATATCCCTAGCTTGCGAGTGCTTTATGTTTTTGATCGTTATGGGAAATTACTATCTCAAATTAATCCAGATTCTATTGGTTGGGACGGTACATATAATGGACAGCCTATGCCTTCTTCAACCTATTGGTATAAGGCTGTTTCGGTTTTTGATAGAGAGATTCAAGGTTATTTTGCACTGAAACGATAAAATTTATTGAAAATTTTGGGTTATAATATAGTCCTATGTTGAGGTTAGATTGTGTTTGTTCGTTTGTTTGGCAATGTCTTAATACTTAAAAACCAGTAGTTTTTCTTTATTCTGGGTTATGAAATAGTAGGAACCTCCAGTGGCGCATTGCACCACTGCAATGGACTTTGCATCTTTGGGCGCTAATAAACCACTCTCATTCATAGCTATGGTTTCAAAGGTACCCATACCGTTTCCTTTTAAAAATATACCGTTTAACGCATCATATTTTCCAATGAACGTTTCGTTACCAAAATCGTTACCTACACCCAAGATGTCTAAATTTCCATCAGTATCTATATCTTTTAAAATAAGACTATTCAGTGGTGCTAATTGTGCTTCAATAGGTAATGGATGCATTTTGAACGCACCATTTCCTAGGTTTTCTATGTAGCTACTCCTATCGTAGTTCCCTTTTAAAATTAACGCGTTTTCTAGTTCTGAGGCAGAAAGCAGGGTGTTTTCGGTAGCTTTTGCATAGTCTCTATAATAGTTGAATTTTGAACGAAATATGGTACTTTGCTTATTGATATCGCCCCAAAAGTTGACAGGATAGGACTTATAAGAGCCGTTTATGTCCTTTAAATAGGCAAAGGTAACAGGGTCTATACTACCGTTTTGATCAAAATCCTTAGCGAATACGGTAACCGGCCGTTCTGCAGAAGGCTGAAACAAATTATTCCTTCCTAAGTTTCCTGCAACAAAATCTATATCTCCATCATTGTCCATATCAGCGGCCGTAATACTTTCCCACCAACCCATAACATTTTGTATTCCTGTATTCTCGACTTTTTTGAAAGAAGTGTTTTTATTTTCGAAAATTGTAATGGGCATTAATTCGCCAACTACAATCAGATCTTTTTGTCCGTCCCCATTGTAATCACTCCATACCGCGTCGGTTACCATTCCTACGTTTCTTAATTCTGGTGCTAAGCTGTCGGTAACATCTTTCAGTGTACCGTTCTCGTTCATCAGTAAAAAGCTTTTCTCTGGCATCGGATACTCTCCCATAGGAGTTCGTCCACCAACAAATAAATCTACATATCCATCTTTATTAAAATCCATAGCTTTTACTACAGAACCACTAGTTTTAATAGCTGGTACTCTAGTTGGGTCTTCAGAAAATTTTCCATTCCCATCATTTAGGTAGAATCGGTCTCTATAGTCGTCACTTCCTTCAATAAATTGATTACTACCAGAGACTAAATACATATCTAAATCCCCGTCATTGTCAATATCAAAGAGTGCTATAGCTTCTTCTTCAAACTGCATTTCATTTGGCATGGTGAATAAGACGTTTTGGACAAAACTTCCATCTTTCTGTTGGAATAGGAGTGTAGGAGAAAACTTATGGGAGCTACCTACTATAATATCTTCCAACGAGTCTCCATTTAAATCACCGACCGCAAGACAAGGGCCGTTTTGGGATAATTTATGTGGTAATGTGCGTTGAATATCATAATCAATGAAATCTAGGTCGGTTAGATCAATATCAAGACATAATTGCGCTGTAACGTTTGTAAAATAGGTTTTGTTAGAGGATTTTTGAGCAAAATGCATGGAATTTGTACTGTCCTTTTTAATCCCATTTTTGTGGCTAACAGCAATTGTTTGGTTGCTTGTAACATTTTTGAACTTTTGGTACCTGCCGTCTGGCCATTGTATTTCTATGTTAGCAATGGTGTCATTCGTGCCTACCCCAAAATGAGGAGTGGGCTCAACAGAGGACATGTAGCCTCGCGATAAATAATGTTCGTAGTATTGGGTTTTATCAGTATCATAAGTAAGCCTTATTTTGGTGCCAATACCTAGAGGATTACCAGATGGTCCTTCTAATGATACTCTTAAAAAGTTATTCTTATCACTTTCTGTTTCGCCAGAAGTATTCTCATATATGAAAGCTTCATCGTTAATATTGTTTACGATATAGTCCAAATCACCGTCTTGATCTAGATCTGCAAAAGCAGCTCCATTGGAAAACGATGGAATACTCAATCCCCAATCGGTAGTATGTTCCTCAAACGTCCAGTCTCCTTTATTTCGATATGCATAATTGGCGACCTTAACCTCGGGTATGGAATCTAAAATTTTGGCAGGGCTTAAGTATGCGTTCACGTTAATGGCGAAATCCCCAAAATCTTTATCTGTAATGTCGCGAGGAAAACCATTGGTGATAAAAAGGTCTCGAAAACCATCATTGTCTGCGTCCATAAATAGGGGAGACCAGCTCCAATCGGTTTTAGATATGCCCGCCATTAGCCCTATTTCACTGAAGTTGCCAGCTGAACCATTTCCTTTATGAAGCATGTTGCGAACGTATTGGTACTGGTAATCAAATCGTTCGGTAAGGGTATATTCTAAATAATTTGTGTTCCCGATATTAGTTTTCATGCGGTGGTTGGACTCTCCTAGCATATCTAAGGTTAGGATGTCTAAAAAACCATCGTTGTCATAATCTGATATGTCAGAGCCCATAGATAGTTTGCTCTGATGCTTCAAATAAGATCCAACTTCATTGGTAAAGGTGCCGTCTTGGTTATTGATGTACAGTACATCGTTTGTCAAATAATCGTTGCTGATATGAATATCGGGCCAGCCATCATAATTTAAATCGGCTACGGCAAGTCCGAGCCCAAAACCTTCATAAACAATACCTGCGGCTAAGGTAACATCTTTAAATGTGCCGTCTCCTTGGTTTCTGTATAACCGGTCATTGCTTATTGCAGAACCGTCGTTAACACTTTTGCGATAATTCGTTGGTAGTTCATGTACTTTTTGGTTATTTAATACATAGAGATCTAAAAGGCCATCTTGATCATAATCAAAAAATGTGGCGTTCATGCTATTCCTATTGTCATCAATTCCATAGGTTTGGGCCATTTCCTTAAAAGTAAGTACACCTTCCTTATTTATACCTTGATTCACAAAAAGCATATTACGTCTTTCCTCGTCGCTATTGGCCATGGCCACACAGATGTACACATCCATCTTGCCGTCCAAATTGATGTCTACAATAGAAGCCCCGGTACTCCATTTTTGTTTTGCTTCTATGCCAGAAACCGCCGATATATTTTCAAATTTAAAATCACCTTTATTAAGGTATAATTGGTTGGAAACTTGATTGCCTGTAAAAAGGATATCGTTACGATTATCGTTGTCAAAGTCGGCAATCGCTACGCCACCACCGTTAAAAATATAATCCTCGGTAAGTATGTTAAAAGTATCAGTTTCTACGATACGATTATTAAATGTAATATTCGTTGTTTTTCCTGATTTGAGAACAAATAGGGTATTGGCCTTTTTTTCGCAGGAAGAATAGATAAACAGTAATAATACGGAAATCAATAGGTTTTTTCTCATTAAGTAGCGCGCTTGTTAATTCTCTTAAAATAAAAAAAGCAGTGATTATACAAAGATAATCACTGCTTTTGGTATTAAAAATCTTCAAAGAAGATTTATTGGTATAATCTAGTACGCTGGATCTTGTGTCAACGTTGGTACACCATCCAATACAGAACGGTCAATCGCTTCAAGAGGGATTGGGAAATACTCGTGTTTTCCTTCTACAAAGGTTTTACCAGCAAGGTAAATTCTACTTTGAGACTCACTTTGCACATAGGCATTCAATGTTTGCGCAGCTATACCCCATCGTGTTAAGTCAAAGAATCTGTGACCTTCCATTGAAAATTCAAGACGCGTCTCAAAACGAACTGCTTTACGCGCCGTTGCAGGATCTGTCCATGGATCACTGTATTGAGCTATCTCGTAATTCGCAGCTGGCTCAGCTGGCGTAGCTAGTGTAAAAGCAGGTCTTGTATCGCCTTGTATCGCTTTAGGTACGAATCCTGCAGGATTCGAAGCTCTAGCTCTGATGATGTTCACCAATTCCCGTGCTCTTTCTAAATTACCTAATTCTACTTCAGCTTCTGCCAACCATAAATATATCATATCTAGACGCATAAGTCTATAGTTGTTTGCGGAAAGATTTGGCCATCCACCGCTACCAAAGTTCTCTTGTTCGGCTACATGCTTCTTGGAAACAAAAGGACCTGCATAGCTTAAATCACGCGCAAAATCTTGTTGAGCAATTTGGAAACCTTTGAACAATATACCTGGTCTTCCCACAGAGTGATCTAATCTTGGATCTAATGTACCTGTGTACAGAGAGTTTCCGTCTGCATCAACATCTGGTGTTACATCGGAATCATTGAACGTATCCAATAATGGTAAACCACCCTCTGTTTTGTAGGCGTTAACCAAATTCTGACTTACTTGGTAAAAACCACAGCAACCCCACGGGGCTATGTATGGGTGCGCTAATCCCACTCCACGACTGGCTGCACCATCGGCAGCTGCGCTAGTTGCATATTGCACCTCAAAAATAGATTCTGCGTTGTTACGCGTTCCAACCAAAAAGTTATCTTCAAAGTTGGGCATTAATGAGAGCCCACTGTTATTGATAATATCCTCTAAGATGGGCTTAGCCTCTGCCATTTTAGCCGTATTGGCAGAACCATCGGCATTAAAACCTTGATAGATCTTAGCTTTCGCTAAAAATGCTTTGGCTGCCCAGCTAGTGGGTCTACCAACTTCTGATTGTGTGTCTGGAAGAACCGCTGCTGCTGCTTCAAAATCAGCCTCGATAAAAGGCCAAATTTCACGATCATTAGGCACTAATGTGCTTGATAGGTCGTTTTTATCAAAATTGGTATCATCGATATACACCGGACGCTCCCACATTTTACGCGCTTCGAAGTGAAAAACACCTCTAAGAAAACGTGCTTCTGCAATAATTTGTGCGCGTCGCTCGTCAGAAACACCCTCTTCAACTAAGGCCAAGGTATTGATAGCATCATTTGTAGTGGCAACTCCTAAATACAAACCTCTCCACTTGTCACGAATGTGAAGGTTGAAATTTTGGAAATCGTACTGCTCTATAAAGGATTGCTCTGGTTGATCACCAGCATCTGTACCCTTTAAGGCATCATCGGAAGGAAGGTTAAATACCCAGTTTTGGATTTCATTTCTCCATGTTTGTCCTTGTAGACCGTGACCCGCTAGCATATTGTAGGAACCTAATAGAATTCCTTCTACACCTGAGGCTGTGGCTACATCACCTTCACCAAAAGCCGCTTGTGGATCTTTGGTTGAAAAATCATCAGCACATCCTGTCACTATAAAAAGTGAGCCGATGCACATTAATAATACTACTTTAATTGTTTTCATTTGCATTATTTTAAATTTCATATTCAATTTTTATTACTGTAAAGTTATATTCAAACCAATACTTACGGTCGCTGCTACAGGATTAAAACCACCATCATAACCTAAGGTAAGGTTTCTATTGCTATCGCCAGTTCTTCTCAAGGAGACTTCTGGATTAAGTCCGGAATATTTAGTAAAGGTAGCAACATTCTGCGCTTGCACAAAAATCTGCGCATTTGCAATACCAACATCTGCTAAGATATCTTCAGGAAAGTTATAACTCAATTGTATATTTCTAATTCTAAAGAAACTACCATCTTCAATTAAGTAAGAAGAAGGTTGGCTACTCGTAGCATCATCGGCATCCATGATTGGAGATGTAGCATTAGGGTTAGCCGCAGTCCATTGCGCGACAGGCGCAGTTGGGTTAGCGGGCTGCCAAGCATCGTTTAATGCTCTTGAAGATCTGTTTCCTTGGAACGTATTAAAGTCAGCGAAATAACGCACGTAGTTAAACACATCGTTCCCTTGAGAACCATTACCAAAGATATTAAGACCTATGTTTTTGTAGTTAAAGTCTAAGTTGATACCATACGTAAAATCTGGATGTGGATTTCCTATGATGGTTCTATCATCCGCAGAGATTATACCGTCCCCGTTCGTATCTTGAAAACGGAACTTCCCTGGAGCGTTATAATCCCCAAATTGTGGCCATGCATCTGCTTCAGCTTGTGATTGAAAAAGACCTAAAGTCTTAAATCCAAAGTACGAAGATATAGGTGCTCCAGCTTCAGTAATAGTAATTGCAGGTATACGTTCTGTGCGGCCAAAGATACGTTCCCCTTCTTGACTTAACTGATCAATTTCATTTTGATATGCAGAAAGGTTAGCATTTACACTAAAGGTGAAATCTTCACCAATTTGTCCGTTATAGCCTGCTGCGATATCAAAACCTTTAGAAGTTGCTCCACCAACGTTAACAGCAGGAGGTGTTGCTTGGCCAGCGGTAAACGAAGGCTGTGCAGGTAGTAACATATCGGTTACGACACGATCCCAAACATCAAGAGAAAAAGTAAACTTGTTGTTCAACATAACCATATCAACACCAATGTTATTGGAAGTTGTGGTTTCCCACTTGGCATCTGGATTTCCAAACTGTTGTGGTTGAAAACCAATGGTTGGGGAACTAGTGGAACCATCAATAGGGTACCCTCCAGTTCCAATATCCGAACGGTAGGTTGTAAAGGCATTGTAGTTTCCAATCTCTTGGTTACCTGTTTGACCCCAACCGTAACGTACTTTCATATCATCAAGCCAATCTACACCATCCATAAAGCTTTCATCAGAAATTCTCCAACCTACACTAAAAGCAGGGAAAACTGCACTTCGTGAAGCTGCTCTAAAACGCGATGATGAATCATTTCTTAGGGTTACCTGCGCTAGGTATTTACCATCATAGTCATAATTTAATTTCGCAAATTGAGACCATAAGGTAAAATCATTAAGGATATAGCCACGATTCGCTGCGGTTGTTTGATCACCCAAATCTAAATAACTGATAATATTGTTGGTGTCAAAGGCAAAACGTTGTCTGCTAGCTTCAAATCCTTCTCCAAATTGTTGAATGGATTCTACCCCAACATAGGCAGTAACATTATGTACCTCATTAAAGGTTTTGTTCCAAGTTAATCCGTTGGTCCATGTCCAAGCATAGTTATATTGTTCTCGAGCTTCTGAGCTATTGATGAAGTTACCTTCAATATATTCAGGTTGTGGACGACCGATGTTTCGTACACGTTGTACGTTTGCATCTACACCAAAACTAGTACGTATCTCTAGGTTACTTGCCAATTGGTATGCAGCGTATACATTACCTAATAAACGTAAATCGTACTGACGGTCATCTTGGTTTCTAGATACGGCGGCAAAAGGACTAAAGTTATTTCCTAAGTTAGCACCTCTACTACCTGCAAAGTTACCCGCGATATCGCGCACAGGTAATAAGGGGTGGTGTTTGTAAGAACCCGCTACAGGGCCTTGCTCTTCATCCAAATTGTTGATCCCTTTTCTGTTTTCCAAAGAAACTGTAAAGTTTTCGCCAATAGTCAACTTGTTGTCGATCGCTTTAAACTCTGTATTCGCTCTTAAGGATACTCTGTTGTATCCAACAAATTTAACAATGTCTTCTTGACTAAAATAACCTAATGAAAAAGCATAACGCGCGTTTTCGGTAGCTCCTGAAGCAGAAACGTTGTGCTGTTGGATTGGTGCTGTACGTGTAATCGCATCCCACCAGTTGGTATCTGCAGAACGGGTTATGGCATTGATATTGTCAGGTGTAAGTGAATATAAGCTTGGGTCCGTCAAAGGATCACCTTCAAAAGTACCGCTTGGGAAAACGAAATCTGGAATGGTAACCTCTCCATTGGGACCGAAACCATACTGCCCGTGCGATGGCGTTTTACCCGCATAGCGATCCGCTAGAAATAAATAAGTACCAAGGTCTTCTGCATTTAAGACATCTGGCGACTCTGTTGCGTTCTGTAAACCATAAAACATGTTATACGAAATAACAGGTTTGCCCATTTTACCTTTCTTAGTGGTAATGATTATTACACCATTTGCCGCCCTAGAACCATAAATAGATGACGCCGAAGCATCCTTTAGTACCTGTAAGGACTCAATGTCATTTGGGTTTAGGTTCCCTTGATCTGTTGAAGGTACCCCGTCAATAATATATAGGGGGTCATTGTTACCGACAGAACCAAAACCACGAATACGTACGGTAGCCGCACCACCTGCACGCGAATCGTTGACAATATTAACACCGGCAGCTCTACCCTGTAACTGTTGGGCAAACGTGGTGGCTGGCACAGATAACATCTGTTCCGTGTCTACTACAGCAACTGCACCAGTCAAATCCTTTTTGGCCTGGGTGCCGTAACCTGTAACAATAACCTCATCTAGCCTGCTGGCATCCTCTTCAAGTGTAACATTAATAGTTGTTTGACCACTTACAGAAACTTGAGTAGTGCTGTAACCAATATAGCTAAAAACAAGAGTTGCCTCGCTATCGGCATCGATAGTATAATTACCATCAAAATCTGTTTGTGTTCCATTTGTTGTTCCTTTTACCAGCACGTTAGCGCCAGGCAATGGGCCTGTAGCGTCGGAGACGGTACCAGTGATTGTTTGTGCTTGAATAGTGGCCAGACATAACAAGGCTACTATAAAAGGCAATTTTTTTAAAAAAAGATTTCTCATGCGCTCAGTTTTAGTTAAGTTAAATAGGTTAGAAATTAAGTTGAAAATGTTGTTAGTTTATCGAGAATACATCTGTTTTCTCGCCTGTGAAGTTATGTTAAAAGTTGTTAATTACAAAATATGGTAAAAATTTTAACACATTTGGGTCAATTTGATATTTGAATAGATGTTTAAATTGCGATTTGATAATCTTAATCTCGTTGCGGACTTTGCATGGCTTAATGCAATAGGTGGTCAAATTCTGTTTTAACGGGCTGTCCCTTTCAAGCTACTTACTACCTTTGTTTGGTTACCACTATCCTTACTTTTGGCAGACTGCTTTATAATAGGTCTTGCCATGTACCGCTTGAAAGTTTAGCGTCACTCAATTTCATAGTTGTGTTTGATTGCCTTTTTATCCTAAAACCTTCCAAACTTAATTTAAAATTAAAGTAGTCTTATATTAAGGTAGGATTTCCGAATAGTGCTTTCAACTTATATTTTCAAATGTGGTTCATTAAGAGGTATTCTTATGTCGTGAAAGGCTATGGCATCTATAAATTAGTTTTGGAAATTTAGTGTCTAAATTAAATTAAGCATCATCTTAATAGTAAAGGCACATAATGCCGGTTTTTGTAGTAGGTATTTCTCACACCGCGCAAGAACTAATGCTTATCATATCATACTACGTCTTACCATTTTTTTTCGATTAAAATTTTCAAATCCAAGAGAATAAAATATTTTGAGGGGTGCGTGGAATTAGAATTGAATAAAAATAACTTGTAAATTCTCGAATTCAACAATTTCTTAAAAACAATCAATATGTGGCCCGCTATTTTGTGGAACTAGCTAACGTGGTAAACTGTTTTACTGTTGTAATACACTATCTATGTAGACACCAATAAGATGCGTTCTAACTATAACTGACTTTTCCAAACCATCTTTAGCGGACCTTACTTTCATGACCCTGGAAGGGAATTCTGGCATATGGCATGTGATACAGTCTGTATAATCGTTTATGTTGGATTCCGAATTGCCCGTATGCAAATTATCTGGCTGGTTATGACAGGATAAACACTTAGAATTAAAATATTGTGAATTATTTCGTTGGTTTTTATGAGGGTCATGACAAGTGATACAGGTCATTTCAGCACTTTCTTTGTAGCAGGGACTACTTATCAAAAGGCCATATTGATTGCCATGAACATCTAATTCGGTATTTGGTCTGCTGGAATTATAATTTTTTGAATGTTCTTCTAGATTATCACCTATAAGAAAGGAGAATGGATTTTCAGTAATTTGGTTGTTTCTAAGTCCGGCATGGCACGCATCCATTTGCTGTTGCCGGTTTAGGGTTTCTGCACGAACTATAGGGTCAAAATCTAGCGTTTTTAAATTCCCGATGCGATAATCTACATGCTCTTGAGAAGGTCCATGGCAGCGTTCACAATCCACACCGTAGATAAAGGAGTTTTTATCATAAACATTCGAGTCTCCTGAAATTTTTTCGTTTTTCGCAAACGTAACATGGCATTTAATGCAATTATCCATTACAGGTCTTTTAAAACTGTAGTTTGGATATCCGGGACTGTTGATCCAGCTATCTGTTAAGGTTAAATAGGACGCCTGTATTTGGTATAAGGAATCTTCTTCAAAGGTAAGATAGGATTGTCCTTTAACTCCCGAGCCGATTGTAATATCAATTTTAGATTTTTCAAAAACCTTACCGTGATATGTTTTTGCTGTTTGGTAACTGCTGCCCTCCTCTTGTGTCATACTTAGAAGACTACCGGCTAAATTTACAGTATTTTCCCCGCTGGTAAAACTGCCAAGAATATGGCTAGCATCTCCTGAGGATGAAGTGTTGAAGTGCGCAGTTGAAATATGTGATTTATATATATCTTCATGACAAGGTATACAGGATTCCGAGCCAGCAAATTTCTTGCCGCTGTAGTGTACTGGTAATTCTGCTTTTAAATCCTGATATTCTGAGACTGAAACATTTTTGTAATACCTATATGCGATAAAGCAGAGTGACAGTAAGGCCAAAACGCCAATCCCATAAAGTAATTTCTTTAACACGTAAATAATTTTATAATGTTCAAAAACTTAAAATAATGGTTTTGTAGTGATAAATGTTTTATTTGTATAAAAATACAACCTTTTGCATTGTATAGAAGATAATTTTAATTCAAATGTAGGATTAAACTGTTGAAGTATTTACGAATGGCTTTGTGAATAGATGTGCAAATACATACTGTTTAATCCTAAATAAAAATTAAGATTTTAAATCGTAAACTAATAAAATAGTACAATAGGTGCCTTATCTAAAACAATAAGATCAGACCTCTCTTTAATGGTGAGATTAAGTGCCTAGATAAAGCTTATCTACAAGCCCTTACAATTATTAATGATGACACTATTTTCTGTTATTAAACATGGTTAATTTACGAAGCGTAATAATTTGATAAACCAGCAATAATAATGCTGATTTAGTCTTGGGGTTGGATAAACTAGAATGGTATTCAATCCTTTAAAAAGACCACATGGTTAATTACACTACGTTTATAATAGAAATTGCAAAGGAATACCGTCCACGCGGATTATTATGAGTACCTATTTAACGTCATAGACTTGTGTTTTAAGGTATACTTGGAAGAGCTGCATAGGCTTAAAGCACCTAGGTATACACTAATTAATTTTTCATTGTAATAAGGATAACACCACTAGCACCTCGCGATCCATAAAAAGAAGCAGCATCATCACGTAAAACTCTAACGGATGCAACCTCCCTTGGAAAGATAAACTCCATAGAACTTACAGGTGTGCCATCTACTATAATTAAGGGTCCTTGGTTACTTTGAACAGAATTAGGAGGCACCAATTGAATTGAAGTTCCATTGACCCTTGCTCCTGGAACCTCTACAGCGATGAGCTGATACATATTTAAATACTCACTATAGTCCTTAGGTTCTTTTTTAGTTCGTTGGATTTTTGTGGTGAAACCCAATTCTTCCAAATTCTCCTCAGACACTATTGCATCGCTTTCAGGAAAAACGATTAACATACCATTGTCACCTTCATAGTTTTTAGTTACGATACCGTAATTCCAAGAATATGCCGAAATAGTTTTATTAGAAGATTTTAAACCGATTCTGAATTCACCCTTCTTATTTGTTTTAATTTTAGTTTTCACTGAATCAAGATAAATTATAGCCTTTTTTACCGGTTGCTGGTCTGAGTTCAACACAGTACCATTGACCCATTGTATTTCTTTTTTTTGAGCCTTAATTTGCGCTGAAAAGCATACCATTAAAACAAAAGTTATCAGAATTTTCATATTATTATGTGTAGTTAATTAGCCTCTTTTTCTATTAACTGAAGTTAGTGATAAAAACAAAGAAAATACTACGTTTATGTTTTTTTTAGGGTGGTAGTGATACCGGGCTTTATCTAAACGAAGTTTCGCACTATGCTTACGATTTTAAATTAATAGAATATTCTGTTTTGTCTTATGCTGTGGGCTGTGCACTCATTTTTGTTGTGGTCCACTATTAAATCATTAAAAGTATAGAATTATGGACAGGTTTTTACTTTGTCTGTAACTTACGTTTTTGAAAATATGTAAGCATCTTTTCGCTTTTTTTTGTTGCTTTTACAATGTTGGTATTTTCGATATTGTAGTTTTTAAATTACCAGTATTTGTAAGTTGCGGTAATATCTTATCAAGTGATGCCCACAATTATGGCGCCATTTGGCACCGCCTTACTTTTCAGCTAGAGTTACTATTTATGAGTACCTTTTTGTTCGTTTAAAGTAGCCTAAAACAATGAATAAAAATCAGTTTATCCTCCAAATTTTTAGTAAAGAAAAGGTAATCCATTCCGCCATCCTTTAGATTATGTTTTTTTCGTATGGATGCTACGCTATACGGAAAATTTCGGGTGGTAATATTTGCTTTTGTGAGACCTAGTTTCTTTAGGTTTTTTTTGTTGTAATCGAACACCGATTTTATTTTGAAATGCCTACCCGGGAACTCTTTTGGTATTTCAGAGGTATACAGATGGGAGTGGGTATGCAATTTGTGTACATTAAACCTTGAGCTAATCAATTTAAATACCCCTGATTTTAGCAGTGCTGCGTTGGGTTCGTAGAGGTAGTTGCGCGGTTGGGAAAAAGCGGGTATAACTGCTTTTTCTTTCGATAGTAAAAATTTAAAAATAGACTCTTTATGAGTTCCTAAGTTCACCGCTTTAATTGTAGGCTCACCCTTAAAACCATATTGTAGAACCCACAGCACTTCCTTTACCTCGTTTTCCAAGGCAACAATATGTATTTCTTTTACATGTGTTAGCTGTCTTGTGCCAATAGTAAGGTCTAACAGGGGACCTGTCTTGATGAGGATATTGTTCGATTTTGAAAAAAGCAGGTCTAGGTGTTTAGTAACATCTGGCTCACAATCTGATAGAAAATAGACTTTTTCTTTGGCATTTGTTCGTCGAGAAGGATCTACATAAATCCAATCAAATTTTTGTGCTGTTTTTGTCAAAAACTCTATACCATCACCTGAAATAAAATCAATGTTTCTAACGCCCATCGCATCAAAATTTGATTTAGCAATCTTGGCAAGTATCGGGTTTTTTTCAACATGGTATACCCTTTTTAATTTTTGACCAAAGGCCCGTATATCTACACCAAAGCCAGCGGTAATATCTGCGAGCGAATCTCCGTTTACGATACCGGATTTGTAAGCAGCGGTTTGCTCGGATGAGGTTTGGGAGATGTTTAACTTGTTGGCAAAATAGATGTTTTCCGAAGAAAACCAGGTCGGTAGCTTCTTTCTGCTTTTTAGTTTAGCCTCAATTTGACCCGCCAATTCCTGTGTTGATACCTTTAGGAATGGAGATTTTTGAAACAAGAGTGTTGGAATGTCTTTGGTAAGATTCGCAGTAATAAATGCTTGGACGTCGGCATGCAGAATAGCATTGTTCATGACCGCTTTAAAGATTTTTAGTAAGGGATTGTACAATCTTATTATCTGAAAGGAACTCTTTTAAAATTACCTTTATAGCCGTGTAGCCAGGCACTGCAATGATCATCCCGACAATGCCAAAAAGAAGTCCTGCAATAATGATGACCAAGAAGATTTCTAATGGATGCGATTTTACGCTGTTGGAAAATATAAACGGTTGAGAGAAGAAATTATCCACCAACTGTCCAATTACTAGCCCTATAATCACATATCCTGTCTTGGGTAATATTACAGTACTAAAGTCCATGCCAAGCGTACTCGTCATGGTGAGTAATATCATGAGCACACCACCTATAATTGGACCTATATAGGGTATTACGTTAAAAAGTGCACATAAAAAAGCAATCACGATGGCGTTTTCTATTCCAACAATCAATAATACGATGGTATAGATTACGAAAAGAATAAATATTTGGAGCAATAGGCCTACAAAATATCGGGATAATAGTCCATTTATTTTATTGATGGAATTTATCGTTCCTGTTTCTTTTGTGTTTGGAACGAATACCAATAGTCCGTTCTGAAATAGCTTACTGTCCTTTAAGAAGAAAAAAGAAATAAACAACACTGAGAAAAGACCAATGCTGAGCGTGCTAAGTACAGCTAAAAACGAGTTAAGAAAATTGGGTATAAAACTAAGATTTAAGCCCTCTAGAATATTCTGTTCGATATTACTTTCTTGAATTACGTCACCAACAACATTTTTTGATAATCCCAAATATTGGGTAATTTCAAAATAAAGGGAGTTGATGCTTTTTTGCAACTCATCCATATTCAGCAGAGAGAGGTTTTTACTCTGCTCGGATATTAGGGGTATAAAAAGGGCAAAAATGCTAGCTATGACCCCAACCATAACAAGCATTGCAAGTATTACGGCCAAAATATTGGGGAATCTAAGTTTTTCTCTGAGGAAGAAAACAATTGGCCTACCTATTAATGCGATTACTACAGCTATGGCTAAATAGGCCAAAACGGATCGAATGATGTATAGAAAATACAAAATCAATAGGATTCCAGTAATGATTCCTATGGTCCTCAATAATCCGTTTGAAATGGTTTTAGAGGTCATGGTTTAGTTTTTAAAAACATATGAAACGATATTTGCACCCATTTTTAAGGCTTGTTGTCTAACTTCCTCTGGGTCATTATGTACTGCTGGGTCTTCCCAACCATCGCCAAGATCAGTTTCAAAAGTAAACAATAAGACAAGGCGTTGCTCGTAATAGATGCCTAATGCTTGTGGTCGTTGCCCGTCGTGTTCGTGTATCTTGGGGAGCCCTTTTGGAAAGTCGTATTCTTGGGAAAATATAGGGTGGTCTGCGCCAATTTCTTCTAACGGTGTATTGGGAAAAAGTGCCTCCAGCTGTTTTGTTACATAGGGTTTCATGCCATAATTATCATCAATATGTAAAAAACCGCCGGAAGCCAGATAGGTTCTCAGATTTTCAAGTTCCTCTTGGGAAAATACGACGTTACCATGTCCGGTCATATGCAGAAATGGGTACTGGAAAATAGCTGCACTTCCTACTTCAACAGTATTTGGCTTATCATTTAAACGCGTGCCTATGTTGGCATTACAAAATCGAATCAAATTTGGTACAGCCGTTGGATTGGCATACCAGTCGCCACCACCATTATATTTTAGTATGGCGATTTCTTGAGCCTTTACTTCTGATATAAGCAGAAAAGCACAGAAAGTAATTAGAGCGGTGAACCGATTCATATAACAATGTATAAAATTCAAATTTACATAATATCAGAATGAAAAGTAGGGTAGCGGCTTTATTGTTTAGTGAGGTACCATTTACATGAATTTATGTAGACGATAAATTATTCGAGCTTAATTTTTTTTGCAACACAAAGGTAAGCGACTGTAGCTTCATTTTTAAACTATAAAAGGTATGCGGTATTTAGAGTTAAGCTAAGGAACAAGCAGTTATCCGTTATTTGTGAGCGCAACTGTAGTGCAGGCAACAATTGCAGCAGTTTCTGTGCGTAATCTGGTCTTGCCCATAGAGACGGGTTTGTAGCCTTTTGCCTTTGCTTTTTTAATTTCTTCTTTGGTGAAATCCCCTTCTGGCCCAATCAATATGGTTACTGGTTTGTCTGGTGCAATATTGCGCTTTAATTCATAACGTTCGGTGTCCTCGCAATGTGCTATAAACAAGAGCCCTTTAGTATCTTGTTTTAAAAAGTCAGCTAACGTAATCAATGGATTTAGCTTGGGTAAATAGGCTTGGAAAGATTGCTTCATGGCCGATTGGATTACCTTTTCGTACCGTTCCGATTTTACGGTTTTTCTTTCAGATCTGTCGCAAAGTATTGGTGTGATTTCATGTACTCCTATTTCTGTAGCCTTTTCTAAGAACCACTCAAACCTATCATTCATTTTGGTAGGTGCCACCGCTAAATGAAGACTGTGTTTTGTAGGGTGTATTCTTTTGTGGTGCGTAATAGCTACAGTGCACCCTTTAGCATTATTATCAGTAATAGTGGCGAACAAAAAAAGTCCACGGCCATTGGTAATTTGAAGTTGGTCTCCAACTTTCCTACGTAATACTTTTACGATATGTTTACTTTCAAAACTATCGAACGTAAAATGTTTCGATTCTTCTTCTAATGTTGGGTTGTAAAATAGTTGCATAATATCGGTTTAAAAAGTATATCTGGCTTTGGCGCTAACGTTCTGCTCCGCAAAGAGTCCTTTTTTGAATTTCAAATACCCTACAATACCAATCATGGCGGCATTATCCGTACAATATTCAAATTTAGGAATGTGCACAGTCCATCCCAAGTCCTTTTCTGCATCCACTAGCGCTTTCCTAATACCAGAATTTGCAGAGACACCGCCGCCTATGGCAATAGTTTTGATTCCTGTTTGCTTAACAGATTTTTTAAGTTTTCGCATTAGAATGGTCACAATGGTGTACTGTATGGAGGCACAAATATCAGCAAGGTTTTCAGTGATGAAATCTGGATTTTCTTTCGTTTTTCTTTGAACAAAATATAGGATGCTTGTTTTTAATCCGCTAAAACTAAAATCTAGGTCTTTTACTTTAGGTATTGGAAATTCAAAAGCAAGTCGGTTGCCCTTCTGTGCATACTTATCTACCAAAGGGCCACCGGGATAAGGCAATCCTAGAACTTTTGCGCTTTTGTCAAACGCTTCGCCAACGGCATCATCCAAGGTTTGCCCCAAAATCTCCATTTTAAAATAATCGCTGACTTTTAAGATTTGGGTATGTCCTCCGCTAATGGTCAAGGCCAGAAAAGGGAATTTTGGAGGTGTCATATCCGTATCTTGTATAAAATGGGCCAAAATATGGGCTTGCATGTGATTTACTTCAATTAACGGAAGGCCAAGACCAAGGGCTAAGGACTTTGCAAAAGAGGTGCCTACCAAAAGAGACCCCATAAGACCTGGTCCGCGGGTAAATGCTATGGCTGATAACTGTTTTTTATCGATATTTGCTTTAGCTAAAGCTTGATTAACTACGGGAACTATATTTTGCTGATGTGCACGGGACGCGAGCTCGGGTACGACGCCACCATATTCTTCATGTATTTTTTGACTGGCAACCACATTGCTTAGTACAGTAGTATTCCTAAGAATGGCAGCAGAGGTGTCGTCGCAAGACGATTCTATAGCAAGGATGTAAATAGTTTCGTTTTCCAACGGTTTTGGAATAAAAATTGAATGACAAAGGTAAAACATAAAGCCCTATCAAAAAATTAAGGAAAATACTCATCAGAACAATCTTGGTTCTGGTATTGATATGTATTTTGGGAACCATGGTACTTTCCTTACCGGTTGTTCAAACGAGATTGGCGAAGTACGCGACAACTACGCTCAACAAGGAGTTTGGAACCAACATCAATATAGATAGGTTGCGGTTTTCCCTTATCTCTTGGGATACTTCCCTAAAGGGGATTTATATAGAAGATTACAAAAAAGATACGCTGTTTTATGTAGATGAGCTAAAGACTTCGGTGTTGAGCTTGGGAAATTTAGCCCAAGGAAGACTCGAGTTTGGGGATATTACAATTAATAGGCTTCATTTTAAGCTTAAAACTTACGCGGGAGAAAGAACGACCAACATAAATGTTTTTGTGGATAAACTGGATGATAAAAAACCAAGGGCACCGGGAGCTCCACCATTTTTCTTTTCCTCTTCTTTTGTAGACATTAATGAAAGTAAGTTTCAATACATAGATGAGAACCTAGAAAATACACAGATACTATTGTTCAATAATCTGAATATAGCCGGTAAAGATTTTCAGATTGTAGGCCCGGAAGTTTCCACGGATATTACAGAAATGTCATTTTTAAGTAAAAGGGACATTCAGGTAGAACAAATGTCCACTACCTTTAAGTACACTAGGGAGCAAATGCGTTTTGATTCCCTAACGATTAAAACCCCACTATCCAATCTCAATGGTAATCTTGTTTTTAATTATAATAGAGAGGATTTTGTAGATTTTCTGAATAAGGTAAATCTAGAGGCTAGTTTTGAGGAATCTACGGTAGCTTTTGATGAAATAAATCTGCTGTATAACGAATTTGGAAAAGGCAAGCTAGCAACTTTTAGTGCCAACCTTAGCGGAGTACTTAACGATTTGAATACGGATGATCTGTTTCTTTTTTCAGATAATACAGGAATACGGGGAGATTTTAATTTTAAGAACCTCTTTAACAAACAAAAGCCGTTTGCCTTAGATGCAAAAATGAAGAACGTAACCAGTAACTACTATCAATTAAATGCCCTTTTACCCAATTTGGTCGGGAACTCCCTTCCCTCTTCGTTTAGCAAATTAGGACAATTTACAATAAGGGGTGATGCCTTGATAACCAATTCTTCCATTGATGCTAAAGTAAACTTGAATACTGCGGTGGGTAGCAGTTATACGGATATCGTGTTGACTGATTTTAACAATATTGATAATGCAACCTACAAAGGTTTTGTTTCCTTAATAGATTTTGATTTAGGGGATTTTGTGGGAAGTCCAACTGTAGGGAAAACTACCTTAGATTTTAACGTAGAAGGAAAGGGTTTTGTGAAAGAGAAGCTCAATACCGAGGTTATAGGTCAGGTTTACAGCATTGAATTTAATAGATACACCTATAAAGACCTGAAAGTTTCAGGAGTTTTAAAAGATGAGCTATTTGATGGTTCGCTCATTAGCAATGACAGGAACATCAAATTCGATTTTAAAGGATTGGCAGATTTTGGAAAGGACCGAAACAATTTTAATTTTAAGGCTAACGTTGCTTACGCCGATCTTAAGACCTTAAATTTTATTAAGGATAGTGTTTCCATTTTTAAGGGCAAGGTAACTATGGATATTACTGGAACTACGCTTGATAATTTAGTTGGGGGTATTAATTTTACCAGCACTAATTATGAGAATGTAAACGACATCTATTACTTTGATGATTTCACCATAGCCTCTTCCTTTGATGACGAAGGCGTGAGGACCATAAACATTAATTCACCCGACATTATCACTGGTTTTATGAAGGGTAATTTTAAAGTGAAAGAACTTGGTAAGCTCGTTCAGAACTCCTTGGGTAGTATCTATACCAATTTCCGCCCTTTTGAGATTTCTAGCGGACAAGACCTTTCCTTTAATTTTAAAATTTATAATAAAATAGTTGATATTTTCTTTCCAGAAGTGCGTTTTGATCCTAATACTTTTATAAAAGGAAAAATAGTGGCAGACAAAGGTGATTTTAAACTCAATTTTGAATCGCCCAGCATAGAAGCCTTTGGCAATGCGGCAGATAATATCGAATTAAAGATTGATAACAAAAACCCTTTGTTCAATACCTTTGTTTCAGTAGGGGAACTAAGAACGCCGTATTATAACCTAAAGGATTTTAACCTCATCAATACGACCCTAAAAGATACCTTATTCTTTAGGTCTGAATTTAAAGGAGGTAGCGAACTTAACGATAGTTATAATCTCAACTTTTATCACACCTTCAACAAGGATAATAAATCCGTTATCGGATTAAAGACTTCGGATATTAATTTTAAGGGAAATAAGTGGGTTTTGAATAAAGATGGAGACTCTAAGAACAAAGTTATTCTAAACCGTTCTCTGGATAGTATCACCATCCAAGAAATTGTAATGAACAACGAGCAGCGCGAACAGATAAGGTTGAGAGGGCAAATCGCGGATTCTACCTTTAAGGACCTACAGCTCCAGTTCAAAATAGTATCATTGAACAAAATTACCCCAGTAATAGACAGCCTAAAACTTCAGGGAGAAGTAAACGGGAATCTAAATATATTGCAGAAGGATGGTATTTATTTACCATCTTCAAGCCTTGAAATAGTCGACTTTGGTATAAACGATACACGTCTTGGAGATTTAGCAATTAGTATTGTTGGGAATAGGGATTTAACCGAGTTTCAGGTGAACTCTCAGCTATCTGAAAAGGACGTCGAAAAGTTTAGTATAGTAGGCAAGATAGAGAATAAAGAAAAAATACCTAAGGCCAATTTGATAGCCAATTTCAGTAATTTCGATTTAGAACCTTTTAGTCCTTTGGGTGAAGGTGTAATTGATCATATTAGGGGAGATATTGACGGCAGTGTAACTATAAAGGGAGATGTGGACAATCCAAGTTTTAATGGTCTTCTTACCTTGGATAATGCTGGGATATCGGTGCCCTATTTGAATGTGGATTATGATTTTGATATGCGGTCTAAGGTGCGGCTATCTAATCAAACTTTTAATTTCGAAAACATTGCTCTTACCGATGTTGCAAAAGGAACCAAAGCCAATCTGGACGGTACTATTAGCCATAGCTATTTTAAAGATTGGGTGCTAAACTTAAATGTAGATACGAATAACGACCGTTTCTTAATATTGAACACGGAGTTTAAGGAAGGAGATTTGTACTATGGCACAGGTTATCTAGACGGTACCGGTCGCATATATGGCCCTACCAAAGCACTTAATATCAACGTAAACGGAAAAACAGCAAAAGGCACCTCGTTAAAAATACCCCTAAGCGATGTCGCTAGTGCAGGAGATTATTCATTTATAAATTTCACTGAAAAAAATAGCATAAACAGTATTGACCTGCAACGTAGTTTAAAAGATTCTCAGGGTGTTGAGCTAGAGTTTGATTTGGATATTACCCCGGAGGCCGAAGTAGAAATAGTAACCGATACAAAAACAGGTAGCTCTTTAAAGGGTACTGGAGTCGGAATCATTCTGTTACAGATTAATACGAACGGTAAGTTTGAAATGTATGGGGATTTTGTTGTGGTTACAGGGGAATTCAATTATAAGTTTGGCGGTATTATAGATAAAAAATTTGCTGTTAAGCCCGGTGGAACCATCAATTGGGATCAAGAACCTTTGGAGGCCGATTTGAATATGGAAGCGGTATATTCCATTGATGCAAATCCTGCACCTTTGTTAGAGAACCAGAGCTTTGCTAGAAGAATACCTACAGATGTCGTTATCAAACTAACTGGAGAACTTCAAAGTCCGAATATAGAGTTTGGCATAGAGTTCCCTGGAACGAATTCAATTATTCAATCAGAACTGGAGTACACACTGCAAGACCCAACTATAGAGGAGAAGAACGCTATTTTTCTGCTGGCACAGGGGAATTTTGTTAACAATCAAAGCGGAATAAACCAACAAGCGATAACAGGTAACTTAATACAAAGTGCTTCTGGTATATTAAATTCGATTTTAGGGGGTGGTAACGACAAGCTTAATGTCGGACTTTCTTACGAACAAGGTATTTTAGACCGTAACGCAGATATAGAGACAGATAATCGTATTGGGCTAACGGTTTCTACTCAGATAAGCGATCGGGTTTTATTCAACGGTAAGGTAGGGGTTCCTGTAGGAGCCTCTAGTGAAAATCTTGTTGCTGGCGATTTTGAAATTCAGCTGCTATTAAACGAAGAGGGTACGTTAAGTGCAAAATTCTTCAGTCGTCAACAAGAAATTCAAGCCTTTTTGCCGGATCAGCAAGGTTCTACCCAAGGTGCAGGACTCTCTTATGAAGTAGATTTCAATACCTTTAGGGAGCTTTTTAGGAAAATTTTCACCAAAGCTTCCGATACAGCTAGCATAAGGCCCCAAGCTATTGATTAGTAGGGCGTAAGCTTTTGTGACATGTCCACGTACTGCGCTTTTTTTATGCCTTTAGTTTATTATTGTCTAGTAAATTTTTTTGAAGCTGAGCCAGGCGATTCAAGAAATAGCAACTTGAGTAAAACTAATACGATACGCCTTACTTTTGAAATCTCATAAAAATTTACAAAAGCTACATTACTTTTGTTTTAAAGATTCATTTTCAATCATTTAGAATGTATTTCTGCTTTTTAAGGCTATTAGCGCTAATGTATCGGGGAGCGTATCTCGTTAAGCGGATATGATTGAATTTAATCCGTTATTTATTGACCTTTGAAGTTTGTTTAATGTTAGTAAAATACAGGTTTATGTCAAATTTTGGTAAAAATATAACTACGAAAACGTTATTGTTGCGCGAATTAAAATTGCCATCGGTTTCAATTTCATTATTGCATTAACTTTTAGTACTTTCGTTGGCTTAAATTTTTCCATGTCTTCAAAAATCAAAAAAATAGGTGTTCTTACTTCTGGGGGAGATTCTCCAGGTATGAATGCTGCAATAAGATCTGTTGTGCGAACCTGTGCATATCTGAAGTTGGATTGTGTTGGGATCTATAGAGGATACCAAGGGATGATAGAAGGTGATTTTAAGCCGATGGATGCGCGTAGCGTAAACAATATTATCAATAAAGGGGGAACCATGTTAAAATCCGCCAGGTGTATGGAGTTTATGACACCCGAAGGTAGAAAAAGAGCCTACTCCCAATTGGTTACAGAAGGTATTGATGCTTTTGTGGTTATTGGAGGTGATGGTAGTTTCACAGGAGCCATGATTTTTAATCAAGAATACAATTTTCCTGTAATCGGTATTCCTGGTACGATAGACAATGATATTTTCGGAACTACATTTACTCTTGGTTTTGATACTGCTTTGAATACGGTAGTAGAGGCTATTGATAAAATTAGAGATACAGCGAGTTCGCACAATAGATTGTTCTTTGTAGAGGTCATGGGTAGAGATGTTGGCCATATTGCTTTAAATGCAGGGGTTGGCGCTGGTGCTGAAGAAATCTTGATACCTGAGGAGAACTTAGGACTGGATCGTTTATTGGAATCGTTGAAAAGAAGTAAACAATCAGGAAAATCCTCTAGTATAGTGATTGTAGCCGAAGGTGATAAATCTGGAAAGAATGTATTTGAGCTTGCGGAATATGTGGAAGAACACCTTCCTATATACGATGTTCGCGTATCTGTACTAGGACACATGCAGCGTGGTGGATCCCCATCTTGTTATGATAGGGTATTGGCAAGTAGAATGGGAGTGAAAGCAGTAGAGGCGCTGCTTGAAGGTAAAACTAGTTTAATGGTAGGAGTGCAGGATAACAAGCTAATTCTTACCCCTATCAATAAGGCGATAAAAGGCCACACAAAAATAGACAAGGAACTTATTCGGGTTTCGGAAATAATGACAACATAATTTTAATTCATAAAAACAGATAAAATGTCAAACTTAAAAATAGGAATTAACGGATTTGGTAGAATTGGTAGACTGGTTTTCAGAACTTCAGTAAAACGTGGGGACGTAGATGTGGTAGCCATCAACGATTTGTTGGATGTAGAGCATCTTGCCTATCTCTTAAAATACGATTCGGTACACGGACATTTTGATGGAACTGTTGATGTAAAAGACGGACATTTGGTCGTAAACGGTAAAACGGTACGGATTACCGCAGAAAGAGATCCAAAAAATATTAAATGGGATGCAGTAGGTGCAACAACTGTTGCCGAATGTACAGGTATCTTTACCACATTGGAAACAGCGCAATACCATATAGACGGTGGTACTAAAAAAGTTGTAATTTCTGCACCTTCAAAAGATGCCCCAATGTTTGTAATGGGAGTAAACCACAAGGACGTGAAAGTATCTGATACTATTGTTTCAAACGCTTCTTGTACGACTAATTGTTTAGCTCCAATGGCAAAAGTACTTAACGATGCTTTTGGTATCGAAGAGGCCTTAATGACAACTGTTCATGCTACAACAGCTACGCAAATGACCGTAGATGGTCCTTCTAGAAAAGACTGGAGAGGTGGTAGAAGTGCCATGTTGAATATTATCCCAGCCTCCACTGGTGCAGCCGTTGCGGTAACTAAAGTAATACCAGAACTTAAAGGTAAACTTACGGGTATGGCTTTTAGAGTGCCAACTGCAGATGTTTCCGTGGTAGATTTAACGGTTCGCCTGGAGAAGGAAACTTCTTATGAAGAAGTGAAGAAGGCTTTTAAAGATGCTTCCGAAGGCGAATTGAATGGAGTTTTAGGGTATACAGAAGAAGCCTTGGTTTCTCAAGATTTTATTGGCGATGCAAGAACTAGTATTTTTGATGCTGGCGCTGGTATTGAATTGAATTCCAAATTCTTTAAGTTGATTTGCTGGTACGATAATGAAGCAGGTTTCTCCAACAAAATGGTAGACCTTATACAGCATGTAAACAGTCTCTAGTAAAAAACACTTTATCTAGGCTATGCCTTGATGCGGTTTGTAGAATGTTTTAGATTTACATAAATTTTCCTGAAAATAAGGGTATTTTTCCTTATTTTCAGGATTCTTTTTTAAACACAGTAGGTATATGATTTTAATTGTTGATAGTGGAGCTACAAAATCGGATTGGATTGCTTTGGATAGTAAGGGAAACCAGCTTTTTTTAACCCAGACCTTGGGCCTAAGTCCAGAAGTACTTACAAAAGAAGTGATAGAAGATCGGTTGGCGAATAATTTTGAGCTGTCTAAGAACAGGGAGACTGTCACTCATCTTCATTTTTATGGTGCAGGTTGCGGAACAAATCGCATGAAGCTATTCTTAAAGGATATTTTTAAGGAGTTCTTTCCGAACGCTAAGGCGGATGTAAAAGAAGATACTTATGCAGCCATCTTTGCAACTACTAAGATTGGAACTCAAGGTATTGTGTGTATCTTAGGCACAGGTTCTAACTGCAGTTATTATGACGGGCATCAGCTGTTCCAGAAGGTTACCTCACTCGGTTATATTCCTATGGATGATGGTAGTGGTAATTTTTTTGGACGTAAACTTATACGAGACTATTATTTCCATAAAATGCCTCAGGATCTTGGGATAAAGTTCGCCAAAGAATACAATTTAGAAGCAGATCACATTAAAGAAAATTTATATAAGCAACCCAATCCAAATACTTATTTGGCTACGTTTGCTCGTTTTTTAGTTGAAAATAAAGAACATCCGTACGCAAAAGGAGTTATTGATAAAGGTTTTCAGCAATTTATCAATAACTACATTATGCAATTTGAGCTAGCAACTAAAGTTCCTGTTAATTTTGTAGGAAGTATTGCTCATTATCTTAGAGATGAGTTGGTTACAGTTTTAGAGCGGAATGACCTTATTGTTGGGGTCATAAGACAACGCCCTATAGAAGGCTTAGTTGAGTTTCATAAGGCTAATATGTAAAGAATTATGTTGGTTCTTTGGAGGTTCCAGTAATTTTTTTCGATATTTTTTATCTTAGACTACGGACTACTTAACAGCTAGCATTGATATCTCCACGTTTACAAACTTAGGGAGGTTTGCTACTTCTACAGTTTCTCTAGCTGGTGCTGTTTCAGCATCAAAATAGGTTCCGTATACTTCATTTACTTTTGAGAACTGATGCATGTCTTTCAAAAAAATTGTAGATTTTACCACATGGTCAAAACTCATATCAGCAGCAGTTAAGATAGCCTTCAGGTTTTCCATAGACTGCACTGTTTCCTTTTTTATATCCCCTTCTATCAAGTTTCCTGTTTTTGGGTCCATTGGAATTTGACCAGATATATACAAGGTGTTTCCGCTTAAAACAGCTTGGTTATATGGACCTATTGGTGCTGGAGCGTTATCAGTGTTGATGATTTTTTTCATTTTTCTAAAATTTAATTTCTTACCTGTTGACTTCGGTTTTCCCATTTTAAGTCGCTAAGAATGGAAGCGTCTATACCGATAAAGAAAAACCATCTTTTATATTGCCCAAATGGAGTCCAATTAAAGCGCATATTAAAACTACCTAAATTACGTTCAAAACGCAGTTGTGTTAAGGTAAAACCGGAGTTT
>RCNE010000159.1_pt1 | contig 33179 bp, 24 predicted proteins | sample 2041361 | NCBI WGS metagenome assembly RCNE01 (sample SAMN09708229, study PRJNA481090) | Marine sediment metagenome, whole genome shotgun sequencing project. | reverse complement strand
CGATCGACGGCTTCTACATCAGCTCACGACTCGTCGACGGCACGATCACCATCGCAACGCAGTCCAACCAGCACGATCTCGGCTTCGTCTTCCCGCAGGGAGAAAAGGGCGAGGAACGCGCCGAAGAGTTCAACAAGCAGGTCGTGCAGGAAACCGAGATCAGCGACTGGCTCCCGAGCTACACACTCGACGCAAACGGTCGGAGTTCGGAAGGAATCCTCACCAATTGCGACAACGTGCATGCCCCCGCCGAGTTCGCTGGATTCGGTTCGTTGTCGGTTCTGTCAATCGACGCAAACAACGGATTGAACGACCCGAAGGCGGCGTCGGTTCTGGCATCGGGCCAAAACGTGTACGCCTCGACCGAGTCGATGTGGATCTCCACGAATCGCTGGGTCGACTGGGGCATCCTCGATACCGACGAGCGCATCGCCGCCGAGCAGTCGTACACGACCGACATACATGGCTTCTCGATCTCCGGTGATCAGCCGGCCTACGTCGCATCGGGGTCCGTCCGAGGTCATCTGCTCAACCAGTTCGCCATGTCTGAATACGACGGCGTCCTTCGCGTCGCAAGCACCGACGGCACTGTGTGGGGTGTAACCGAGAATTCCGAGAGTTTCGTCACGACATTTGAAGTCGCCGATCGCGAACTCGAGCAACTCGGACAGGTCGGCAACATGGGCAAGGGCGAACGCATCTTCTCGGTCCGCTTCGTCGGTGAGACCGCCTATATCGTCACCTTCCGCCAGACCGATCCGTTCTACACCGTCGATCTCTCAGATCCCGCAGCTCCCGAGGTGCTCGGCGAGCTCAAGATCACCGGCTACTCCGGCCAGCTGCACCCCCTCGGCGCAAACCACGTGCTCGGCGTGGGCCAGGAAGCAAGCGAAGAAGGACGGACGACCGGCGCCAAGATCACGTTGTTCGACGTGAGCGACCTCTCGAATCCGGTCGATGTCGACACCTGGACTGCACCAAACAGCTGGACCGACGCTGAGTGGGATCACAAAGCATTCCTCTGGTGGGCTCCGGAAAACCTGGCTGTGCTCCCCGTGCAGAATTGGCAGGAGCAGTTCTGGGGTGCTGTTGCCTTCCGCATCGATCTCGATGCCGGAACCATCGAAGAGGCAGGGCGCATCAGCCACGAGCCTGACGCTGGGAACGCAGTCGGCACCACCGAATGCACGATCGTCGACCCATCGGTTCTCGAGGAGTTCCAGGGCGGCAACGGCGACTTGGCAGGGTTTGCCGAGGAAGCCATCTGGATTGGCCAGGACGGCGGACAGATCCAAACGTGCGCACCAGACGAGACCGGCGCAACTGGTTTGACCTGCGAACGTTGGGATTGGATCGATACGAGCGGACTCGATGTCGATGGCGACCTCGAAGTTTGCTGGCCTCAGGGCCCGTCGGGCGACCCAATCGTGCGCAACATCGTGATCGGAGAGACCTTGTGGTCGCTCAGCTGGTCACGGCTGCAAGCCAACGACCTTGCCACCTTCGAAGCTGGCTCCTTCGTCGAACTCCAGCGCTGACGACACCACGTCACGATTTAGGTGCCATTCACCTCGTCAACAAACTGTTCCTCGGCAGCGAGCACCGCAATGATCGTGTCTGCGATACGGAATCCGTGGCCCTCACCTGAGTAGAGGTGATAGGTCACGGCCACATCGTTGGCCCGAAGCGCATCAACAATCGCCTCGGCCTGACTCGGCGGCACCACCATGTCTTCGTCGCCCTGCAAGACGAGCAGTGGCGCATCAATCTTGTGCGCATGTGTCACCGGCGAGCGCTCGATGTAGATCGCCTCGTCTTCGGGCCAACGACCGATCATCCGGTCGAGGTATCGGGCCTCGAATTTGTGGGTGTCGGCTGCCAACGCACGTAGGTCCGTGACGCCGTATCGACTGATGCCACCGGCAAACACGTCGTGGTGTGCCAACGCGTTGAGCACCGTAAGCCCGCCAGCGCTCCCGCCTGCGATCACCATCGAATCGGCATCAACCCGACCGGCATCGGCGAGCGACTTCGCTGCTGCCACACAGTCGACGACATCGACCACTCCCCACCCGCCGTGCAGCTCATTGCGATAGAGACGGCCGTACAACGTCGAACCGCGATAGTCGACGTCGGCCACGGCCACACCCCGACTCGTCCAGTAACGAATAACCAAGTTGAGTTGCCGTCTCGCTGCAGCGGTCGGGCCACCGTGCACCATGACCAAAAGGGGCGGAGGGCCGACGAGCTCCTGACCACCGGCCAAGGCAGGTTCGTAGAAGAGCGCGTGGGCCGTTGTGCCGGCCGGTTGGGACGGGTCGACCTCGCTCACGTCGAACGTGATCAGTTCGGGCTCGGGAAACATGGACTCGTCGAGTCCGAGATCACGGGACTCGGAGAGACGAACCGCCACTTCGCCGTCGTGCACCCAGACAGCAGACTCCTCGGTGAACGAGGCGGCAGCATATACAACACGTCCATCGGACAGGGCCCGGATCGAACTCACTGCCGTGTGTTGGTCTTCGACGTAGCCGTTCGAGAAGCCGATCGAGTCGCCGTGCGGCGTGCCGGCGACCACAACAATCCCGCCAGACGTCTCGCACCAGCGGCTCAACCCGAAGACCCACCCGGGCGTTGCGATCTCGAATTCGCCTTCGACCACGGGGGTCAACGCCCCTGTCTCTGGGTCCACCTCGACGAGGTTCCACCAATTCGAACGATCGGTGACTGCGAGCAGGCGGCCATCGGATGCCCAATCGGGGAGCACAATCGACTCTGCCGACTCGCCAGCGGCTGGCCCAGGAATGGCGCGGACCGTTGGTTCGGGGTGACCGTCCATCCATTCGGGTTCGATGATGAGCAACTCGGTCGAATCCCAGGGCATGTCTGGGTTGTCCCAGGCAACGCAGACGATCTGTCCACCGATGCCGAATCGGGGAGAAGAGTAGAAGTCATGGCTGGCGACGAGTACGAGCTCTGTACCTTGACCGTCCGTGCTCACCGCAACGATCTCGTTGCGGACCGGATAACCAGTGTCGCCGTCGTGGCGTTCGCGGACACACACGAACCACTGACCGTCCGGACTCACCTTCCCGTCGGCGTATCGGTATCCCAACGAGGTGAGCTGCGTTTCCCTGCCACCCTCCACGTCGAGCCGAAACAGCTCTCCCGCTCGCGAATCATCGCTGTAGATCAGCAGCCCGTCGCTGACCCACCAGGCACCGCCGCCGTACTCATGCACCCGCGTTCGGACGTTCGCCTCAGGCCCAGTTACCTCTGTTCGTTCGCCGTCTCGCCAGCGAACGATCGCCGTCCGGCCAGCCTCCGAAGGGCGACTCTCGGCCCAATAGACATCGTTCCCGTCGGCGACGACCTCGGAGATGCCAACCGCGCCGGACACGAGCAGTTCTGCGGTGATTGGCGACTTGATCATGCCAAAAAGTCAACGATGCGCTGGACGCCCTCGCCGAGGTCATCGTCGCCAAGAGCGAACGACAGGCGAGCAGCTCCGCCGGCACCGAAGGCTTCACCAGGAACGATGGCAACCTTGGCGTCTTCGAGAAGCGCAGCGGCCAGATCGAGCGTGGTGTCGATCTGGTAACCCTTGATGTTTTGGCCGAGCAGCGCTTCGAAGCTCGGGTAGGAGTAGAACGCTCCGGCGGTCTCGAGGACCTGGACACCGGGCACTGCGGACAACATGGCAAACATGTTCTTCCGGCGGCGATCGAAGGCTTCACGCATCTCTACAACGGCATCGAGCGGCCCAGCGACCGCTGCGAGTGCGGCACGTTGCGCCACGTTGTTGACGTTCGACGTGACATGGGACTGCAGGTTGCTGGCTGCCTTGATGGTGTCGGTCGGTCCAATCATCCAGCCGACGCGCCAACCAGTCATGGCATACGTCTTGGCTACTCCGTTCAAGATGAGTGTCTTGTCGGCAAGTTCTGGAACAACGACGGCAATCGAGTGGTGTTCGTTGTCGCCATAGACGAGGTGCTCGTAGATCTCGTCGGTGATAACCCAGAGATCCTTCTCGACCGCCCATCGACCGATCGCCTCGATCTCGTCTCGGGTGTACATAGCACCGGTCGGGTTCGACGGCGAGACGAAGAGCAGCGCCTTCGTCTTGTCGGTGTGGGCCGCGTCGAGTTGGTCGACCGTGACCTTCCAGCCGGACTCAACCGATGCAAACACGGGGACATGTGAGGCACCGGTGAGGGCGATCGCCTCGGGATAGGTCGTCCAGTACGGGGTCGGCACGAGGACTTCATCACCCGGGTCGCACAGAACGGCAAATGCGTTGGCCACAGCGTGCTTTCCACCATTGGTGATGATGACGTTCGCGGCTTCGCACTCGAAGCCGGAGTCACGCATGGTCTTGACAGCCACTGCCTCACGAAGATCGGGCAGGCCGCTCGCTGGCGTGTACTTGTGATTCGCGGGATCTGAGCACGCGGCTATTGCGGCGTCAACGATGTGCTGCGGTGTGGGGAAGTCTGGTTCGCCAGCACCGAATCCGATGACGGGCTCGCCAGCGGCCTTGAGCGCCTTGGCTTTCTGCGTGATCGCAAGTGTTGCCGACTCTTGAATTGCGCCGACTCGATCCGAGATGCGGGGACCCATTGAAACTCCAAAAAAAGTTTGTTGTGTAAGCAGCGCGAGTTCGCTGACTCCAACTGCGAAACTAGCGGGTATGACAACCATCCCAGACATCACGATTCCAGACTCGATGCGCCCGCTCGACGGCCGCTTCGGCTCAGGTCCATCGAAGGTGCGCTCTGAAGCGGTTGCAGCATTGGCTGCGGACGCTGACGGCTTCCTCGGAACCAGCCATCGCCAGGACGGCGTCAAGCTCGTCGTCGCCGCACTTCGCAATGGATTGCTCGAGATGTTCGACGCACCCGATGGCTACCAGATCCTGTTGGGAAACGGCGGTGCGACCCTCTTCTGGGACGCGGCAACCTTCGGCCTCATCGAGAACACGGCGCAGATGCTCGTGTCGGGCGAGTTCTCGAGCAAGTTCGCCAAGGCCGTCACCCTTGCACCACATCTCGGTGACCCTGAGATCATCGAAGGCGAACCAGGAACAGCTCCAGCCATGGTCGCCAACGACGCCGTCGATGCCTACTGCTATCCGCACAACGAGACCTCGACCGGTGTGTCGTTTCCGGTGGAGCGCCCTGATAGCGACGGACTCGTCCTGGTCGACGCCACCTCTGCCGCTGGCGGTCTTCGCTTCGATGCCCGCAATAGCGATGCGTATTACTTCGCCCCGCAAAAGTGCTTCAGCTCCGACGGTGGATTGTGGCTTGCCCTGTGCTCGCCAGCAGCGATGGAACGCATCGACAAGATCGCAGCTACCGATCGCTGGACACCAGAGATCTTGAACCTCAAGACCGCAATGGACAACTCGCTCAAGGACCAGACGTACAACACGCCTGCTCTCGCAACTATCTACCTGGCGCTCAAGTACACCGAGTGGGTCAACGACAATGGTGGGCTCAACTTCGCTGCGGGTCGGTCAGATCAGTCAGCGGCCACACTGTACGGCTGGGCAAACGCCAGCGACTATGCAACACCGTTCGTCCAGAACGAGGCGAACCGAAGCCACGTCGTGGCCACCATCGATCTCGATGACAGCATCGATGCAGACACGGTTGTTGCCGTCCTGCGAGAGAACGGGATCCTCGACACGTCTGGGTACCGCAAGCTCGGCCGTAACCAGATGCGCATCTCCACGATGCCGAGCATCGAACCGAGCGACGTCGAGGCCCTGACGCACTGCATCGACCACGTCGTCTCAGCCATGCGCTGAAATCCGAATCTGTGCATGCTGATGTGCCATATTGGCATCTGGCACTGCACAGATCTGGAGACCTCGACCCTCACCATGGCGCGAGTGAGCTGGATCTGAGCGCAGCCTTCGACTTCTGATCGATGCCCACTCCAATCACGAAGGCAACGGGTCCTCCGACAACTGCCAGAGCAGCCAACGAGGGCGAGAGGGGAAGAGTCGGGACGACGAGCCACGACAGCAGCGGGATCACCCCGACAGTGAGGGCAACGACGACGATCGCGACTATCAAGCGACGGCTGAGGAGTCGTGCCTTCCACGAAGAACTGTTGGCGAGGCCAACAACAATGAACACGACAAAAACGGCCCCGGCCCCAATGGCCAGACCTCCCACAAACAACGCGGCGAAGTAGTCGAGGATTGCCCACAGAGCGGTGGCCATGCTTGCAAACAAACCAAAGACCGAACCAACCAGTGAACGACCCAACCCCAGTCCAAGCAGGGGAAGAAGAAGGGCAGCTGTCGCCAGCGCCGCCGCGGCAACGAAATACGGCCATAACACTGTCCGCAGCGATCGGGGCGAAGGTGTCCATCCGTCAGCTTCGGTCCACGTCAAGATCGGACCGATCGCCGTCGTCACGAACACGACGTCGTCTTTGAGCACGACGATGCCGCGCTGTCTCTCGTCATAGAACTGGAACGAGTTGCCTTGTTCTCGCAGCAGATATCGATCCTCGTTGGCTGCCCACGAGCTACTCCATGAGTCACCACCGTCCGAGGACTCCTCGACGACAAAGACGCTCTCCCCCAGGCGGAAGCAATGGCCGGGATTCGAGGTGAGGCAGGCTTCTCGGGCACCGGCGAAAACCTCCAAGGTCGACTCGAACTCTTCACGGCCAACCGGTTTGACCGGGACGCTCCCAAGCGGTCCGTCGACATCGATCGAGCGAGGCAGAACAGACTCTCCATCGCGAAGTACCTCGAGCTCGCCGGCCTGATTCACCACGGGTGGTCCAATGGTGACGGAAGGGGGTCCGGTATCGGCCAGGCAACCGACCAAGACGAATGCGACCACTGCTCTTCGCCCGCCGACCCGCAGAGTGATTGGACGCGGCGAGGCGAGGACGCGATACGAGACCGGGATGGCGATGAGGGCTACGAGGTCGGTGAGATCCATCGTGTTAACGACGTCCCATGGAAGAACAAACGACAACGCAGTCTCATGAATCGCATCGATAGTTGCGCTGACCTGCAGGCCGATGAACCAAACGGCTATTGCGCCGATCACGATCCCAGGCCGAGGTCGGATGTGCACCAGCGAGAACAGAGCGGCGAGGGCCACCGGAAAGAACACCATGCCTGCGATGTCGCTGAGCTTTCCGGAAATGGGCCCGGGCCAAGCAACCTTCAAGATGAGGTCATTGGCGAGCAGAACAGCAAGCGCTGTCAGGAACCGCGGATCTCGCAGCGAGTCAAGATGCTCGGTCTCTGCAACCATGTACCTCTATTCGGTTGCGTAGGTGGCCGGCGTGAGTAGACCGAGGTGCCGCCTTAGGCCTTGGTCGTGCTTAGCACCCATCCCGGAACACCTCGGCCAGGGATATGGTCACCCAGCTCAGCCGTCACCGGTCCGATGATCCCGGTCGTTTCGAGACGGTCGAACTCTTCGCCGAGAGAACCGGTGTCGTAGTACGGACCGTTCACGCCGATGACCAGCGTTCCTCCCGGGCGCAGTGGACGAAACATCTCGGTGAGGGCGTCGGGTTGCACGTGCGCAAACCCAAACACACCAACGACCGCCACGGCGTCGTACGCACTCGTATCCGCATCGATTGGCGGCTTGTGCAGATCAGCCTCGAACAATCGACGGTACGCCGTGGTCTTCTCGGCGACCTCGAGCATGCCGGTCGAATAGTCGCAACCGTCGACGGCGACGTATCCCACCTCGGCAAGCGCCACGCCCGAAAGCCCGGTACCGCAGCCAATGTCGAGAATTGTGGCGCTGGCCTCGACGCCGAGACGAAACATGGTCTCCGCGACGCGTCCTGGCTGCGCGTACCCTCCACCGGTCAGATCGTCGTCGTACGTCGTTGCCCACGCATCATAGAGACCTCTCGTCTCCTCGTTCGTTGTGACGGTGTATGCGCGATCGAAGTGCTCCTGTGCCATGCACCGATCTTGCCAGAACGGCGACGCGAGAGACGAGCGACTCAGCTCTGACTGAATTGACCCCGCAAGTCGATATCGCCGTCTGCTGGAGCGAACGGCGCACGGCCGTCGGTGACGATTTGTAGGCCGGTGAAGATCTCGTCGAGCTCGGCTCGATTCAGGGTCTCCTGCTCGATGAGCGCCTCGGCCAGTCGGTCAAGGATCGGACGATGCAACGTCAGCAGCTCCCGAGCTTCGTCGGCTGCAGCATCGACGAGCGTGCGGACCTCGTCATCGATCTTGCTGGCAATGACATCTGAGTAGTTCTGCTTCGTCGAGGATGCGTACGACTCGCCGATACCGAGACCAAACTTCTGGAGACCGAGGTTCGGGCTCATCCCGTAATCGGTGACCATCGAGCGAGCAATGACAGTGACTCGTTCGATGTCGTTGGCAGCGCCGGTTGTTGGATCGCCGAAGATCAACTCTTCGGCGATCCGACCTCCAAGCAGCATCGCCATTTCATCGCTCAATTCAGATCGGCTCCGAAGCACTCTGTCCTTGTCGGGAAGCGCCAGCGTCCAGCCAAGTGCCTTGCCACGAGCGATAATCGACACCTTGTGAATCGGGTCGCTGTTGGGCAGCACATGGCCGACAAGGGCATGCCCGGCCTCGTGGTAGGCAATGACGTACTTCTCTTTTTCGGAGAGTGTGGTCGAACCCTTCTCCGGTCCTGCGATCACTCGGTCGAGGGCATCATCGATCTCTTCTTGTCCGATGATCGTTTTCCTGCGTCGTGCAGCGAGCAGCGCCGATTCGTTCAACAGATTGGCAAGATCTGCGCCAGTGAAACCTGGGGTACGGCGGGCGATCGTCTCTGGATCTGCATCGGGGCCAAGCGGCTTTCCCTTGGAGTGCACCGCAATAATCTCGCGACGTCCGGCGAGATCTGGTCGTTCGACACCGACCTGACGGTCGAAACGACCAGGTCGCAGAAGTGCCGGATCGAGCACATCCGGGCGGTTGGTTGCGGCGATGAAGATCACGCCGGTGTCGGCGTCGAAGCCGTCCATCTCGACGAGCAGCTGGTTGAGTGTCTGCTCGCGCTCTTCGTTACCAGAGCCAGCGCCCCCACCACGGTGGCGGCCCACCGCGTCGATCTCGTCGACGAAGATGATCGCCGGGGCTTGTTTGCGTGCCTCGTCGAATAGGTCTCGAACTCGGCTTGCACCAACACCTGCGTACATTTCGACGAAGTCCGAACCAGAGAGCGTGAAGAACGGAACACCGGCTTCACCGGCAACAGCACGAGCGAGCAGCGTCTTGCCAGTTCCAGGAGGGCCATACAGCAGCACACCCTTGGGGATCTGGGCGCCGATGCTTTGAAAGCGCTGCGGATCCGAAAGGAATTCTTTGATCTCACTCAGCTCGACCACGGCCTCGTGCGCCCCAGCAACGTCGGCGAAGGTGACGTCTTGGATATCGCTCGACTTCTTGCGGGTTTTGGCCGTGAACTTCTTGCGAGCCTTCTTGCCGCCGTTCATCCGACTCAGGATCGCCCACACCAGCACGATCATGAGAAGCAACGGCGCAAACGTGCCGAATAGGCCGAACCAGTTCGTGCCAGCCACGGGCTGAAGCGTGACGATATCGATCTCGGCACTGGAGTCGAGCAGCTCGGTGACGAGCTCATCGCTGAAGCCTGGAGGGATGACCGAGCGGAAGGTCTCGCCATCACGTAGTTCACCGGTAATAACACTCGACCCCTGCGTGAAGTCGACCGATGCGACGCGACCAGCGTCGACCTCGGCTGCGAAATCACCGAACTCCATGTCAGGTGGCGCAACGGTTTCGGTCGTCGAATCGCCAAACGTCACCATCACGAGGACGGCGGTCGCAATAGCGAGGAGTAGGAGAAGAACGCGGAGACGGGCGGTGCTGTTCACAAACCGAAGAATAGATCTCCAAACCGGTGTGCGGACATAGCGCATTCGGCCCAGAGAGGGGTTATTACATCAGCGCCTTCGGCGTTGCTGCGGCCGTTTTCCGGAGGAGCGCTTGCGTTCGACGACACGTTGCTCACTCTCGGCCAACTCCTCGGCCATCGCCCGATAACGAGGGAGTCGAAGTGGGTCGATCGCTCCCGACTCGACCGCTGCGGCGACTGCACATCCTGGTTCGACACCATGTGCGCAGTCGTTGAACCGACAATTGCCCGCCGCCTCCGTGATGTCCGAGAACACCTGTTGGAGCGCATCTTCGGCATCCCACAGCCCCACCGCACGGACTCCGGGGGTGTCGATCAGCAGGCCTCCGCTGGGCAGCCGCAGCAGATCACGGGTGATCGTGGTGTGCCGACCCTTTGAATCTCCCGATCGCACAGCTTTTGTCTCTTGCACCTCGTCATCGAGGAGCGCATTAACCAGCGAACTTTTCCCCGCACCGGATTCGCCGAGAAGTGTGCCAGATCGATTCGGCGCCAAAAGATCACGAATTCGGCCAAGTCCCTCGCGGGTTTCGATGCTCGACACAATCACTTCGACGCCCGGCGCAACCGCCTCGACGATCGCAACGAGTTCATCAGCATCGTCAGCCGCCGACAGATCGGCCTTTGTGAGGACGACAACGGGTGTTGCGCCCGCATTCCAGGCAAGGACAAGAAACCGTTCGAGCTTGCCGGCGCGAAACGGGCGATCGAAGCCGTGCACCAAGAAGACAACATCGATGTTGGCAGACAGCGGCTGCTGCTCTTCACGTTCTCCCGGATCACGGCGCACGAGCGCGGTTCGGCGGGGCAATACCGTGGCGATTCGCCAATCGCCCTCGCCGTCGCGTACGACCTCAACCCAATCGCCCGTCACCGGCGCCATGGACGATTGTGCACGTTGCGAATCCGACTGAGCGCGGACGATGCCTTCGGCGGTGATCACATCACACTCACCGCGTTCGACGCGGCTGATACGGCCCGGCGTCCCCTCGGCCTCAGACGCCACAAACTCAGCCTCCCAGTCGGCATCCCAGCCGAAATGAACGAGTTCGGAACGATCCACAGGTGGCACCCTAGTTGCGGACTCGACTGGCACACTTGGCACATGGACAACATCGATGACCCTGCACCAGTAGGCCGCGTCGTTCCGCCGGCGACCAGTCCTGCCAATCCAATCACCATTGACGCTCCCGTCGCATCGGGTGGAGCCGCATGGCTCGCTGGAGTCCTCGGAGCGGCGATCGCCCTCAGTGTTGGCGAATTTCTCGGTCGGCTCAGCGAGCGACTCATCTCGTTGGTGCTCGGCGTTGGCGAGGTATTCGTCGACATCACGCCAGGTGACGTCGTGGCGACCAGCATCAACAATGTCGGACAGGCGCAGAAGCCGATTCTGATCTGGTCGATCATCATCGGCTCACTTCTTATGGGCGGAGCCCTTGGCCTTCGGGCTCGGGTTGACCGTCGAGTCATCCCTGCCGGCTTCGCGCTCTTTGGCCTCTTTGGTGGCTTCGCTACTGCGCGGAGTTCGCTCACGAGCGGCCCGATGTCGTGGCTCGTTGCACTCGTCGCTGCTGCGGCGGGCGCCGCGACCGCAAGCTATCTCCTGTCGCTCGCCACTCGAACGGCCGAGACACCGTCGTCGGGCGTGATCACTCCTGGCGCTCCCTTGAGTCAAGCCACCAACCGCCGACACATGCTGGCATTCAGCGGTGCCGCGCTTGGGGCTGTCGCCATCACTGGCGCTTCACGAGTTGGACGCACGAGCGCCGCTGAACGAGCCCGCGACGAAATCCTCACGAATGCCGCCAACGCGACCACTGTTCCGCCCGTCGATGGAGTCGTCACCTCACAACCCTTGGGACAAGCATCGGCCCTTCCGGTCGGCACGTTCGACGACGTTGCGGGCCTCACCAGCTACATCACACCGATCAGCCCGAACGACGAGTTCTATGTGATCGATACGGCGCTACAAAAGCCACAGGTCGACCCGTCGACGTGGACCCTCACCATCGATGGTGAGTACGTGACCAACCCCATTACGTACACCTACGACGAGCTCATGGCTCGAGAAATGATCGAGACCGAGGTGACACTGTCCTGCGTCTCCAACTCGGTGGGCGGCGACCTCGTGGACAATGCCGTGTGGCGCGGAATCCCCTTGTCCGAACTCTTCGAAGAAGCGGGCATCATCGACCCGACAAATGCCGAAACGCAGGTCTTTAGCCGCTCGGTCGACGGCTTCACCTGCGGCTTCCCCACACCGCTCGCGTACGACGGCCGCACCGCAATGTTGGCACTCGAGATGAACGGCGAACCGCTGCCGATCAAACATGGCTTCCCTGCTCGAATCGTCGTTGCCGGTTTGTATGGCTACGTGTCAGCCACCAAGTGGGTCGAGAAGATCTCGATCACCGACTGGATCGGTGTCGATGGGTTCTGGATGCCCCGCGGATGGAGCAAAGAGGGACCGATCAAGACGCAGTCGCGCATCGACGTTCCTCGGAACCGGGCAACCGTCGATGCTGGTCTCGTCAACATCGGCGGCATTGCCTGGTCGCCGACCATCGGCATCGAGAAGGTCGAGATCTCCTTTGGCGAGGACGAGATTTGGCAAGAGGTCGAGCTCGCCGTCGTCGAGTCGAACGAGACATGGGTCCAGTGGAAGTACGACTGGCAAGCCACACCGGGCGATTGGTTCGTCCGGGTGCGTGCAACCGACTCGAACGGATTCACCCAATCGCCAGACCCCGTCGCCCCGGCACCCAACGGCGCCGAGGGTTACCACACGATTGTGATCCGGGTGCAATGACACGTCGGGGCTTCCGCCCGACAATCGCGAAAACCTGACGGCACGCACGCTCCTCCGGAGCTCAGACCCCTGCCATTTTGTCGACGATGTGATCGAGTACAGGTGTGTGCTCCGCTTGCGGGCTGAACATGACCAGCTCGGCGTCAGCCACAACGCGGACGCTGTGACCAGCTGGCCAGTAGAAAAGGTCGCCCTCCGCGCACCCCTCCTCGCTGCCATCGGTGTAGGTCACCACGACGTCGCCGGTAACCATGAACCCCCAGTGAGCGGAATGGCACGCGTCGTGTTCGAGACCTTGGAGCAGTGGTGCGAGATCGGCCCCGGCGCCCATCGTGAAGTACTCGGCGGCCAGCGCACCGGAGGCGACTCCGAAGTCGCGAAGGTGCCTGGCATGTGCTCCGGGAGCGTCGATCTTGACGGGAAGGTCGTTCTTGGTGACGTGCATGGTGTGTTCCTTTTTGGGTTGATTGATTTGGCTTGATTGATTTGAGCTAATTGCGCCGATCGAAGGATCGGATGGTCAGAGCGATCGGCCGCTGAAGGCGACGAGGCGCTCTAACTGGGTGGCGTCCTCGGGTGCGACCGTCGGAGCCTTGAAGGCGCCGCCTTCTCGCGTCTCCGGGGCGACGGCCTCGCGAGCGAACTCGTCGACCGCAGCGATCACTTCGGTGGGAACGTTGAGCGACTGCCCCGTCGACGACGCGAGATCCCATCCATGGACAAGTCCATCGAGAGCGACGAGTCGAGCAAAGTCCGCTCCCGGCATCTCACCCATTGGGGTCGCAACCATTCGGTCCATGGCGCCGGGCGACTTCACGGCTACGAGGAGATCGTCCATCACCTCGCGGAACTCGGCGGCAGGGACACGGCCATAGACCGGGGGTGCAGTCAACTCTGGTGCCTCCTCGCCCCGGAACCAGTAGGAGAATGATCCGCCGAGGACGATCATGTGGTCGATGACGTCATGAACGGTGAACTCACTGCACGGTGTTGGGTCGTACATCTGCATGACGTCGATGCCGTCGACCGTGTCTGTGAGGGTCGGCATGATGGCCGAGAGTTGTTCGATGGGGTCCATGGATGAGCCTTTCGTAGGTGCGGTTTCGGATATCGCTCGGATGAACCGGGGCGATGTCTTACAGGCGTGACAATTGGTGTCACAATGCGACAATGGGTGAATTCGAGGCAGTGCGAAGCGCACTCGACCAAGGAGAATGGAGCGATGCCCTGGGCTTGCTCGCCCAGTGCGGACAGATCGCAGCATCTGCCGAAGGCCTCGAGCTCAAAGCGCTGGCAGAGTATGGAAATGGTGGTTTCGAGGCGTCGGTTTCGGCCTGGGAAGACCTGCACACGCTGCTCGTCGATGAAGGCAACATTGCCGAGGCGGCGAGAGCAGCAGCCATGGTCGCGATGTTCCTGATGATGGACACTGGGCTGATGGCCCCGGTTCGGGCGTGGCTCCGGCGCGCCGAACGGCTCGTGGAGGGTCACGCCGAGGTTCCGGCGCATGCGCTGATCGCCGTCGTTCGCGGCTACGAGCGGTTCATGTGTGGCGACATGGACGCTGCACGCATCCACTCCGCGTCAGCGATAGAACTCGGTCGCCGCCTGGGCGTCGATCCTGCGGTGGTGATCGGACGGGTATGTGCAGCGCGCGTACGAATATTCGACGGAGATGTGCAGGAGGGGCTGGACCTGCTCGACGAGATCGCGATCGATCTCATGTCGGGTGCAGTCGACCCGCTGACAACCGGGATGATGTACTGCGAGTTGATCTGTGCGGCACAGGGCATGGCGCTGCACGACCGAGCGAGTCAGTGGACCGAGGTGATGGAGCACTGGCGACACGGTGCCGCTATCGGCGCCATCAGCGGTCGTTGTCGAGTACACCGGGCTGAGATCCTACGGGTGTCGGGACCGACGGATCTGGCCGAAGCCGAGGCGCTCAGCGCCTGTGAGGAACTTCGCCCCTGGATGCGACGCGAGTTCGGGTGGCCGCTTGTCGAACTCGGCAACATCAGGTTGCGCCGCGGAGATCTCGACGGTGCCGAAGAGGCGTTTCTCGCGGCACATGAGCGCGCGTGGTCGCCCCACCCCGGACTCGCGTTGCTGCGGCTGGAACAGGGCGAGATCGAAACCGCCACCAGGATGATCGCCGACGCGATCACGCACCCATTCGACATTCCTTCGAAGATGCGGCCACCGTTCGGCGACCTGCGCCTCGCTCCCCTGCTCGATGCTCAGGCGGAGATCGCCTCCGCCTCTGGGGATGCAACCGTTGTTCAACAGGCAGCCGACGCGCTGGAAACGATCGCGAACGCCTACCCGAGCCGATCCCTCGGGGCGAGCGCTGCTCTTGCTGCTGCGCGCTCTGCGCTGGCCAGCGGCGACCACGCAGGCGCCGTCCACTCGGCCAAAGAGGCAACTGCCGCCTGGACCGACATCGGAGCGCCATTCGAGGCCGGAAAGTCACGAATGGTTCTCGGCGAGGCACGTCAGCAATCCGATGACAAAGCGGGCGCGCTCATGGAGTGGCGGGCCGCTCACGCCGTCTTCGAGTCCTTCGGGGCTCATCGCTGGGCCACCGCCGCGGCGCAACTGATCGACGAAGCGCCACCAGGCGCCGCGGTGACCTCGCCAGGCGGCGCCACCGCCGGCTTCGCCTGTGAGGGAGACATGCGCACCGTCTGTTTCGGCGGCGTCACGGTCAGGATGAGAGACCTCAAGGGTCTTCGCTACGTCGCCCGATTGCTCGAGGATCCAGGTCGCGAGTTCCACGTGCTCGACCTCGTGGCTGTTGAACGTGGAGTTCTAGAGACCAATCACATCGTCGGCCCCGAAGACGGCGTTCGAAGCAACGCTGTCGGGGAAGGCCTCCCCGTCATCGATGATGTGGCAAGGGATGCGTACCGCCGTCGTCTGGCCGAGGTCGACGATGACATCGAACAAGCGACCCGCATGAATGACATCGGTCGTGTCGAGCTCGCACAACGAGACCGCGATTACCTGATCGCTGAGCTCTCTCAGGCAGTCGGTCTGGGAGGGCGCTCGCGATCATCGGGCGGCACGGCGGAGCGAGCGCGCACAGCCGTCACGAGGTCGATCCGTTATGCGCTCGGCCGCCTCGCCGAACATCATCCCGCGTTGGCTGCTCACCTCGAACAGAGCGTGAACACCGGAATCTATTGCGTCTACACCCCGGACCCGATCGCACCCCTCGTGTGGGAGCTCTGATCTGAGAAGCAGGCATCAAGGGCCTTCGCGCTTCACCACCTGCATCACGAGCGTGCCGTTGTCTAACGTTCTCTCCGATTCGGAGTGCAGCTCGGCCTCTTGGAGCAGGGCCTTGAGCCCACCACGTTTCGAGTAGTCACGAAACGCCGTGAAGTGATCCCTGCCAGCGGCCGCCTCCAATGTGCGGCTTCGAAGGCCGGCCACGTTCCTTGGCATCGGAACCTGATAGTCGACGACGAAGACGCGTTTGGCCACGCGGCTCAACTCACGCAACACGGGCACCCGGCTGTACGTCGGCATCTCGTGAAGCGCGAGCACGATGGTCGCGAGATCGAAGGCGTCTTCGTCGTAGGAAAGGGCTGACACGTCACACACATCGAAGACGATCGTGGAAGCCGACCTGTGGTTCCGAGCGAATTCGATGTTCCGTGGTGATAGATCAACCCCGGTCACTTGCCGACCGGTTGCAGCGATCCGATGGGCCAAACCACCGGTCCCACAACATGCGTCCAGTACTCGCTCGCTTTCTGGCAGATTGTCCGCGACGAAACCATGCACACCGCGAAGTAGCGGCTCGACCATACGGCCATAAATGGCCCCGTCATAGAACGTACTCCGAGGCGTTCGCGCGCCTTCAGGGGATGACATACAACTGCGCTCCATCGACACCCCGTTGACCGTGATGTGTGGCATCAGCCGGACCGTAACACCAACCCTCGGCCAGAGAGAGAAAACTACGCGGCCACGTCGGCTTGGGTATCCCAGACGCCGGCGTCGTCGTTCTTGGTGAAGTAGATGTTGGCCACTCGGTCGATGGCGTTGCGATCGAGCACCTTTGGTCGACCCTCGTAGTCGCAGATTGCGACGAGGGTCTTGGCAAAGTCAGCCGGGTAATACGGGCGAAGGTCTGTGCCGGTTTGCTCACGGATGAGAGAACGCAGGTAGTTCGCTGATTCTTGGTTGCAGCCAATACCCATGCCCTTACACACGGCTGCGAGTACCTGATCGAACGCCGCGTCGTCGATCGATCCAACGAACACCTTGTTCGGGATACGTCGGGCGAAGGCATCGTCGCCGAGCTGGTCTGGGCGCATGTTCGTCGAGAACACGACCTTGGCATCGAACGGAATGGTGAAGGCAGCACCGTGTGCGAGCGTCAAGAAGTCGACACTTCGCGAGAGAGGCACGATCCATCGGTTGAGGAGGGCTTCCGGCGTCATCTTCTGGCGACCAAAGTCATCGATCACGAAGATGCCGTTGTTGGACTTCATCTGCAGCGGCGCCCGGTAGACGCCGGTCGAGACGTCTCGCTCGAGGTCAAGCTGTTTGGCGGTGAGTTCACCACCAACGATGACGCAAGGGCGCTGACACAGCACCCAGCGCGGGTCGAGACCCTTCGGTTGTGGGTTGATCATCTCGTGAATCGAGGGGTCATAAACCGTGATGATCGCTCGGTCGAACTCGACTGCGCGTGGCACGAGGACCGGGTCCTTGTACATCTTGATCATTCGCTCCGCGAGGCTTGTCTTTCCGGTTCCGGGAGGACCGTAGAGAAACACTGCGCCCTTCGAGACGAGCGCTGGGCCGAGGTCATCGAAGAAGCCGGGTGCGATGATCAGATCATTAAACGCTTCGTTCAATGTTGATGCGGTGATTGGCGAGCGACCCTTTTGTGCTTCAACGGTCGCCGTATACGCCTCGAGCGCAACTGGCGCCGAGCCGGCGTACGTCATGGAGGCGGCGCGACTGGTGGCTTCGACCTTGCCCTTGTCGGTCGGAGCGAGGATGTAGTCACGGCCGTCCATGCCCTGAATTTCGAGCATCATACGCTGACGGAGACCATCGATAGTGGCGTCGACGATGCCCACCGAAAGAGCGGTCGCAGCGGCCATACGGGTCACAGATGAGCGACCATCGAGCACCAAACGTTGAAGAATGATGTCTTCGATGAGACTCGCCGGGACACCCAGGTCTTGCAGCGTTGAGGGGGAAGAGGGGTACGCGACGGTTTGCGGAGGGGCCGAGGACATGAGTCTTCAATCGACATCTGACCGGCGAACATGAGCAGAGTTCTGACGCCTCGGAGGAAGTCGCTGCCCTCCACGGCCTGGTTCGCTACGGGGCGTAACATTCCGCGTATGCCACGTCACACCCCGTATGCCCGTCGAATCGGTGGGATTCTGCTTCCTCTCGCCCTCGTTGCAACCCTTTTCTCTGCCGGTGCCATCTCCGGACAAGACAATGACAGCGAGACCCCGACAGCAGTACAAGAAGGTGTTCTTCCCATCGCCGTCGTCACGGTTCTCGGCGATGGTTTTCTCGCCGCTCCAACAGTCGGTCCGGTTCGCTCCGGCGAATGCGCGAGTTCCGAAGTCGGCCCGGTCGAAATCGCTGCTCGCACATCTCCTGACAGCGCAATCACGGTCGACAATCGATCGTGTCCCGGGGCATCACTCATAAACATTGCGAGCACCCAACTCGACGGAATCGATCCCGACTCCTCACTGATCGTCGTCGGCGGCATCGGCCTCGAGTTCGAGTGGGCCGACGTCGTGTCTGCATGCCTCGACCCACATCAACGTTCGGCCCAGGCATGCCTCAGCGAGGCCAATCTCGCTCGAGCAACCGCAGCAAGTTCGTTCTTCTCCTGGCGCTCGGTGCTCCAGCAGGCCCACCGAGCAGCACCGGAGGCCACCATCGTCGTCGTTGCTCCGCCTTCGCCGGTCGGCACCAACGGGCTGCAGCTCGGAAGCGAATGTTGCGGCCAGACCGCCGACGCACATGCCCAGATCCGAGGGATCTTCGACACTGCCGGATCGCTGCGTCGGGCCGTGACCGAATCACTCCCGGAGATTCCGATCATCTCTGTCGAGACCGACGTGACCTTCGAGGGCCACCGCATCGACGACGACGACCCCTGGATCGAAGGTGTCGGCGATACACCAGGTGTTCCGAACACCTTTGGTGTCGCTGCACTGGCTGACCGATTCGAGGCTTTGATGCCGGTGGGGACAACGCCAGATGACGTTGTCGCAGCGCCTGCCGAGGTCGTACTCGTGATTGGGACGACGATCGAAGATGCACCGGTCATCGATGCGCTTGGAGCCGCAGCCGACACATGGTTCGAGCAACTCACACTCGCCGACCTCGAACCGTCGATCGCTGTCGTTCCGATGCTGACGTCACCGGTCGAAGAAGTCGATCCTGACGACGATGGTGGGCCCGTCGCAGACGACAGCGGTCCTCTCGAAGAGAGTACCGATGGAGAAGGCATCGATGAAGAAGGCATCGATGACGGGGCGGTTGCCGACGACAGCAGCCCTGCCGAGGAGACGGTGAACAGTCCCCTTCAGGATCACGACGATTCTCCAATTATTGAGCCGTCACCGATTCCGGCATTCGCGACAACCGCTGCCGAGCTCCGTCAGAAACTGAGCGCCCAATTGACCAGCGAAGGCGTCACGACATTCGCTTCGCTGAACAACGCACTGTCTGTCGCAATCGACTTGTTTACGCCATCGGTGGCCAACACCGATGTGGTGATCCTCGCGAACAATCTCGACTTTGCGGAGCTCACCACCGAAGGCAGCGATCGGCTCGTTGAGCTCGCCACGCTCGTGCCCGGCTCGGCCACGATCGTCGTGGACTCGGCTCTCGAGGGCACTCAGTTGACTCAAATCCTGAGCGGAACCGGCGTGTCGGTTGCGGTTGCAAGCCCTGCGGAGATCGACAACCTTCCTGTGCCCGAGCTGACGACTGACCTCGACGGCGTCACGCTCCCGGAGACGATTCAGGCCATCCGGGGACTTCCAGCCAACGTCATCGCTGCGATCGACACCAATCGGCCAACGACCGCTGCAGTCACCTGGAGCATTGATGGCGAGGTCGTGGCGGTTGGCCAACGAGCCTTGATCCAAACCGCATCGCTCGATGAAGGTAGCTACGACCTGGTCGTTATTGCGGAGAGCCCACGAAGTGTCGTGACCACAATGTCAACACTTGTGATCACGGGTGACGGCGATGGCCGTATCGAGAACGACGGCTGCCCGAACACCTTCGACTCATCGGGCGAAGACCTCGATGGTGATGGACGCCTCGCATCGTGCGACACCGACGACGATGGAGATGGCCTGGTCGACACGATCGACCCCTGCCCGAACGAACGAACTGACAACCTCCGCGACATCGATCTCGACCGCCTCCCGGATCGTTGCGACGGAGACTTGACCGACGGCCCCCTCGCCGATGCCGATGCAGACGGCGTCGCCGACATCGTCGACAACTGCCCGCAAAACGCCCAAGACGACCAGTTCGATGCCGACAATGACGGTATCGGCGATGCCTGCGAAGGTCAGCTGAGCGTCGCCTGCACAATTTTCGGGACGAATGGGAACGATCGCATTCGAGGAACCACGGGCCCCGACGTCATCTGTGCACTCGGTGGGGACGACGTCGTCACCTCACTCGGTGGTGGCGACATCATCTTTGGTGGTGACGGCAACGACAAACTGCACGGTGGAGCCGAAACCGACCGCCTCTACGGAGGGGAGGGCAACGACGAGTTGTACGGAAACGGCGGAGCCGATTTCCTCCTCGGCGGGTTCGGAAACGACGTGCTCATCGGTGGCTTTGGCGCAGACACGATCTACGGCGATCGAGGCGGTGACACGATCCACGGCGACTCCGGTCCCGACATCTTGATCGGTGGACGAGGAAATGACGTGATCTCCGGCGGATCCGGCGCTGACACCATTGCGGGCGAACGTGGAAACGACAAGATTGCAGGCGAAGAGGGCCCGGACATCATCGACGGTGGACCTGGAGTCGACCAGATCGGTGGTGGACGAGGAAATGACATCATCGTCACGGTCGAGACCATCGATACTGTTCGGGGCGGATCCGAAGATGACTTGATCGACGCTGCGCCGATTCGGCTGACATAAATATCACCCGATGTGAGTGATTCTGCGTGGTTTGCACTCAAATTTGATCGACCCACACCGATACGAAACGTGTGGACGACCGGCGAATAGCGCTCTCATTGGACAAGGCCAGCGAGCCTCGCCGAGTGCTATTCGCAACAGCCGAGTATGCGCCGATTGTCAAGGTCGGCGGATTAAGCGAAGCGTCCAGCGGCCTCGTTGGCTGCCTCAGGTCGATGGGCCTCGACGTCGAGGTCGTCATGCCCGACTACGGCCTGATCGAACTTCACGATGTCATCGAGTCCACCCAAGATCACTCCGCTTCGTGGGTACGCCCGATGACCGTTCGACGCGGTTGGTCGAATGATGCTGGCCCACTGACGCTCATCTCGTTTGCCGGGTCTGAGAGAACGCACCCCTATGTCGATCCAGCGACAGGTGAAGGCTGGCCCGACAATGGTGACTACTTCCTGCAGTTCTCCGCTGCAGTCGCACAACTCGCTTCGGACAGCGGCCACGACATTCTCCACTGCAATGACTGGCACAGCGCATCCGCCATTGCACGGTTGCCCGCAGACATTGCCTCGGTACTGACGGTGCACAACCTTTCGCACCAGGGTGAGGCCCCACACGACTTCTCTGAGTTACTCGGCGTGCATGGCCCCGCCTACGTGCAAGACAACGGATTCAACGCCCTCGCTGGCGGGATCAGCCTTGCCGACACCGTGGTCATGGTCAGCGAAACGTACGCAGCGGAATCGGTCAGCGTGGAGGGTGGCTTCGGACTTCACGAGCGACTCGACGCCCGAGGAAACGACCTCGTCGGCATTCGCAACGGCATCGACCTTGGCCTGTGGCACCCAAACGAGGACCCACTGCTGCCGGCGACCTTCGATCACCTCGACCTCGCTGGCAAAGAAGTCTGCCGCAAAGAACTTCTTCACCTCGCCGAACTGGACGACACGAAGGGTCCCGTCATTGGACTCGTTGCCCGGTTCGTGCATCAAAAGGGCGTCGACCTCGCACTCGAACTCGTGCCATTCCTGGACAAGATGGGCGCCCGATTGGTTCTCATCGGATCTGGGTCGCCAGACATTGCCCAGCATGCTCGACAGACCGCGGCCCGAAATCCCGAGCTTGTCTTTGCCTTCGATGAGTACGACGAACGGCTTGCTCACCTTGTGGTTGCCGGCTCAGATCTTCTGCTTGTTCCGAGCCGTTTCGAACCCTGTGGCCTCACGCAGATGCAAGCTATGACGTGTGGAACGATCCCTGTTGTCACCGACGTTGGCGGCCTGCGAGACACCGTCACCGACACCGACCTTCGTCCTCGCTCGGGTACTGGCTACGTGGCAGCTGAACCAACGGCCATGGCGATGCTCGACGCCGTGCACCGCGCAGTCCGAGGATGGTCGAATCCCCGCCGCCGCGCATCGATCCAAAAACGTGGCATGACGGCCGACTGGTCGTGGGCCGAGCCTGCGCAACGATACGAATCGATCTACAACACGATCGTGTGAGTTCAGGCTTTGACGGAGCGTGTCGTCCTCTCACGCTGTTGTCGGCAAGAATCGAGCAATGACCGATTCGCCAGACTTGCCAGATACGCAAATGCCTGACCCCGGTCATTGGTTTGGCGCTGACGATCAATTCCTCTTCAACGCGGGAAACCACACCCGTCTCTGGGATGGGCTTGGCGCACGAGTGGCCCATGTCGATGGCGTCGGCGGCGTTCGTTTCGCCGTGTGGGCGCCCAACGCGGCCTCGGTCGGTGTCATTGGCGACTTCAACGGCTGGGCGCATCCTGGTGAGTCACTTCGCCCGGTCGGATCGAGTGGCGTGTGGGATGGATTCATCGCTGGTCTCGACGTGGGAACCCGTTACAAGTTTCGGGTCGAGTCCTCGTACGGCACAGTCGTCGAAAAAGCCGATCCAATGTCGTTCAAGTCTGAGACCGCTCCGGCAACCGCGTCGATCGTCGCCGATCTCACCCACACATGGTCAGACGACGAATGGATGAAGACGCGCGGCCAGCGGAACCGGTGGGACGAAGCCATCTCGATCTATGAGGTGCATCTCGGTTCATGGCGGCGCACAGGCCCCGATCACCGGTCGCTCACGTACACCGAACATATCGACACATTGGTCGACCACGTGAAGTCGATGGGTTTCACGCACGTCGAGTTCCTCCCGATCACAGAACACCCGTTGTACGCATCGTGGGGGTACCAGACGACCGGATATTTCGCCGCGACATCTCGTTATGGCGCGCCCAGCGAACTCATGGATCTGATCAATGCGTTTCACCGAGCAGAGGTGGGAGTCATTCTCGATTGGGTGCCGTCGCACTTCCCCACCGACTCGTTTGCGCTCAATGCATTCGATGGGACATCGCTGTACGAACATTCCGACCCTCGCGAGGGGTTTCACCCCGATTGGAAGAGTTCGATCTTCAACTACGGACGCCACGAGGTTCGAAGTTTCCTGATGTCGAGCGCACGATTCTGGCTCGAGGCGTTCCACATCGATGGCATCCGGGTCGATGCTGTCGCATCGATGCTCTACCGCGATTACAGCCGAGGCCAGGACTGGATTCCGAACCAGTACGGCGGCCGCGAGAACCTCGAAGCAATCTCGTTCCTGCAACAGCTAAACCACGAGATGTACTCGACGTTCCCCGACGTGATGATGATCGCCGAAGAGTCAACGGCCTGGCCGGGCGTGACAAAACCGACCGACCAGGGCGGCCTCGGGTTTGGGTACAAGTGGGACATGGGGTGGATGAACGACACCCTCGAGTACTTCGAAGAGGAACCAATTCACCGTCGCTGGCACCACAGCAAGCTGACATTTCGAGCGATGTATGGATTCAGCGAGAACTTCATGCTTCCGCTCAGCCATGACGAAGTTGTCCATGGGAAGGGTTCGTTGCTTGCAAAGATGCCAGGCGACGACTGGCAACGATTTGCGAACCTCCGTTTGTTGCTCGGATGGCAATACGCCACCCCCGGCAAGAAGCTGGTGTTCATGGGCAGCGAGCTCGCCCCCTGGACCGAGTGGAACCACGACGACAGCCTTCCCTGGCATCTCACAGACCAGGCGCCACATGAGGGTGTATTGCAATGGATGGCGATGCTCAACCATCTCTATTCGACAATTCCTGCGTTGCACCGCCTCGATACCGACCCTGCGGGCTTTGAATGGATCGACGGGTCTGACGCTGAGCGCAGCATCTTCACCTTCCTTCGCTCAGATGGCGAGGGCGACATGGTGGTTGCTGCAATGAACGCCACGCCAGTCCCCCGCCACGACGTGATGACCGGTGTACCGGCGGCCGGCCAGTGGGATGTCGTGGCATGTAGCGACGAAGCTCGATTTGGCGGCTCGGACTACGAACAGACCAAGAGTTACACCACCACCAGCGACACCCACAACACCTTCGACCAAGCCCTCTGGCTCACGCTGCCGCCGCTCTCGATCACCTTCGTTCGATTGACGAAAGCCAAGAGCAAGTAACGGCCCCCCACTCAACTCCAGAGCGTGATGTGAACTCGTGGTTTGAAACGTCCAATTCCCGTACCCGAGCCGCTGCGCATTGCCTGAATCGCGCGAGGTGTCGTGACAAATCGGAGCAGCTCGCTCGCAACTTGGCTCGATCGATCGCCTGGCAGCGCACTCGCTGTCCACGTGCCCGTTGCCTTGCAGCTCGGGTCCTCGAGAACGATCAGGGACCCCGATTGCAGAGCCTCGGACACTGCAAAGCGCGGGACGAGCGCCACGCCATTGCCGTTGCGTGCCTCGTCAACTGCGGCCGCGTGGCTGGTGTAGATGCGCTGCACACTTTCCTGCACACCACATCGTTCGAGAATGAACTGTGAGACTCCCGATGGCTCGACGGCCGATGGTCCCAAGAACCAGGTGAGCTCGGTGAGGCGCTCGAATGACAGGTTCGGCGACACCACCCCGACGACCTCGTAGCGCATGAACTCAGCGCTCGTGATTCCAAAGGGAGCAACACCGCTCGACTTCGGACCGATGGCTACATCTGCGCCATGCGACATGAGCAGTTCGTTGAATCGTGCCGACGACTCAACGAGCAGCTCGACTTCCAGGTCGTCGGCACGGGTAGAGAAGAGCTCGATCAAGCCAGGCGCTGCGTACTCGGCGAAAAGGCTCGTCGCCGCAATTCGTAAAAGTCGGCGACCATCGTGCGCGGCGTGCACCTCGCGTCGCGTTTGTTCTTGAAGTCCGAGCATCTCGACTGCGCGGTGTGCAAGGCGAAGCCCGCCTGGAGTGAACACGAGCCCCTCATGCGATGGGTGAAACAGTTTGTCGTCGAGTTCCTTACGGAGCGACCCCATGCTGCCCGACACTGCAGCCTCGGTGACCCCGAGTTCATGGGCGGCTGCGCGCACCGACCCAAGTCGAACAACGGTGGCGAAATTTCGGAGTTGTGTCGGGGTCACGGCGTCTGGTTCACAGTGTCGTCAGAGTACCGACTTAAGCAAGGTCTTAAGTCGCGTTGACGCGCCAGGCAGGGAGCGGCGAGAGTGGGGCCCTCGCATCTCCAGGGGGTTCCGCCATGCAAGTTCCCGCGCCGTTCGAATATGAACGAGCCACAAGTGTCGATCACGCCATCGGCCTGCTCGAACGTCTTGGCTCTGAGGCTCGCCTCATCGCAGGTGGTCACAGCCTGCTGCCAATGATGCGACTGCGGCTTGCGAACCCCGAATACATCATCGACATCAACGATCTCGCTGATGAACTCGGGTACATCCGAGTCGACGGTGATCAGCTGCGCATAGGCGCAATGACTCGTCATCAGGAGCTGCTCGAGAGCGATGAGCTCGCCTCGCACTTCCCAATGTTCCGTGATGCCGAGAAGGTCATCGCCGATCCAGTCGTCCGCAACCGGGGAACCATCGGCGGCTCGCTCTGCCAAGCCGATCCATCGGAGGATCTCTCTGCCGTGTGCTCCACTCTCGATGCCGTTTGTGTCATCAAGGGGTCGGGCGGTGAACGAATCGTTTCGATGCACGACTTCCACGAAGGCCCGTACGAGACCAACGTCGGCGATGCGGAGATTCTCACCGAGGTTCGGATCCCTATCCGACCAAACGGAAGCAGTGCGTACAACAAGGTCGAACGCCGCGCAGGGGACTGGGCGGTTGTCTCCGCCGGGGCCGCCGTGTGGATGGATGGCCCGCTCATTGCGGAGGGTCGAGTCGGGCTCGCCGCCGTCGGTCCAAACACCACCACCATCGAGGAAGCGCGACAGTTGCTCCAAGGCGCAACTCCCTCTGACGAGCTTTACGCCCAGGTCGGCGCCGTGTGTGCAGCCAACTGTGATCCAGACACCGACATGCGAGGTAGTGCCGCATACAAGAGGCATCTCGCCGATGAACTCACACAACGGTCACTACGCACAGCCGTAGCCCGTGCAACCGGTCAGGAGGCCTGATATGGAAGTAACGATCAACGTCAATGGAGTCGACCAGACAGAGGAAATCGAGGGGCGTTTGCTGCTCGTCCATTTCATTCGTGACTCACTCGGTCTCACCGGAACCCACTGGGGCTGCGACACATCCAACTGCGGCACCTGCGTCGTATGGATGGACGAACAACCGGTGAAGAGCTGCACCGTTCTCGCCGCCATGGCCGAAGGCCATCGCATTCGCACCGTCGAAGACCTCGAACAAGACGGCGTCCTCGACCCCGTCCAGCAAGGATTTATCCAGGAACACGGCTTGCAATGCGGCTTCTGCACCCCGGGCATGCTCATGACGTCGCGCGCTCTTCTCAACAAGAACCCCGACCCAAGCGAGGCAGAGATCCGTGAAGCAATCTCGGGTCAGATTTGCCGCTGCACCGGCTACTCCATGATCGTTCGTTCGATCCAGTGGGCTGCCAACGCCGAAAGCGCCGTAACCGTAGGAGCATCAACATGACCGTGACCGAAGACCCGGCAACAGCTGGAGACGCAGCCCTCTCACCCGAGGGCAACCCAATGGGTTTCGGCAAGATGCTCCGCAAGGAAGACGCTCGCCTCGTTCGTGGCATGGGCCAGTTTGTGGACGACGTCGTGCTCCCCAAAATGTTGCACCTCGCCATCCTGCGATCACCGATTGCACACGGCACGATCGTCAACATCGACAAAAGCGCAGCCGAAGCACATCCCAAGGTCGTTGCTGTGGTGACCGGCGCTGACCTCGCAGAACATGGCCTCGCGTGGATGCCGACGTTGTCCAACGACGTGCAAGCAGTGCTCGCGACCGACAAGGTGCGCTTCCAGCACCAAGAGGTCGCCTTCGTTGTCGCCGAGGACAAGTACTCCGCCCGTGACGCTCTCGAGCTGATCGATGTCGAATACGACTTCCTCGACCCGGTCGTTGATGTTCGCAAGTCCATGGATGCCGACACCGGCGTGATCCGTACCGACCTCGATGGCAAGGAAGACAACCACGTCTTCGATTGGGACGCTGGCGACAAGGCAGAGTTCGATGCTGTCTGGGAAGGCGCCGACGTCAAGGTCGAACAAGAGATCATCTACCCACGTGTGCACCCAGCACCCATGGAGACGTGTGGTGCGGTCGCCGACCTCGACCGAGTTTCCGGCAAGCTCACGCTGTGGAGCACGACACAAGCACCCCATGCACATCGCACCATCTACGCGCTGGTGGCGGGCCTGCCCGAGCACAAGATTCGGGTCATCGCCCCCGACATCGGTGGAGGCTTTGGCAACAAAGTTCCCATCTACCCCGGTTATGTGTGCGCCATCGTCGCTTCGCTGCTGATTGGCCGTCCAGTGAAATGGGTGGAGGACCGCACCGAAAACTTGGTGTCGACCGGCTTTGCCCGTGACTACATCATGGACGGAAAGATCTGCGCCACGAAGGAAGGGAAGATCCTGGCCGTCGGAGGCCATGTGCTTGCCGATCACGGGGCCTTCAACGGCACCGCAGCTCCGGTGAAGTACCCGGCTGGTTTCTTCGGTGTCTTCACCGGTAGCTACGACCTTGAAGCCGCCTACTCCGACATGGAGGCCGTGTACACGAACAAGGCACCTGGTGGCGTGGCGTATGCGTGTTCGTTCCGCATCACCGAAGCCGTGTACATGGTCGAGCGCCTGGTCGACTGTTTGGCGTACGAGCTCGACATGGACCCCGCTGAACTTCGTATCAAGAACTTCATCCAGCCCGAGCAGTTTCCATATGAGACAAAGACCGGCTGGGTCTACGACTCAGGGGACTATGAACCGGCGATGCGTTTGGCTATGGAGATGGCCGGCTACGACGAGCTCCGCAAGGAGCAGGCCGAGAAGCGTGAACGCGGGGAGCTGATGGGTATCGGCATTTCGTTCTTCACCGAAGCTGTTGGTGCTGGTCCCCGCAAGGACATGGACATCTTGGGCCTCGGCATGGCCGATGGCTGCGAGCTTCGTATCCACCCGACGGGCAAGGCCGTAGTTCGCCTTTCGGTGAAGACGCAGGGTCAAGGCCACGAGACGACGTTCGCTCAGATCATCGCCGAGGAGACGGGCATTCCGCCCGAGGACATCGACGTGGTTCATGGCGATACCGACAACACACCATTCGGTCTGGGAACCTACGGCTCTCGTTCGACTCCGGTCTCGGGTGCTGCTGCGGCACTCGTAGCTCGCAAGGTCGTCGACAAGGCGCAGATCATTGCGTCGGGCATGCTCGAAGTTTCAGTGACCGACCTCGAATGGAAGAAAGGTTCCTTCCAAGTGAAGGGCGATCCGTCGAAGTCGGTCACGATTCAAGACATCGCCATGCGTGCCCATGGTGCTGGTGACTTGCCCGAGGGCATCGAGGGAGGTCTGGAAGCCCAGATCTGTTACAACCCCTCGAACCTCACGTACCCGTTCGGGGCCTACATCTGTGTCGTCGACATCGATCCGGGTACTGCCGAAGTTAAGGTCCGCCGTTTCATTGCGGTCGACGACTGCGGCACCCAGATCAACCCGATGATCATCGAGGGCCAGGTCCACGGAGGTCTTGCCGACGGTGTCGGCATGGCGCTCATGGAAATGATCGCCTTCGACGAAGACGGCAACTGCCTCGGTGGTTCACTCATGGACTACCTGATTCCAACTGCGTTGGAGACGCCCGACTGGGAAACTGGTCACACGATCACCCCGTCGCCGCATCATCCAATCGGGGCCAAGGGCATCGGTGAATCGGCCACGGTCGGATCGCCACCCGCCGTCGTCAACGCAGTCGTGGACGCACTCAAACCCTTCGGCGTCCGCCACGCCGATATGCCGCTCACCCCATCGCGGGTGTGGGAAGCCATGCAGGGCAATGCGACACCTCCGATCTGACAGATCATTCCCTCAACCTAGGATCAACGGATGACCGCTTCTCGACGAATTGCTACCCGCGTAGCCGAACTCGTCGAGCAGCGCGTCCCGTTTGTGCTCGCAACCGTCGTACGGGCCGAGATGCCAACATCAGCTCGGCCCGGCGACGCTGCGATCATCCAATCCGATGGTTCGATCGAAGGGTTCGTCGGTGGCCAATGTGCCGAGGGATCGGTGAAGCTCGCTGGTCTCAATGTGCTCGAATCGGGCGAGGCCTTGCTTCTCCGCGTGTTGCCCGAAGACGGCGAAGACTTCCCGGACCGACCCGGCGCACAGGCCGTGGTCAATCCATGCTTGTCGGGTGGCGCGATCGAGGTCTTCTTGGAACCGAAATTGCCGGCCGCTCAGCTGTCGATCGTCGGCAGCACGCCTATTGCCGAAGCGCTTGTGCAATTTGCCACACAACTCGGTTATCGGGTCGACCATGTACCCAACGGCGTGCCCAACGCCGGCGGCTCACTCGCCGTGCTGATCTCGAGCCACGGGCGCCACGAAGAAGATTCGATCCGAGCCGCGCTCGAGGCCGGAGTGGGCTTCATTGGTTTGGTGGCGAGCGGCGTTCGGGGTGCTGCGGTCATCGACTCGCTGGATCTCGACCACTCCGCCCGCAATGTCATTCGCTCACCAGTGGGCGTGGAGATCGGTGCCCGAACAGCCGAAGAAGTTGCACTTTCGGTTCTTGCCGAAGTCACCCGCGCAGTGCGTGTCGATGGACTCGAAGCACCCAAGACACAGGCACCACCAGCACCCGTCGAGACGATCGATCCGGTCTGTGGCATGACCGTCGTCGTCGGCGATGACACACCACATTTACATCACGACGGCACCGACTATTGGTATTGCAATGTCGGATGCCGGACGCGCCACAGCGAGGACCTCGCCACTCTATGAAGATCGCCGCATGACGATCACCGGACTCGTTCTGGCCGCCGGGTCGTCCCGTCGGCTGGGTCAACCCAAACAGCTCCTCCCGTACAAGGGCCGGACACTTCTCGACGCAACACTCAACGTCGCGCGTACAGCACCTTTCACTCAACGATTGGTGACCACCGGCGGCGCAGCTCCCGAGGTCACCAACCAGGTCGACATGAACGGCTTCGACATCGTCGACAGCGTGCACCACACCGACGGCTGCTCATCATCGATTGTCTCGGCATTATCCATGGTCGACCCTTCGGCAGTTGGCATCGTGATGCTGCTCGGCGATCAACCCGAGGTCGATCAACGAACGATCGCACGGCTCGTGCAAACCGCCACCGCAGAGCCGACGCCACTTGCGGTGTGCCGCTACGAGGATGGCATTGGCCACCCGTTCTGGTTCGGCCGACAGGTCTTCGACGACCTCGCGCTTTTGCATGGTGACAAGGCGGTGTGGAAGCTCATCGAGTCGGGCACGTACTCCGTTACCGAGATTCCAGTGGACGGGAATATTCCGCTCGATGTCGACACATGGGAAGAGTACGAAACACTGCTCGCATCTGTGGGCGAACCGGCGCCGATTCGAGGGGAAACATGAGTCAGTTCGACACGGTGGCCGACCTGCAGCGGGCCCTCGACACACAGTCTTACATCGTCGACGAGGGTCTGGCCACGGCGTTGTTCCTCGCACAGACACTTGGCCAGCCACTTCTCCTTGAGGGCGAACCCGGCGTGGGCAAAACCACCGCAGCCAAGGCAATGGCCGCTGCGCTCGACACACGGTTGTTGCGTTTGCAGTGTTACGAGGGAATTGCGGCGAACGAAGCTTTGTATGAGTGGAATTACCCGCGCCAATTGCTGTCGATTCGTCTCTCGGAGTCAGACGGAGCTCATCTTGCCGACTCCGACCTGTTCACGACCGACTTCCTCGTCGAGCGTCCGCTTCTCGCTGCTGTGCGCCATGAGGGGCCTGTCCCCCCGGTAGTGCTGATCGATGAGATCGATCGCGCCGACGACGAGTTCGAAGCGTTGCTGTTCGAGTTTCTTGGCGAACAGTCGGTGACTGTGCCCGAGCTCGGCACGATTCATGCAAAGACCAAACCAATCGTCGTTCTGACGTCGAATCGGAGCCGCGAACTGCACGATGCACTGAAACGCCGCTGCCTCTATCACTGGATCGACTACCCCGAGACCGCTCGCGCCGCTGAGATCGTCAGGCGCAATGTTGCACATGCCGATGCCAACCTGATCGAAGCGGCCACCGCGTTCGTCGGGCGAGTACGTGGCGACGGCCTCGACAAACCACCTGGCCTAGCGGAGACCATCGACTGGGTCAGCGCACTGTCGGTTCTCGGCATCTCGACGATCGATCAATCCGCCGAGCGAACCCTCGGCATGTTGGCCAAGACACCCGATGACCTCGTGCAGGTCCGCGACGCACTCGCGGAGGCAGGGGCATGACCCCAAAAGCCCTGGGTCAGTGAGTTCACCCACGCTGCTCGACGGCATCGACAAGGCAATATTCAGCGCGGCGTTCGTCTCTCGCCTGCGCCGAGCAGGCCTCCCTGTGTCGATTCATTCGGCCGAACGACTCGCTGAAGCGCTCGAGGCAATCAAGCCGACGGCACGCACCGAGCTCTACTGGTTGTGTCGAGTCAGCCTGATCAACGACGTGCGATCCCTCGAGCTGTTCGATCGCGTCTTCGACGTCGTGTTTGAGGGCGGTGCGCTCGACGTCGGGCGAAATGCGCGCAAGTCGAACAAACACCAGCCACCTGCGATGGCCTCCGAACAGCAAGTGAAACTCGCGGCCCGCAACCAGGTCGCGGATGGTTCGGGCGGAGTCCCATGGTCGAGCACACCATCTGCAGCGCCCGACGATGCCTCGACCTCCGACGATGACGACGACATCGTGTTGCCCGAACTCCTTCCAGCGTCGTTGGCAGCCATCGCCGATTCACCCTTCGACCAGTTAAGCGATGTCGAACTCGCGGAGATCGGTGCCTGGCTCGAGGAGGCGGTGATTTCGTGGCCAACTCGCACTGTGCGGCGCACTCGACACGGGCGCAGCGGCAGTCAGCTCGACCGCCGCCGAACGCTCTCTGCTGCCCGTCGTACGGGAGGTGACCCGGTCGAGCTCGTGTGGAAGCGACAGATGCGCCGACCTCGCAAGGTGCTCATGCTCGCCGATGTGTCGGGTTCGATGCAGACCTTCGTTCGCCCTTACATGCACGTGATGCGGGCACTCACTCGCCACGTCGACGCCGAAACCCTGGCCTTCTCGACCACCCTCACCCGACTCACTCCGGCGCTGCGAAGCCAAGATCCGCAGGAAGCGATCGAGGCGGCCTCGGACCTGGTCGATGACAGATTCTCCGGGACCAAGATCGCAAGCAGCATTACCTCGCTCATGGCGCACCCCACGTGGTCGAACAACGTTCGTGGTGCTGTGGTGCTGATCGCCTCGGATGGCTGGGACACCGATGAACCGGCCGAGCTCGACAAGGCGATGGCACGGCTCGCTCGATTGAGTCACCGGATCGTCTGGGTCAACCCTCGCGCGTCTGCTGACGAGTTCGAACCACTCGTCGGCGGTATGGCTGCGGCGCTCCCCCACTGCACAACCATGCTGTCGGGCCACAGCCTCCGAGCAATGCGAGAGGTCTTGGTCGCGTTGGGTTCGAGAGGCTGACGGAATCATGGCCATGGGTTCGAGGGTTCACCAGTCATGTACTCGTCGACCACGACCCGGCTCGGACAGGCCGGCGTTCGTTTGGCGAAATACCGCACATGGATCGCGTGCTGTCTGGGCAGAGGAAGGCGCGCTCCCCTTGGTGACACGGATATCGACCAGTTTGTCGCCGAATTCGGCGAGTCGCAGTACGCCGGCGGCACGTTTGTTTTTCGGAAAGGTGAAGCAGCAGCGTTGATACACGTGGTGCGAGAAGGCACTCTGGAATTGTCTCGGGTAATCAATGGTCGAC
>RCNE010000158.1_pt1 | contig 33205 bp, 32 predicted proteins | sample 2041361 | NCBI WGS metagenome assembly RCNE01 (sample SAMN09708229, study PRJNA481090) | Marine sediment metagenome, whole genome shotgun sequencing project. | reverse complement strand
CATCAATGCGGCCGAGTCCTCGCCAGTAATCGACCTGGCGAGCACCTGGAGCATCAATGACATGGTTGCGGCGCGACAGTACATTCCGCAAAAGATCATCAAGCCAAAGTTGTACAACTGGTTCCAGTCGGCGCTGGTAAAGGGCTCGATACCCAAAGGCTCGACGACGCTTTATGGCCCGCTCGACAAGTTCCCTTTCGACAATAACGAGGGCAAGTTTCTGCTACAGGGCTCGGTTCGGAACCTGACCTTCAAGTATCACCCGAGGTGGCCGGCTACCGAGCAATCCAACATGGAAGTTGTGCTCGACAACATGCGCCTGTACTCCGTGCGCAATAGCTCCATTAGCGCCGGCAACGAAACTGTCGACGCCCGCATCGAAATTGCAGACCTGCGTGAGCCCGTGCTGACAATCGACGGGTTCTCGACCGGAACGCTGGAAACGATACGAGCGTTTTCGATGCAAAGCCCGATCGGTGACGTTTTCGGCGGCCAGCTGGAGCGTATCGCCGTGTCCGGCGAGGCATCGTTCACGCTGGATCTCCAGGTGCCTCTCAAAGACGCGAAAGCGTTCGAGTTCACAAGTCGTGTACGCACCAACAACGGTACGCTCGCTATTGACGGGTTTCCGGCACAGATAACGGACCTGATTGGCGAAGTAACAATTTCGCGTGATCAGATCTCCAGCCAGGCGCTGGGTGCGACCTTTCTCGACAGCAACATCAACATCGAGCTGGCGCGCTCCGACGATCCGCGTTTCAGCGTTGTTGCAACGACGCAGGGCAAGGTGTCGGCCGAGGCGATCATCGATGAGCTTGGCGTGCCGCTGGACGGTTTGATCAGCGGTTCAAGTGACTATGAAACACGTATTCTTTTTCCACGGGGCAAACAGGAAACGCCGTCGCCGCTGACGATACAGATAGATACCGAACTTGAAGGCATGGCATTCAACATGCCGGAGCCGGTTGGCAAGCCTGCAGCGACTGTCATGAAAGTCAAAGGTGATATCCGCTTTCTCCCCGGGGGCGAGCGTATCGAAAGCGCGGGATTCGCAGAGAACGGCATGGTCTGGCAGGTCGCGTTTGCCAGGCTCGATGAAGCCTTGGATTTCGACCGTGGCGTTGTCTCAATGGGTGGCGACGCGGCCGCGCCGGCTGAGACGCGCGGCCTGCACATTCGGGGTGCGACAAGCACGGTGCGACTCGATGACTGGCTGAATCTGTCGCGCAGCGGCGATCAAAAAGTTGGCGCCGCCGCGCGCATCCGTTCTATCGATCTTGTCATCGATGATCTGTACGCCGTTGGCCAGCATCTGCAGGCGCACCGTGTGAGGGTCGATCGCAGTGCCCAGGACTGGCTGGTGCAGGTGGATGGCGAGGACATGGTGGGTTCCATTTTCGTGCCCTATGATTTCGGCTCCGATCGCGCGATGGTCCTGGAAATGGAGCGCATGTACCTGCCGGGTGACGAGGAGGCTGCCGCCGAGCCGTCGACGCTGGACCCAAGGAAATTGCCGGCGATTACCATGATTGCCGAGGATTTTGCGCTGGGCGAGCGTTACCTCGGCGCTGTAAACGTCCGCATCGAGCGCATCGCCGATGGTCTCGATGCCACGTCTATAACGACCAAAGACGGGAGTTTCGAAATTGTCGGCACGGCCAGGTGGGTCGTCGACGAATCAGACCCGCTTGGCAGTCGCACTTTCGCAAGTGGCACGCTAAGCAGTACAAACGTCGTAGAGACAATGAAGAGGCTGGGCTTCGAGCCGGGAATCGCGAGCGATGCAATGACTGCAAACCTCGACCTGAACTGGTCCGGCGGACCCCGCGCCGAGTTCCTCAATGTGCTCGACGGCGAGGTGCAGGTTCGTTTTGGTGACGGTCAGCTCGAGGAAGTTGAGCCCGGAGCGGGGCGCGTGTTCGGCCTGATGAGTGTGGTCGAATTGCCGCGTCGCCTGTCGCTGGATTTTCGTGACGTATTCAACAAGGGATTCGGCTTCGATAAAATCGCTGGCTCGTTTCGAATCGTCGATGGCGATGCTTACACCTGCGACCTGTCGCTTGAGGGTCCGGCGGCCGACATTGGTATTGTGGGGCGCGCGAGCCTGGCGGAGCGCGACTACGATCAGGCCGCTGTCGTCAGCGCCAACGTCGGCAATACGCTGCCGATCGTAGGTGCCGTGGTAGCGGGGCCTCAGGTTGCAGCTGCTTTGCTGGTGTTCTCCCAGATCTTCAAAAAGCCGTTGCAGGAGGCCGGGCAGGTTTACTACGGTATCAGTGGTAGCTGGGATGAGCCGCTCATCGATAGCACTACGGCGGCCGACTTTGCGTCACACGGCGAGCTTGCCGGCTGCGTCCCGAGCGCCGAGTAAATACAGCGGGTAAGAAGCTATGCGAGCAGCAGCCATTCAAATGAACAGCGGGCCGGACGTGTCGGCCAATCTCACACTGGCCGGCCGGCTTTTGGAAGAGGCGGCGCAGGATGGTTGCCAGCTTGCGGTGCTGCCGGAGAATTTCGCACTGATGCCCGAACGCGGCAAGGACAAGGCCCGGTATGCGGAGCATCCGGGTGAGGGCCCGTTACAGGATTTCCTGGCGGAGGCCGCCCGTCGCAATGGGCTCTGGATTGTTGCCGGGAGTATGCCCCTGGTTTCGCCGGCGATTGCCGAAGGACGAGTTTACGGCGCCTGCCCGGTGTATGACGCAAACGGCCAGCCGCAGGCCTTGTACAGGAAGATCCACCTGTTTGACGTCGATCTCGTCGACAAGCAGGAGTCCTACAGGGAATCGAACTCCATGTACCCGGGTGACGAGGTTGTCGTGGTCGACTCGCCCTGCGGTCGTATCGGACTGACGATATGCTACGACTTGAGGTTCCCCGAGATGTTCAGGCGGCTGGTGGACGACGGCGCAACTGTTTTCACCGTGCCGGCCGCTTTCACTGCAACGACCGGCGAGGCGCACTGGCATACACTGCTGCGTGCCCGGGCGATAGAAAATCTGGCTTATGTGATTGCACCCGGGCAATATGGCCGTCATCCGGACAACCGGTCGACGTTCGGGCACTCACTGATCTGCGATCCTTGGGGCCGAATTCTCGCCGAGCGCGCGACAGGCAACTGTGTCGTCGCGGCGGATATCGACCCCGCGTTGCCGGCGCGCCTTCGGAGCGAGTTTCCAGCGCTTGATAATCGCCGGCTGAAATAAGGCGCGGAGAAAAGCCGTCGGCCTTCGGGCCAACGGTCGCTAGTCAAATCTTGGAAATGGAATTATTGTTTTGGGCAACGCCACACACCACTCGATCGACACAGTAATGTCCCGCCTGCTCGAACCTGCGGGCCTCGGCGAGCAGCAGCTGAGCGCGACGCTCGGCAGCGTCATGCGTGGCGGCGTCGATTACGCCGACCTTTACTTCCAGGTAAGTCGCCAGGAAAGCTGGACACTGGAGGACGGCATCATCCGCGAGGGCAGCTTCAGCCTCGACCAGGGTGTCGGCGTACGCGCCACGAGCGGCGAAAAGACCGGTTTCGCGTATTCCGATGAGCTGCTGTTGCCGGCGCTGACGCAAGCGGCGGGCGCAGCGCGCGCCATCGCTCGCCAGGGGCAGGAAGGCGAGGTGCAGGCATGGCATCAGAGCTCGGCCAAGCCACTGTATTCCCACGCGGATCCAACCAGCAGTATCGATGAAGCGCAAAAGACCAGTTTGCTGCTGGAGATCGATGCCGCCACGCGTGCGCTCGACAAGCGTGTGGAGCAGGTCATCGTCAGTTTGTCGAGCAGCCAGGACCTGGTGCTGGTCGCTGCGTCTGACGGCACGATGGCGGCCGACATTCGACCGCTGATACGACTCAACGTCAGCGTCATCCTGGAGGAGAACGGTCAGCGGGAGCAGGGCTACGCTGGCGGCGGTGCCCGAACGGACCTGCAGTACTTTGTCGACAGTGATCTGCCGCTGCAGTATGCGACTGAGGCGGTGCGTCAGGCTGTTGTGCAGCTGCAGGCGGAACCCGCGCCCGCCGGGACGATGCCTGTCGTACTGGGTTCCGGGTGGCCCGGAATCCTCCTGCATGAGGCTGTCGGCCATGGCCTGGAGGGCGATTTCAACCGCAAAGGCGTTTCTGCGTTCAGCGGTAAGATCGGTCAGCGCGTTGCCTCAAAACTCTGCACGATTGTCGATGACGGTACGATTGCGAATCGTCGCGGCTCACTGTCGATCGATGACGAGGGCACTCCGGGTCAAAAAACCGTACTCATCGAGGACGGTATCTTGCGCGGTTACATGCAGGACAAACTCAACGCCCGGTTGATGGGTGTCGAGCCGACCGGTAATGGGCGTCGCGAGTCCTTTGCCCACATTCCGATGCCGCGCATGACAAACACCTACATGCTGGCCGGTTCGCATGAGCGCGAGGAGATTATTGCATCGGTCGACAAGGGTCTGTACGCGCCCAACTTTGGTGGTGGGCAGGTCGATATCACGTCCGGCAAGTTTGTATTTTCCGCCAGCGAGGCTTACCTGATCGAAAAAGGCAAGATCACCCGGCCGGTCAAAGGGGCGATGCTGGTCGGCGACGGTCCTGAAGCTTTGCACGAGATTTCCATGGTGGGCAACGACCTCGAACTCGATACCGGTGTGGGCACTTGCGGCAAGGAAGGGCAGAGTGTGCCAGTGGGTGTGGGACAGCCGACGCTGAAGATCGATGAGCTGACCGTTGGCGGTACCGCGTAGCGCAATTAGGCGGCGATCGTCCGGATCGAATTTCACATAAGCCTCAGAAAACAATTAGTTCGCGGCTCACAATGTGAGGCATCTCACTTCAATCAACATATCGCTGCGATACAGTTGCGTTGACTTGAGGGAGGAACTCTAAAATGTCTTTCGATAACACCATTACAGAACAAGACATGGATGCTGGTACGCAGCAGTTCGTTCAGGGCTTTCGCGGTGATAGCGCCGATATTGAGCCAGATCTGACTGTTGACGGTCTGACTGACTCCATACTCTCGAGGATTCTCGGCTTGTTCAGATACGGGCGTAGCTGACGCCCATTCGCGGCATTCTTGCCGCGAATTCAGGCTTGAAATACACCCCGGACCCGGCTCTTCAGCCGGGTCTTGTGCATTGTGGCACTGGACAACGTGTCGTCCCTATGGAGAATGAGACGATCCCGAGGCAAAAGTCAGCAATACTATGTGGGTCTCCAAACCAATTTACGAAAGCCTGCCGTACTTCTATTTGCTGGTTGGTGCATTGACGCTCGGTGCTTCGATGTACGTCAGTCACTGGTACTGGCCCACGATCTGCTTTGTTGTTGGCCTCGTCTGCCTCGTCGCCGGCCTGGTTGTGTTGCTGAAGCGCCGCGACCACAGGGTCGCCGATCGCCGCGTCGGGCAGCGCCAGGACAACTAGACTTCCGAGACTCGTAGCCGTCGGGGTTTCAAAGAGGGCCGCTCATGTGAGCTTACGCTGACTGGGCAAAAACGAAGGACGCTCTCGCGAAAAACGAAAGCGTCGAGGTAGAGTCGGTTTGCCACGTAGTTATGGAGCGCACGGCCAATCGACGCTGAAAATCGATGCCTACGGAGTAGTGGCGGTTATTGTTCGTTGACGGCCGAATCCGGTTCGGAATCTTCGTCCGGTTGCGGCTCTCTGACCGCGTGGATCTGGTCTTGGACCGGGCCGGTTTCTCCATGATCAACTTGCCGCAGGTCGCGATAATGTAGCTCGTGAACGCCCAGCGATATGACATCGCCGTCGCGCAGCCGATACTTCTTGATTTGTCTTTCGCCCAGGAATACGCCGTTAGTGCTGTTCAGGTCTTCGACGACACAACCGGAGTCATCGCTGACGAGCTGCGCGTGATGGCGGCTGACGAATTTGCTCTTGATGTAGATCTCATTGTCCGGTGAGCGCCCAACGATGACGCGTCCGAGCGGGAAAGTGTGCTCGGCAAGCAGCTCGCCATTCGAACGGACGTCAATCTGCGTTATCAGCCCACCGGTCGGTTTGCGGCGGTCTACCTGCTGCAGCTTGCGGTTGATACCGGTGTCGCTGTTGTGTTCTTCCCAGTTGAGTTCACTAAGGGCGGACAAGACATCGGCTTCTTCAACAAGAGGCTTTTCGTCGGCAAACGCACACAGCAACGACGTGTCACAGAGTGTGTTGATGAGGCGCGGAACGCCACCGCTGTATCGGTAAATAACGTCGAAGCAATCGTCGGTGAACAGGTTCTTTTCTTCGCGTCCGCCAACGGCAAGCCTGTGCTCGATATATTCGCGCGTCTCACGCGGGTCGAGTGCGCTCAGGTGGAACCGCAGTCGCACGCGTTGAACCAGCTGTTTCAGGCGCGGTGAATCCAGCGATTCCCTGAGTTCCGGCTGGCCGGCCAGGATGATGCGCAGCACCTTCTCTTTGTGCGTTTCGATACCGGAGATCATGCGAATCTCCTCGAGCACCTTGCGCGTAAGGTTCTGCGCTTCGTCAACGACCAGCACGACTTTCTTGCCATTCGAATACTGCTCGATAAGAAACATGTTGAGCATGTCCAGCAGCTCAACCTTGTTCATGTTGAATGGCTTGAATCCAAACTCAGTCAGCACGGCCTGCAGGAATTGCGTCGGCGTCAGCTGTGTCTGGGAAACGACGGCGTAGATCACGTCGTCCTCCAGCTCAGACAGGAATGACTGCAGCAATGTCGTTTTGCCCGAGCCGATTTCACCCGTAATTACAACAAAACCATCGGCGAGCCAGATCGTCGATTCCATGTACGCCTTGGCGCGCGCATGTTGCTTGCTCCAGTAGATGAAATCCGGATCGGGCGTCAGCCTGAAAGGCTGTTCTGACAGCTTGAAATGTTGCAAATACGACATGTCAGTTAAGTCTACCTTCTTTTGCGGCCCGCGGCCCATGCCACGTTCTCACGACCGCACGTCGATCAGTTCACAGTCGCGCTGACGCTGTCGACCAGCTCATCGCGGCCTGCGGAGGTTTCGCTAACCACCGTGATATGTCCCAGTTTCCGGCCCTCTCTCGGGGTTTTGCCATAATCGTGCAGATGGGTGGCAGCCAGCTCGCGTGCGGCGTTTGGTATCTCGCCAATCAGGTTGACCATTCCGGCGTGTCCGAGGCTCCGGGTGGAGCCCAGCGGCAGGCCAGTTACCGCCCGCAGATGGTTCTCGAACTGGCTGGTCGCGGAACCCTCTATGGTCCAGTGCCCGGAGTTGTGCACACGCGGCGCGAACTCGTTGGCGAGCAGCTCGTCACCGCGGACGAACAGCTCGAGTGCCAGGACACCAACGTACTCCAGGTGTTCAAGCAGCTGACGCATGTAGCCGGAGGCCTTCTGCTCGAGGTCAGGAGTATCCAATGGCGCTTGTGACGTTCGCAAGATGCCGTCGCGATGTACATTGCGGGTCAGAGGATAGGTACGGATGTCTCCCGCCGCATTGCGCACGCCGATCGCCGAGATTTCCATGTCGAACGTGACCCACTGTTCGGCGATCAAAGCTTGTCCACCCACGGTCTTCCAGGCCTTCTCGATGTCGGCTGGTTTGCGGACGACAAACTGTCCCTTGCCGTCATAGCCGAGTCGGCGCGTCTTTACGACCATTGGCAGGCCGAGTTTGTCGGCGGCGACGGCGCAGTCTTCAAAGGCTCCGATGGCATGATGGCCGGGTAGCGGAATGCCGAGTGCCGTGAACAGCTGCTTTTCGTACAACCGGTCCTGCGCCTGGCGCAGTGCATCGATCGGCGGATAGACAGGCACATCCTGGAGAATACGTTGCAGGGCAGCGACCGGGACGTTTTCGAACTCGTAGGTTATTACGTCGCAGGTCCTGGCAAGCTCGTCCAGCGCCGCCGCGTCGTCAAAGGGTCGCTGAATAATCTCACCACAAACGCCTGCCGGCGGTGAGGGCGAAGGGTCCAGGAAGCGACACTCGATATCGAGATCGCGGGCAGCAAAACCCAACATCTGGCCGAGTTGCCCGGCGCCAATAATGCCGACTCGCATCGAGCCTACTTCGTCGGATCGCTGTCGGCGAGGACCCGGTCGGTTTGCTGCTGGCGATAATCATCCAGCGCTGCCGCGATCGCCGGGTCATTGTTGGCGAGCATTGCGGCAGCGAGTAGCGCCGCGTTGACAGCTCCGGCGCGACCAATCGCCATGCAGCCCACAGGAATTCCGGCGGGCATTTGCGCGATCGACAAAAGGGAGTCCATGCCATTGAGCGCCTTGGACTGCACCGGAACGCCGAGTACCGGCAGTCGTGTTTTGGCGGCCGCCATGCCGGGCAGATGGGCGGCACCGCCAGCGCCGGCGATAATAATTTTCAGTCCACGTGAAGCTGCGGACGCGGTGTATTCGAACAGCAAGTCCGGTGTCCGGTGTGCTGACACGACGCGGACTTCGAAGGCCACGCCGAGCGCCTCCAGGGTTTCGCTCGCGTGTCGCATAGTCTCCCAGTCCGACCGGGAGCCCATGATAATTCCGACTTCAATTGTCATCGCGAGATACTATCATTCCCGAAGGTCATTGGCAGAGGCGCGCTATCGCCGCGCGGATTGGCTCCGGATCCACCTGCCCCATGATCTTGCCGATGTACTGCTTCTGCCGACGCAGTGCGCCGTGCGACTTGATCTTTTGCGCGTCGAGTACCGCTACCAACAGATCTTCATCGAGATCCATCTTGCGCAGATCCGCTGCTTTCAATGCAACCAGGTCTTCGCCGAGTTTTTGCAGAGCCAGAAACTCCCGTTTTCTTGCGCTTTTACTAGGCTTTAAATCTTTCACCGGCTAAAGTACCTTCGCGTGCGACACTGCGCCGGAAGTTTATCACGCGGCGGACAGGTGCACGGCCGACAACAACAGGATACGGAATGACATGGGAAAACTCGCCAAACGAGAATCGCTGAACCGGGAAGCGCTTGAGAGCCTCGTCAAGCTTGCCCTCGATGAAGCGGCAGGTCGCGGCGTCGACCAGGCGGAAGTTGCCGTCAGCCACGACATCGGCCTCTCTGCGACGGCACGACATGGCGACGTGGAAAACCTCGAATACACTAATGATCGGGGCATTGGGATTACTGTCTACAAAGAATCCCGGAAAGGCAGTGCAAGCACCTCCGATATTTCGCCAGAGGCGATTCGTGAGGCGGTTGCCAAAGCCTGTGCGTTCGCCGACGTTACCGCCAGCGATCAGTACGCGGGTCTGGCCGATGCAGCGCTGATGTGCACAGATATCCCGGACCTCGACCTTGATCATCCCTGGAACATCGAAGCCTCGGATGCCATAGAGATCGCCATTGAGACGGAAGCGGCGGCCCTCGATTCTGACGAACGTATCAGCAACTCGGAGGGCGCCACGGTCTCTACGAATCGCGGCTCGCGCGCCTACGGGAATTCGCACGGTTTCGTGGGAAGCTCGACACGCACAAGTCACAGCATGACCTGCGTCGTGCTGGCGGAAGCCGATGGCGTCATGCAGCGCGATTACCAATACACTTCGGCACGGGATCCGGCGGAGCTCGACAAGCCTGCCGTCGTTGGCCAATCGGCCGCCAGTCGTGTCATCAATCGCCTTGGTGCGCGCAAGCTCAAGACAACCCGGGCGCCGGTACTCTATGTTCCGGAGCTCGCGAGGGGTTTCATCAGCCATGCAATCGGGGCGATCTCCGGCGGAGCGCAATACCGCCGCTCTTCGTTCCTGCTCGATGCGGTGGGCGAGAAGATATTCCCGGACTTCCTGAGCATCCAGGAACGTCCTCACCTGAGAAAGGCCATGGCAAGTACGGCCTATGACGCCGAGGGTGTCGCTACCTGGGATCGCGAAATCGTTACCGATGGCGTGCTGCAGGATTACATCCTGAGCAGCTATTCCGCGCGCCGGCTCGGGCTGTCGACAACGGCCAATGCCGGTGGCGCACAGAACCTCATCATTCCCGGCGGCGCCGGTCAGGACCAGGCGTCAATGATTCGGGAAATGGGGACGGGATTCCTGGTGCAGGAGTTGATCGGTCAGGGCGTCAATGGTGTGACCGGAGATTACTCGCGCGGCGCCGTTGGACAGTGGATCGAGAATGGCGAAATTCAGTACTCGGTTCACGAAGTGACTATTGCCGGCAATCTCCGGGAACTCTACGCGCGCATCGTCGCGGTTGGCGAGGATCAGGATCTTCGCGGTGGTATACGCTGTGGTTCGCTGCTCGTCGAAGAGATGACGATTGCCGGAAGTTAGCCGGCGGATTGATCGAGCAGGTCGGACAAGGTCTGGTCCGCGACGGTCGACGCTACTGACGCGTCAAGATGCGTGCCGATTTCCTCAATCGCGGCTGACCATTGCGGTCGACTGATAGAGCCGGTCTCTCCGAAATCGCGTGCCACCGCAAGTATGTCCACGAGCAGGATATGCGTTGTGTCGCGGCCGGGAACAAGTTCCTCAGTTTCTGTCGAAGTCAGCAAGCCATGTTCTTCCAGGCCTGAAATAATCGGTTCGAGCGTGATCGAGGGGACTCGAAGTCCGTCGCTGATTTCTGTGACAGTGACAGTCGACTCGGGGTCGCGAAAAGCAAGACCCACAAGCAGCATGACGTTGAGCGCCAGTCGTTCACGCATGCTGCTTGACAACTGTGGCTCCCGACGGCCTATGCGAAGGTAGGCCGGGTTCTGGTGGTAGAAAGCCAGCTGCGCGCCAACCAGCAGCACGAGCCAGTTCAGATACAACCAGATCAACGCGCTGATCGCTATCGCGAAGCCACCGTAGACCGTCATCGTCCTTGCGGAATTGACGATTACGGTAGCGACGACCACGCCCAGGGTAGCCCAGAGAAACCCACCGGCGACGCCACCGACCAGTGCGGACCCGACGCGTACCCGCGTGTTCGGCATGAACCAATAGAGGAAGGCGAATGCCCCGGTCACGATCAGGAAAGGTGCCACCTTGCTGGTCACAACGAACAGCGGTCCGACAACCTGATTGTCCAGCAGGTACTTCACAAAGCTCTCATCCTGCAACGAGCCGATCATGCCCAGCGCCAGCACGATGGCCAACGGGCCAATCGTCAGCACGAAAACGTACTCGGTGAAGCGCCGCGCGAAATTGCGTGGTTTGCTCACGTACCAGGCGTAGTTGAAGGCTTCCTCGACCTTTTGCACCATCGAGATCGCCGTGTATATAAAGAAGGCCAGGCTAAGGCCGCCGAGCAGCCCGCCGTTGACGTTCTTGACGAGTCGCATGACGTTGTCAGTAATTTCACGACCCTTCTCACCGAGCGGCTCGAGAACAAGGTACATTTCATTTTCGAGCAACTCGTCGACACCGAAGCCTTTGAGGACCGCAAAGCTGAACGCGATGAGGGGGACCACTGACAACAGCGTGGTGTAAACCAGGCTCATCGCGCGCAGTGTCAGTTGCCCGGCAAACATGTCACGCAGCACGGCGTACAGGTTGCGCAGCACGGCCCTGATGGCCTTGCCGGGCAGACCATAGGTCTTGAGAGTGTCGCCCCACAGGACGCGGTCAAGCTGCTGGCTTAGCTTACTTAGCATTCCGCTATTGTACATCGGGCACGGCCGTCCAGGATGTGTTCCGGTTCACCGCTTACTACGAGAACCGGGGCTTCCATGAGGACCGGGGTCCGATGCCTCAGGAGCCCGTCATGCGTTGGAGAGCTTCACGGTATTTCTCGCCGGTCTGTTGCAGCACGTCGGCCGGCAGTTCCGGTCCGGGTGCCGTCTGGTCCCAGTCGAGCGTGTCGAGATAATCGCGCACGAATTGCTTGTCGAAGCTTGGTGGGCTGCTGCCCGGCTCATAGGCATCCACCGGCCAGAATCGCGACGAGTCCGGTGTCAGCGCTTCATCGATGATGTGCAGTCGACCCTCATCATCGAGGCCAAACTCGAACTTGGTGTCGGCGATGATAATGCCGCGCTTGAGCGCGTAGGCGGCGGCCCTTTCGTAAATCTCGATGGATACATCGCGCACGTGTTTGGCGAGCTTTTCGCCGATGAGGTCGACGACCGTGTCAAAACTGATGTTCTCGTCGTGATCGCCAGAGGCTGCTTTGCTGGCTGGCGTAAACAGCGTTTTCGGCAGTCTCTCCGCCTGTTGCATGCCATCCGGCAAGTCAATGCCGCATACCTGCCCGGTGTCGAGGTAGTCGCGCCAGCCGGAGCCAATCAGGTAGCCTCGCACGACGGCCTCTATCGGCAACGGGCGAAGGCGCTTGACGACGAGCGAGCGGCCCCGCAGTTGCTGGCGGGCTTCCGGGTCCTTAACGACATCGTCTACGGTCAGGTCGGTCAGCTGATTGTCGATGATGTCCTGCATCATGCGAAACCAGAACAGGGATATTTGAGTTAGCACTTCGCCCTTGCCCGGGATCGGATCTGGCAACACAACATCATAGGCCGATAAACGGTCCGTCGTGACGATCAGCAGATGATTGTCGTCGACGCCGTATATGTCTCTCACCTTGCCACGGCCCAGCAACGGCAACTCGGGAATCGAAGACTCAAATAAAACGTCGGAAGTACTCATCACTTGGCGCTCACTAATGCGGTCGGGTTGCGACGATGATCGCCTCTATGCTGGCGGCAGGCAAGCGCGCAGCATAGGAATGCCTGCGAACAACCGTTAGGATTAACCCTCTCCTGTCTAACTGATACCTGGAATCCGTAGTGTACTGGGGCAAGATTATTGGCACGTTGGCGGGGCTTGTAACACTCAAGCCCTGGTTTGCGTTGCTCGGCCTGTTTCTCGGTCACCAGTTTGATCGCGGCTTTGCGGATCGTTTCCGTGACTTCGAGAAGCAGGGTGCCGAAATCGGGCGTGTGTCTGACGCCTTCCTGCGTGTGTTGTTTCAGAGCATGGGGAACCTGGCAAAGGTCGATGGTCGGGTTTCCGAGGAGGAGATCAGGGCGGCCCGAGTCATCATGCACAGACTCGGCCTGAGCCCGGCCAATGTCCGCCGTGCGATCGCCTGGTTCGACGAAGGAAAAGGCTCTGGCTTCCCACTGCTGCAAAGGATACGCGAGGCGCGACGTGTCAGCGTGAGGAGCGCCGCACAGCGCGTATTGTTCATTCGCCTGTTGCTGGAAGTCGTGTTGGCCAAGGACGCGCTCAAGAAGGAGGAGCGCGCAAAGATCTGGAGCATTTGCACCGAACTGAATGTTGGGCGCGTCGAACTGGCACAGCTCGAAGCGATGATTCGTGCCCAGAAAGGCTTCAAGCACTCACCGGCCGGGGATGCCGATGCAGCCCGCGTGCGGCACGCGTATGAGGCGCTCGGCACATCGCCAGACTCCAGCAATGACGAGATCAAGAAAGCCTACCGGCGCCTGATGAACCGGAATCATCCGGACAAATTAGCCGGCAGCAATCCGGATGCAGTCGAACTTGCCGAGTCCGAGCGTCGGACGCGGGAAGTACGTGTCGCCTACGAGATGCTCAAGGCACGTCGCTCGATACGATGACCTGTCCGATTCCCGACCCTTGAGGTAGAGTTGCCAAAACCGCCAACAGGAACAGCCGTGACGCCACTTATTGCTCCGTCCATTCTCTCCGCCGACTTTGCCCGCCTGGGCGACGACGTTCAGGCCGTGCTCGATGCCGGCGCTGATATCGTGCACTTCGATGTAATGGACAATCATTTTGTGCCGAACCTGACCATCGGCCCTCTGATCTGTGAGGCTTTGCGTAACTACGGTATCGAGGCGCCGATTGATGTGCACCTGATGGTTGAGCCGGTCGATCGAATTATTCCTGATTTCGCCAAAGCGGGCGCCAGCTATATTACGTTTCATCCCGAAGCCAGCCGGCACGTAGATCGCTCACTGGGCCTGATTCATGACCACGGCTGCAAAGCAGGTCTTGTGTTCAACCCGGCGACGCCACTGGATTGGCTCGAACACGTCATCGACAAGGTGGATATGGTGCTGTTGATGTCGGTCAATCCCGGGTTCGGTGGTCAGAAGTTCATTCCGTCGGCGCTCGACAAGCTGCGACAGGTCAGGAAGATCATTGCTGACAGCGGGCGTGAGATACGCCTCGAAATCGATGGTGGCGTAAAGGTAGAAAACGTTCGTGAGATCGCCGCAGCGGGGGCCGATACCTTCGTTGCAGGCTCGGCGATATTTGGCAGTGATGATTACGCGGCGACAATCGCGGCAATGAAAGCTGAGATAGCAGGCGCTTAATCAACGATGGTCTATCGGCTGTGCCCGTGGGCACTTCGGCCGGCGCAAATCGGAGCGCAGCGCGCACGCGCATTATTTCTATTCATGGCTGGCTACGCTCCCGTCAAGCGGAACCGAGGTACGCTTTACTTCGTAGAGACGATGCGCCGTCGCGCTGCGTGAGTCATGATGGAGAGCTGCCCGGCAGGCACAGCAGACGGCCACCAGCCAGTCTGCCTGGTGGCCGTTGTTTTTTGCTTTGCTCTCAGAGCTTGCGGTTCGGGCGTGCCCCGTAGACAACGATCGTCTTGCCGCTGGCCGATACCAGGCCTTGTTCCTCGAGTACCTTCAGAACGCGCCCGGCCATTTCTCGCGAACAACCCACGAGGCGGCTAAGTTCCTGCCGGCTGACTTTGATCTGCATGCCATCCGGATGGGTCATGGCATCCGGTTCGTTACACAGGTCCATAATCGCGTGCGCGACACGGCCGGTGACGTCGACGAAAGCCAGATCACCGAGCTTGCGGTTGGTGCGATCCAGGCGGGTTGCGAGCTGTGTCGCGAGTTCAAAGACCAGGCCCGGACTTTCGCTCGCGATCTGTCTGAAACGTGGGTAGGTCATCTCGGCGATTTCGCATTCGGTACGCGTGCGAACCCAGGCGCTGCGCGTCGGTTGCTCGTAGAAGAGCCCCATCTCGCCGAAGAACTGCCCCTTGTTCAGGTAGGCGAGCACCATCTCGTTACCGTCTTCGTCTTCGATCATGACTTCGACCGATCCGTCGACGATGTAATAGAGAACGTCCGGGAGGTCGCCGGCATGGATCATCACCGTCTTGGATGGCACCGTACGCACGCGGCAGTAGCTTAGAAACCGATTGATAGCCGGTACGTCGCTCAAGTTTTTGACTGTTGTTTGCATTGGTTGATCCTCGCCCCTGTTGCGCTACTCTTTTAATACAGAAAGCTTGCCAGAGCAAGCTAAGTCCGTGTTTTGTCGTGGTTTATCGTGTTTTGTAACCGACCTAAACCCAATACGCTGTTCTTGTCATGACTTTTGCGGATAATCGCATCAGTCGCTTCACCGGTCCCGGGAGATCCGCCGCACCCGCGTCGATGGCCTTTTGGCCGTGTTCGGCTTCTTCATCGCGCATCTGTTCAACGATGGCGCGGCTCCTCGCGTCGTCCGCGGGCAGGCCATCGAGATGGCTTTCGAGGTGCTCAATAACCTGGCGTTCGGTTTCCGCGATGAACCCAAGGCTCCATTTGTCGCCGAGAATGCCGCTTATCGCACCGATCGCGTAGGCGCCGGCGTACCAGACAGGACTAAGTTTGCTCGGCTCTTCACCCAGTTCTCGAATGCGCTGCTCGCACCAGGCAAGGTGATCGAATTCCTCGGCGGCTGCCTCCTGCATCTGTTGTTCGATACTTGCGTCTCGAGCGACCGTGGCGTGCCCCTTGTACAATGCTTGTGCCGCCACTTCGCCGGCATGATTGACGCGCATGAGCCCTGCAGCGTGCGATTTCTGGCTGGCTGAGAGCGTTGATTCCCTGATGAGTCCGGCCGGATTGTCGCGAGCCGGGCGCCCCGCAGGTGCCGCGATCGTACGCAATGCGTCGTCGGCTCCTGCGAGCAGGCGGTCCAGAGCGGAGAGTTCACGATTTTTCACAATACGATTATAGCGAACCGTCGTCCTCAACCGGTATACTCCGCAGCCTTTTTTTGAAAACCAGACTGAACTACCAGGAGAAAGTGCATGAAATCGCGTTTCATAATGATCGTCGTAGTGCTGCTGGCGCCGATCTCGCTACTGGCGCAGGAAGAAGCCAAGAGTCCATGGGCCGGCAAGGCCACGCTTGGCTATCTGGCTACGTCGGGCAATACGGAGAACTCAACGCTGAATACAGCTGTAGAGGTCGGTTTCGCGACGGGCAAGTGGGGACACTTCGCCAATGCCGCGGCTATTAGCGCTGCTGAGAATGAGGTCACCACAGCCGAGGCTTACCAACTGGGGTGGAAGAGCGAGAGAAACCTGACGGATACGGACTATGTGTTCGGTCTTCTCGAGTGGCGCAAAGACAATTTCGGTGCCTTCGATACGCAGTTTTCCCAGACGGTGGGCTACGGTCGTCGTCTCATCAAGACGGACAGGCACCTGCTTAATGTCGAGGCGGGTGTCGGTGCGCGGCAGTCTGAGACACAGGCCGGTCTGTCGGAGAACGAGACGATCTTCCGCGGCGGTGCTTATTACAAGTGGTTATTCAGCGAAACGGCCGAGTTTCGTCAGGACCTGACCGTGGAATCGGGCAGCGAAAACACCTATCTTCAGTCAGTATCCGCTGTCTCCGCCAAGCTCATGGGTAATTTGGCGCTGGTTGCGTCGTTCACCGTCAAGCAGAACACCGACGTGCCTGTTTTGACGGAAAAAACCGATACCTTTACGGCTTTGTCACTCGAATACGGGTTCTAGTCTGGACGAAGACCGGCGTCGATGCCCATCGAGGCCGGTAAACTGTTGAAAAGTAAATAAATAACGCGCCACAGGAATGGCGCGTTATTTATTGAGAAAAGGCCTGCATAGTTTGCATTAGGGCGGAGGCTACAGTAGAATTTCGCGCCTTTCGCCGATCTTGCATTGTTCTTGCTCGCGGCCGGCAGGCGGGTCTCCCGGCAAATGCTAGATACCCGGATAACACGATCATTCCCTTACGGAAATCAGAATTATGAAGACGTTTTCTGCAAAACCTGCAGAGGTGCGCCGCGACTGGTACCTGGTTGATGCAACGGGCAAGACGCTGGGTCGCCTTTCGACCGAGATTGCGCGGCGCCTGCGTGGCAAGCACAAGCCTGAATACACGCCGCACGTGGATACCGGCGACTACATCGTTGTCGTCAATGCCGAGAAAGTCCGCGTGACGGGTAACAAACTGAAGGACAAGATATACCACCATCACACGGGGTACATTGGCAACCTGAAGTCTGTTTCTCTGGAAAAGATGCTCGATGAGACGCCTGAGCGCGTGTTGCAGTTTGCCGTGAAAGGCATGCTGCCGAAGGGACCGCTGGGACGCCAGATGCTGAGCAAGCTGAAGGTTTTCGCGGGTCCTTCCCACAACCACGCTGCGCAGCAGCCAATTCCATTGGACGTGAGCGCCTGACACGGGTCCTTGCACACTGAGATACGACTATGAGTGATACAGTTTTTTACGGCACTGGCCGCCGCAAGACATCCACGGCGCGCGTTTTCTTGCAACCTGGCAACGGCGAGATCACCGTTAACAAACGGCCTCTCGACATCTTCTTTGGCCGCAAGACGGCACAGATGATCGTGCGCCAGCCGCTTGAGCACACGCAATTGACCGAGCGTTTCAACGTGAACGTTACTGTCAAAGGTGGAGGTACGACCGGGCAGGCCGGTGCAATTCGTCACGGTTTGACGCGTGCGCTGATGGTGTATGACGAGTCGCTGCGTCCGCTTCTGCGCAAAGCCGGTTTTGTGACCCGCGATGCCCGAGAGGTAGAGCGCAAGAAGGTTGGCTTGAGAAAAGCACGTCGCGCTACGCAGTACTCCAAGCGCTAAAGCGCCCTCGGGACAGCAGATCTCTTTACTTGGGGGATCGTCTAGCGGTAGGACTGCGGACTCTGACTCCGCCAACGGGGGTTCGAATCCCTCTCCCCCAGCCAAACGAAAAAAGGCCCCGCTTGTCGGGGCCTTTTTTCGTTTTGAACTGTGAGGGTTCGAACCCCAGGGTTCGACAAAACCGCCCCGCGGTTTTGGACGGTGACCAATCAGCGAAGCTGATTGGGGCGCATGCAGTGCGCCCGAAGGGCGAGGCGAGCTAGCGCCGAGTCAACCCGCCCGAAGGGTGAGCGCCGAATGCTCGAGTTGTCCGAGACAAGTTTCGCGTGCCGACAGTCGCCGCCGAAGAGCGGCGCGACCACCCCTTTCCCCCCAGCCAAACTAAGAAAAGCCCCGGCGAGCGGGGCTTTTCTTAGTTCTGTTCAGGCCGAGGGTTCGAACCGAGGGATGCTAGGCTCGGATTTCCCGGACGCCCCTGTCATCGGCAATCAGGAGAATATCGGCCGGCCTTGCCGCAAAAATGCCGACAGCTACTACGCCAGGAATACGGTTGATGCGGGCTTCCATCTCGATGGGATTCGATATCTGCAGGTCTTCGACGTCGAGGATGTGATTACCGTTGTCCGTAATGAAGCCTTCGCGCCAGATGGGATTGCCGCGCATTTTCAGAATCTGGCGCGCAACGAATTGCTGCGCCATTGGCAAAACTTCAATTGGCAAGGGAAACTTGCCGAGCATGCCGACCAGCTTGGAGTCGTCAACAATGCAAACGAACCGTCGTGCCGCTCCGGCCAGGACTTTCTCTCGCGTCAGCGCGCCGCCACCACCCTTGATCAACTGCAGGTGTTTGTTGCACTCGTCGGCGCCGTCGATATAGACGTCGAGATCACCGGCCTCATTGAGTGTCTTAACCTCGAAGCCTCGCTCTTTCAACAAGGCAGTCGACGCCTTGGAACTGGAGACCACGCAATCGATGAAGTCTCTTACGTCGGGCAGCATGTCGATCAGGAGATTTACGGTGGAGCCAGTCCCGACACCGAGAACGGCCCCGGGAGTAATGAATTCAAGTGCGGCCCTGGCGGCGATGCTCTTTTTGCTAGAGTCGTTCATAGGAGCGTACTATAGTCAATTACGGACAAATTGCACGTACGACCAGCGCACATTTCCCGCAAAAGAAAAGAGCCCGCCTAGGCGGGCTCTTTTGCTTGCTTTGGGAAGAAGGCCTCTTCCTAAGCGTCCAGCTAACTATCTCCTGCGAGAAGCTTTCCTGCGAGTAGCTTTTTTCTTGGTCCTGCGCTTGGCTACTTTTTTCTTGGTCTTACGTTTTGCTACTTTCTTCTTCGCCTTTTTCTTGGTCTTACGCTTGGCGACTTTTTTCTTTGCCTTGCGTTTGGCCTTCTTCTTCGTTTTACGTTTTGCTACTTTCTTCTTCGCCTTTCTCTTGGTCTTGCGTTTGGCTACTTTCTTCTTCGCCTTTTTCTTGGTCTTACGTTTTGCTACTTTCTTCTTAGCCTTTCTCTTGGTCTTACGTTTGGCGACTTTCTTTTTCGTTTTGCGTTTTGCTACTTTTTTCTTCGCCTTTTTCTTGGCGACTCTCTTCTTCGCTACGCGTTTTTTAGGCGCTGCTTTTTTCCGTGCTGTTACTTTCCGTTTCTTGGCGACTTTGCGCTTCGAAACTTTCTTACGAGACTTCTTTTTGGTAGCCATCAATTTTCTCCGTGTCGGGTACCCGGAGCTGAGTATAAACAAAAATTGCAAAAAATCCAGAAACTTACCCTCACTTTTGAAAGTGTGAAATCGGTTGAGTCTGTAGCAATTGGAGTGTTGCGATTGCTCGGGTCTGGTCGGCAAAGAAGCGCTTCCGTCAGATGGACAAAAATTTGACGTTACGAAACTAGAAATGGAAAACCAGGAAGTCGCTGTTTCAATAAGCCGACCATTGCGGTGCAGGGCTGTGTGAATACGAAGTAAAAGGTGAATCTTTCGAAGTTCGGCGCGACTACTAGTGTGAATTCCGGCGATTCAAAAGGACTATTCGGCGTCGCTAATTACCTTATAAAGCGGTATATCCCATACGTTTGGCGTTATTTCCTCGACTTTTTGACAGACGAACGCGACACCGATGAGTTTTGGGCGTAACCACTGTCTCCGATATCTCAGGAACGAAAAGCAACGGTCAAAATAGCCGCCGCCCATGCCAATACGATTGCAATTTTCATCGTAGGCAACGGTCGGTGTTATCACCACGTCGAGGTTGCGGGGCGAGATTGTCTCGCCCGATTCCGGTTCCCACAGGCCGAATGAATTTCGTTGCAGCGTGGTTTCGGGAAGCATTTCACGAAACAACATTTCTTGTCGTCCGAATAGAACGGGCACAAAAATGCGCTTATTTGCGCGCCAGGCGCGCTCGATGATCTCCAGGGTGTCAACCTCGTCCGCCATCGGTAGATAGCAGGCAACGGTTTTACTCGCGAAAAACTCGCGGCAATGGAGTACGCGTTGACAGATGATTGAGGACGATCTTGCGCGCGTCTCGCGACTCATTTCGCGGCGGGCGATGAGTGCTTTGCGCCGGAGTTCTTTCATAAGGAGGCGCCTCCCGCATGTGCCGTTACAAACCTTCGCTCTCGAACCGGAGCAAAAGGTGGGGTCAGCCGTGGACGCAAAAGGCTTACCGCCGAGGCGGTTATGCGCATATGCTTCCGACAGTGCACGACCCCGATGTAGATAGTTAGGGTCGAAAGGTTTCCAGGTCGGTATCGAACACCGCAGGAGACGCCAATTCAGTTATCAATGTTGCTGTAAATCGAAGGTCACAGGTCCAGCTGTTGCGTTGAACTCAGTACGTTGTCGACGCGGTCGGAAATCAGTTTGAGACGACTACTGATACCGCCTTCCAGTTCCTGGTCGCGGGCCTTCGCGTGTATGAGGTCATTCGCCATATTGAGCGCAGCCATCACCGCAATTCGGTCGAGGCCGACAATTCTGCCGCTGTCTCGAATCTCCCGCATCTTGGTATTCAATATCTCCGCAGAATCGAGCAAGTCCGTGCGTTCGTCAGGCGGGCAAGCAACCTGGTATTCCTTATCGAGAATTCGGACACTCACCTGCGCAAATTGATCGGTCATGCAACGTACTCCTTAAAATCGTAGCCCAGCTCTTTCAAGAGCCTTGTTCCATTGCCTTGAGCCTGCCAATCATCGCCTCGACGCGCGCACGAACCTGTTCGTTTTTTTGCAGCAGGCTGGCGCGCTCTGAAGTCAGCACGTCCTGACGCTGTTTCAGTGAGCGATTTTCATCCTGGAGCTGGTCACATACGCCAACCAATGCGTCGACGCGTTTTTCCAGTCGTTTGAGTTCGTGTTCGAATGTCGAGCTAATGTTGTCGGCCATACAGCGAATATAGTCACGGCCAAGGGCAGAATCAATTATCTCTGTAGATTCTGTGCTGCAACCGTGGTCTCGCGAAACGGTCCATGGGATCATAAGGGATTGGCGGTATTGAATAAGGTTGGCATCCGCATGGATGAAAAAGTCGATTACGACACACTCGAGGCTGCCCTGAGACGCTGCGGCGCGAGCTGGGACGCTGCGCAAACTCACGGCCTGTTGACAGGGCGCCTGGCGGTATCGGGCGTGGCTGCCGGGCCCGATTGGCTGCAGCACGTACTTGAAGGTACAGATGCAAACGATGCTTTCCGGCTCGAGTGCCAGAAGATGCTGGATACGCTCTACCAGTCGACTTTCTGGCAGCTTTCAGAACGGCTTTCCGAGTTCGCGCCGCTGTTGCCGGATGACGAAAGCGGTGCCGGCGATCGAACGGACGCGCTCGCGCACTGGTGCGAGGGTTTCCTGCACGGCCTGGTGTCCGCAAAACACGGCGACGAGGTTCGTGACCGGCTCGCTGCAGAGCCGCTGGCCGATGTCATTCGCGACATGCTGCAAATTACCCGTGCGGAAGTCGATGAGGCGACGGATGAGGAAACGAATGAGGCGGCCTATGCAGAGCTTGTGGAGTATGTGCGGGTCGCTGCACAGTTGGCCTACGAGGAACTCTCCGATGTCCGTCACGGCGACGGCACGTCGCCTGCGGATCGAACGGATACCATGCACTGAACAGGCGGCGGCACCCGCCGCGGCCGTTTCTGCGCCCCTATGAGGTCGCTGACAACGTAGAATACGACCTGCCCCTGAATGACGACGAGCATGATGCCTGATGGATAGAAAGGAGTTCGAACGCCGCCGCAAGCAGCTGATGCGTATGGTTGGCGCCGGAGGTATCGCCATACTGCCGGCCGCGCCAATCAAGACGCGCAGCCGCGACGTCGAGTATCGCTACCGACAGGACAGTGATTTCTACTACCTGACCGGTTTTGCAGAACCGGAAGCTGTCGCGGTATTGGTCCCCGGCCGGGATAGCGGAGAGTTTCTGATGTTCTGTCGCGAACGCCATCCGCAGCGTGAACAGTGGGATGGTTCACGGGCGGGGCAGGATGGCGTGATGAGTGACTACTCTGCCGATGACGCGTTTCCTATCGAGGATATTGACGATATCCTGCCGGGCATCATCGAGCCGTGCAATCGGGTCTACTACACGATGGGCATGTACTCGGAATTCGATGCGCGCATCGCCGACTGGGTCAACTCACTTCGGTCCGGCCTGTCGCGCGGGCTGCACACGCCGCAGGAGTTCGTCGCACTCGATCACCTTCTGCACGATATGCGACTGTATAAGAGTCGCGGCGAGATTGCGGCGATGCGCAAGTCCGCGAAGGTAGCCGTCGAGGCGCACAAGCGTGCAATGAAGATGACGCGTCCAGGACTCTACGAGTTCGAAGTCGAGGCGGAGTTCCGCCATGAGTTCCGTCGCAACGGAGCGTGGGCATCATACAGTCCTATAGTCGGCGGTGGCGCCAACGCCTGCACCTTGCATTACGTTGAGAATGACGCGGTACTCAAGGATGGCGACCTTTTGCTGATCGATGCGGGGTGTGAGCTCGATTACTACGCGTCAGACATCACGCGAACATTCCCTGTCAACGGACGATTCAGTTCCGAGCAACGCGCCGTCTACGACATTGTGCTCGAGGCACAGCTGGCGGCTATCGACAAGACGGTCAAGGGTAATCACTGGAATGATCCACACGATGCGGCCGTCAAGGTCATCACACGGGGGTTGCGGAAACTCGGTCTTCTCAAGGGGTCCTTGCCAAAACTCATAAAGGACGGCGCGTATCGTGAGTACTACATGCACAGGACTGGCCACTGGATTGGCATGGATGTGCATGACGTCGGTGACTACAAAGTGAGTGACGAATGGCGTGTCCTCGAGACCGGTATGGTTACTACGGTTGAACCCGGCATTTACATACCGAACAAGCGCAGCGTCCCCAAGCGCTTTCGCAACATCGGTATTCGGATCGAGGATGATGTCGCAGTGACCGCAAAAGGTCCGGACGTGCTGAGCAAGGGGCTGGCAAAGAGTGCCGAAGACATCGAGGCATTAATGCAGAGTCGATGAGCAGCGATCGAACAAACACCCAGTACGACATTGTCATCGCCGGCGGCGGCATGATTGGTACCAGCCTCGGGCTGGCCCTGGCCCCGCTCGGACTTCGCGTTGCCGTGGTCGAAGCGGTCGCGCGCCAGGCCGTCGCGCAACCGAGTTTCGACGACCGTACCACGGCGTTGTCACGCAGTACCCAGCGCATGTTCGAGGCGATGGGTCTTTGGGACGAGATCGTCGCAGCGTCGACGCCAATTCGGAGTATCCATGTCTCGGATCAGGGTCGATTCGGTTTTTCCCACATCGACGCCAAAGAGCAGGGCGTTGAGGCACTGGGTTACGTCGTTATTAACCGGGTACTTGGCCACGTGCTGCAGACGGCTCTTGAGCGTTGCGAGGGCGCCGACGTTTTCTGTCCGGCGCGCATTGTCGAAGTGGACATGGATTCGAGTGGGGCGACAGCTGTCGTCGAAGCCAGCGGGGAACGGCAGACTCTGACAGCGAAACTCCTTGTTGCGGCCGACGGCGCGAATTCGACAGTGCGGGAAATGATGGGAATCTCGGCGCTGAAAAGTGAATACGGTCAACGCGCGGTCATCGGCAATCTGCTGCCCGAGAAAGACATTGAAAATCGCGCATTCGAGCGATTTACGGCTCACGGTCCGCTGGCACTGTTACCGGTAGCGAACGATCGCGCCGGTTTTATCTGGACCGTGTCGGACGACGACGCCGAGCGCGTCATGGCTCTGGATGACGCTGCGTTCCTGGGCGAGTTGCAGACGATGTTCGGCCATCGCCTCGGTGCATTGTCGCGGGTCGGCAAGCGTGCCTGTTATCCACTCACGCTCAGCAAGGCAATGCGATTGACGACGACGCGAGGCGTTCTGGTAGGCAACGCTGCGCACGGACTGCATCCCGTTGCCGCGCAAGGCTTCAACCTGGGTATGCGTGATGTTGCCTCGTTGTGCGACTGCATCGCCGACAATCGACCCGAAACCGGTGACCCGGATCCGGGCAATGAAGAGCTATTGGAGCGCTACGCCAGTTGGCGACGCGGTGATCAGAGAAAGCTCGTGCAGTTCACGGACGGGCTGGTGCGACTGTTTGGCAGTTCGCGCCGACCGCTGCGCACGCTGAGAAACATCGGCATGCTCGGGTTCGACCTGGTTCCTGGTGTCCGGTCGTTGTTCGCAAAACACACGATGGGCCTGGCAGGCAGACTGCCACGACTATCGCGCGGCATGCCGCTCAGATGAAAAGACCATTCGACGTCGTTATCGTCGGCGCGGGCATGGTTGGCCTGACGCTGGCCGCGAGACTTGCAAAGGGGCCTGGCGGCGAGTCGCTGCGCCTCACGGTAATCGACGCTGGCGAGCGTCCTTCCTTTTCGGCAGACGACGATGTTTCGCTGCGCGTTTCCGCGATCGCAAATGGCTCGGCGGAGCTGCTGCAGTCGGTAGGTGCATGGCAGCAGGTGCCTGAGTCCCGCCTGAGTCCCTACGAGTGCATGCGTGTCTGGGACGAGACCGACGCGGCCGACAGCCCATCGGCCCTGTGTTTCGAGGCGGCCGAGTTCGCGGTTCCGCAACTGGGATTCATTGTTGAGAACGTCGTGCTTCGGGACGCGCTGCTCGGCCAGCTTGATGACATGGATATCGAACTGATGTTTGAGAGTCCGATCCGTTCCCTGCGGCGGGAGAATCAGCGCTACGCAATCGAGTTCGAGGACGGCATCAAGCGGGAAGCCGACCTGATCGTGGGCGCCGACGGTTCGCGTTCATTCGTGCGTTCGGCCGTTGGTATCGAGACTCGAAACTGGGCGATTGATCAATCCGCATTCGTGACCCATCTGTCTCCCGAACACGACCATCGGGCAACCGCGTGGCAGCGCTTTCTGCGCGACGGGCCGTTAGGCATCTTGCCACTGGCCGACGGCAGGGTATCGGTTGTCTGGTCAACGCGGCCGGACGTGGCAAAGGGCGCGCTGGAAGTGAGTGACGGGGCGCTCGGCGACATGCTGACGGCCGCATCCGACGAGGTACTGGGAGTGCTGTCCGTAGCCGGCCCGCGAGGCGCATTTCCGCTCGGCGCCCAACATGCGGAGCGCTACGTAGTACCCGGCGTTGCTTTGATCGGCGACGCGGCTCACGCCATTCATCCGCTCGCCGGGCAGGGCGCAAATCTCGGCCTGCAGGACGCCGACGAGCTGGCCAGCGTCCTCGAGGCAGCGCTGGATCAGGGATTGCACCCCGGCGATCTGCCCGTGCTGCGGCGCTATGAGCGCGCCCGCAAGGGTGCGAATTCGACGATGCTGCACTTTACGACTGGCCTGAACCGCCTGTTTACGACAGACTCACGTCTCGTCACAGAACTACGGGTTGTCGGTATGCGGCTGTTCAACCGCAGCGGCCCAATAAGAGAACGCGTCGTCAAAGTCGCGCTCGGCGTCGGTTGACGGCGCCAACAGGGGGACACAATGAAGCAGCGTTATGTCTACGTGCTCGCGGCATTTCTGACGGTCGTCGGCATGTCGGTGTTTCTCTATAAGTGGCAAGTGCTTGGCTTTCCGGTTAGCGAGAACCAGGAGACGCCGGTCTGGACGATAGAGTCGTCGGTTAAATTCGACAGCGGGCCGGGATCAATCAAAGTGCAGCTGCATGTGCCGACGCTGACGCCCGGCTTTCGCATGCTCAACGAGAATTCCGTGTCGCGCGGCTACGGCTTCACGCTTAACTACGGAAGTGGCGGCCGTGAAGCGCAATGGGCGATTCGTCGAGCCGATGGTGAGCAGACGATTTACTACCGGATCTCCGTGTACGAGGATGACAGCGTCGACCAGTCGGACACGACACCGCCGTTTCCACCGCTACCGGTCATTAACGAACCCCTGAAGACCGCGGTCGACGTGCTGGTCTCGGATGTGCGCGATCATTCCGCGGATACGGCAACGTTCACGACAGAGCTTTTGCGACGCATCAATGATCCGTCGCCGGACCCGAACGTAGAGCTGCTAATGGCCGGCGTGGATACCAATGCCGACTTTGTTGGCGTTGTGACGATGGTACTCGCAGCCGCCCGTATCCCTGCGCGCATGGTGCGCGGCTTCCCGCTGGCAGGGCGTCAGCGTAGCGTCGACCTGGTGGCATGGCTGGAGGTGCACGACGGCGATCGCTGGCTGTATTTCAACCCCGCTACCGGCGAAGGGCGCTTGCCGGAGCGTTTTCTCGTCTGGTGGCGCGGTAACGAGCCGATAGTCAACCTGGAAGGCGGCAGCAGTGTCGAAGTGAGCTTTGCCATCCAGAAGAACTTCTTTGACGCGGTGGCGATCGCCGAAACCCAGGTGGCACAGAAGGGCGCGTCGGCGATCGACTTTTCACTCTATAGCCTGCCGATACAAACCCAGGCCGTTTACAGCGTCCTGTTGATGATACCGATCGGCGCGCTGATCATGGTGTTGATGCGTAATTTCGTTGGTATCGATGCGTTCGGCACCTTCATGCCCGTCCTGATCGCGCTGGCCTTTCGCGAGACACAGCTGTTCTGGGGTGTCATTTTATTCACGCTGCTCGTCACACTCGGGCTGACTATTCGGTTCCTGCTCGATCGATTGAGGCTGCTGTTAGTACCACGACTCAGCGCCGTACTCATCGTCGTTGTAATCCTGATGCTCTTCATTAGTCTTACCTCGCATCGATTGGGCCTGGAGACAGGGCTATCCGTCGCGCTGTTTCCGATGGTCATCATTGCGATGACGATCGAACGCATGTCGGTCGTCTGGGAGGAGCGTGGCGCTGCTGACGCCATTCGCGCCGGTGCGGGCAGCATCGTCGTTGCGATCACGGCCTATATCTTCATGGGCATGGCCTGGCTTGAGCATCTTATTTTCACGTTTCCGGAGTTGCTGTTGGTCATTCTTGCGATGGTGATTACGGCGGGTCGCTACACCGGGTACCGACTGTCCGAGCTGAAGAGATTTCGAGCACTGGTTACCGACTGATGTTTGCACTCGCAAGGAAGCTCAGCGAGGTCGGCGTCCTCGGCCTCAATGAAAGGAACGCTGACTACATTGCCCGTCTGAATCCGCGACGCCTTTATCCACTCGTCGATGACAAGGTGCGGACCAAAGAGCTCGCGTTGAAGGCGGGAATGGCTGTTCCCGACTTGTACGGTGTCATTGCGAATCAGGGCGAGGTACGCAACTTCTCGGAAGTTGTCCGCGACAAGGAGTCGTTCGTCATCAAGCCGGCGCGCGGTAGCGGAGGGGACGGCATTATCGTCGTGACCGGCCGCAGCAAACGGAAGCGCGACACCTATCGACTGAGCAGCGGCGTGTTCGTTTCGGAGGGAGAAATATTGCACCATATTTCAAACACCGTGAGCGGCCAGTACAGCCTGAGCGGGAGTCGCGATTCTGCGCTGATCGAATACTGCGTGCATTTCGACCCGACGTTTGCCGATGTGAGCTACCAGGGCGTTCCGGATATTCGCGTGATCGTGTATCGCGGCTACCCGGTCATGGCCATGGTGCGACTACCGACGCGGGCATCGGATGGCAAGGCGAACCTGCATCAGGGCGCGGTCGGCGCCGGCGTTGATCTTGCCTGCGGAAAAACGCTGACCGGCGTATTGGGGAATGACCCGGTTGACGAACACCCGGATACCGGGGCGCTGATCGCCGGGCTGGAGATTCCGATGTGGGACTTTATCCTCGAGTCTTCCGCTCGTGGTTTCGACGTGACCGGGCTTGGCTACCTTGGCGTCGACATGGTCATCGACAAGGATCGCGGGCCGCTGATTCTCGAGATGAATGCTCGGCCAGGCCTGAATATCCAGATCGCGAACGGCATAGGACTGAGTCATCGCATCGAACGCATTGAGGCGTGTTATGAACCCAGGGCGACCCCCGCCGAACGGGCTGCCTTTGCGCGTCGCGAATTTCCCGCCAGGTAATTCAGCTGGTGTCCTGTTTGCTGAATTCGCTTACTTTCAGAAAGCCTGCAAAGCGTCAGTGCAAGGCGCAGCCCGCCGGTAATAGCTAGCCCTTGCCCAGGGCTGCAACGCCGCAATGGCGCTTTGCAGGCTTGCCCTCCGGGCGCTCCCGACAGCTCGCCCTGCCGCGTTGCTGTCGTTTGAAGTAGCCCGCTAATCCTGCGCCTCGCAGGACGAGCTGCCAATAGCGATGAGAGTTAGCGAACCAAGCAAACAGGACACTAGAGTTGCGTCGCAAGCCAGGCGTCCATGCGTAGCTCGAGAAGATCGAGCGGCAACGCACCTGCGCCGAGCAGGTGGTCGTGGAACGCACGGATGTCGAAACGGTCACCCAGCTGCAGTTCCGCGCGGTCGCGCAAGGTGAGAATCTTTAGCTGACCAATCTTGTACGCGAGCGCCTGTCCCGGCCAGCTGATGTAACGATCGATCTCGTTGATGATGTCGTACTCGGTCTTGGCGGCATTATTCGTGAAGAAATCGATGGCCTGCTGACGCGTCCAGCCCTTGTAGTGCATTCCGGTGTCGACAACCAGGCGTACGGCGCGCCACATGTCGTAGGTGAGCTGTCCAAAACGCGAGTAGGGGTCCTCGTAAAGTCCAAGATCGTAGCCGAGACGCTCGCTGTAAAGCCCCCAGCCCTCGACGAACGCAGTAAATCCCTGAAAGCGACGGAACATCGGCATGTCGCCAAGCTCCTGCTGCAGCGCGATCTGTAGATGATGCCCGGGCATCGCTTCGTGGACACTGAGTACCTCGATCTCGTATTTCGGTCGCACCTCCGGCCGGTAGAGATTGACCCAATAGATACCGGCGCGGCTGCCATCGGCGGCAGGACGCGAGTAGTACGCCGTTGTCGTGTCCGGCGCAATCGAATCCGGAATGGGTTTTACGCCATAGGGCATTCTCGGTAGCGTGCCGAAAAGTTTTACGAGCTCCGGGTCGATGCGCTTGCTGGTGGCAAGGTAGGCGTTATAAAGCGCATCAGGATCGTCAAAATAGAATTGCGGATCGGTTCGCAAGAACGTCAGGAAGTCGTGGAAGGTGCCTTCAAACTGCAACTCCTCGATGATCGACTGCATCTCGCCCCGGATACGCATGACTTCGTCGAGCCCGATTCGATGAATGTCATCGGGCGTCAGTCGGGTTGTAGTGTACGAACGTGCCAGGAGTTCGTACCAGGCCTCACCATCCGGCAACACGGACTGGCCAATGCTCTCGCGCGTGACGGGCAGGTATGTTCGCTCGAAGTAACGAGCGAGCTTCCTGTAGGCGGGCAGGACGGTCTTTTCGATCGTGTCGACAGCCGCCACGCGCAGCCGCGCCTGGTCCTCGCTTGAAATCGAGTCCGGCAATGTCGCGAACAGTCGATAGAAGGGGCTTTCCTGCGGACTGTCTACGAGCTGCACAGCGAGCTGCGGCGTGATGCGTCGCATCAATACCCTGGGCGCAATCAGTCCCGCTTTACGACCTGCATCCGCGAGCCGAATGTGCTGATCGACAAGCGCATCAACATTGGCCATTCGGGCAATCCAGTCCTCGAAATCTCGCGCCGTAACGAAGCGCAGCTGGTTGGTCGTGTTCTCGAGATTCTGAATACCGCCCTGGTGTGAGAAAGGCATCAGGTAGCCGCGGAAGCGATGCAGATCAATCTCGTCCTGAAGCTGCCTGCGGAACAGTTCGTAGTTGAGTTGATCAGCGTCTGACAGGGCGCTGCGTTCGATCGCGTAGGCGCGACGCAGGAATTCGCGCCTCTCGGCGTGGCGGCGCTCGTGGGCGGCGATGCTCTGATCCTGCCACTGGTCATTGAAGCGGCGATCGCCAATCGAGGAGGCCAGGGTGGGATTGTTGCTGAGCGTCCACTCCCAGTGCTCGTCGAGGAGCGTCCTGAAGTCGGCGGATATATCGGCAAATACCATGGCCGAGGCCATCAGCATCAGGGTTGTCAGCGCAGTTTTGACTTGTGTCATCCGGTGTCCGCGGTTTGAAAACTCGCCGCATTGTCACCGGCAGCGCGCCGGCTGGCAACCGGGCCGGGCATTGGCTATGATTCCCGCACCGATCAATAGCGTGCACAGAAGAGACCTCGTTCAATCGAGGCGCCGAAGGCGCAACACGCTCGGAAACGCTCAGGCAAAAGGACTGAGTACGCTGATCGGCTCTGGAGAGTGGCCAAACGGCCCACCGAAGGGGTACGTGGCAACCCGCCGCCATCGCGGCCGCCATTGATCTCTCAGGTAGCAAGGGACAGAGGGGCGGCAGGCTTGACGGCCTGCCGCCCCTGTTTTTTTGCCGGTTACCAACGAAGAGCAAGCACTATGGGTTCGAAAACGCCGCTGTATCAGAATCACCTTGAGGCCAATGCGCGCATTGTCGATTTCGGCGGCTGGGATATGCCGCTGCATTACGGATCGCAGAAAGAAGAGCATCATGCGGTGCGTAGCAATGCCGGCGTCTTCGATGTCTCGCATATGACGATCGTCGACCTCGATGGAGATCGTGTCCGCGAATTCCTGCAACGCCTGGTGGCAAACGATGTGGCCAAGCTCAAGGACTACGGCAAAGCGTTGTATACGTGCATGCTCAATCCGGCCGGCGGCGTCATCGATGACCTGATCATCTATTTCATGGCCGATACCGAATATCGCCTGATCGTCAATGCAGCGACACGCGAAAAGGACCTCGCCTGGATACGAGAGCAGGCCGCCGGCTTCGACGTCGATGTCGTTGAACGCGCTGAATTGGCGATGATCGCGGTACAGGGGCCCAACGCCCGAGACCTCGCAGCGCCATTGATCGATGCGGACTGGCGCGACGCCGCCATGGCGCTGAAACCCTTTAATGGCCTGCAGGCAGACGACACTTTTATCGCACGTACCGGCTACACCGGCGAGGATGGCTGGGAGATCGTCATGCCGGCGACTTCCGCGCCGGCAATGTGGGAACGCCTTCTGCAAGCCGGTGCCGCACCCTGCGGCCTCGGCGCGCGCGATACGCTGCGGCTCGAAGCCGCGATGAACCTGTACGGCTCAGACATGGATGAGTCGATATCACCACTCGAGGCCGGGCTGGCGTGGACCGTGGCCTGGGAGCCGGCAGACCGCGACTTCATCGGGCGCAAGCCGCTGGAGGCAATGCGCGACGCGGGAGAAAGGCGGCGCTTCGTAGGCCTGCTGCTGGAGGATCGCGGCGTGCTGCGCAACCACCAGAAGGTGGTCGTGGAGGGCGTTGGTGAAGGCGAAATTACGAGCGGCGGATTTTCGCCGACTATCGAGCGTTCAATCGCGCTGGCACGTGTTCCGGCCGGCGACTATGACCGCGCTCAGGTCGACGTCAGGGGTAAGCTGCTGAACGTACGTATCGTCAAGACGCCGTTCGTTCGAAACGGGCAGGTTCGCATCGACCTCTGAGGTCGTTGCAGAGTAAATTAAATGGGAGTAGCGAGATGAATGAATTGCCGGGAGACCTTCTTTACACGAACGACCACGAGTGGTTGCGCCGCGAAGACGATGGCACGGTGACGATCGGTATTACCGAGCACGCCGCGACGTCACTGGGCGATCTCGTGTACGTCGAATTGCCGGAAGTCGGCCAGGAAGTCGAGAGTGCAGGCGAAATGGCGGTTGTGGAATCGGTGAAAGCGGCTTCGGACGTTTACGCACCCATTGCCGGCAGCATCGTTGCCGTTAATAACGACCTCTCCGACGATCCCGAGAAGATCAACAGCGAGCCTTACGGCGAGGGCTGGATTGTGCGCATGTCGACATCTGAGGAGATCGATGAAGGCGAAATGCTGTCGCCCGATGCGTACCAGGAGCTCCTGGATTCACTTGACGACTGAGTACCAATAACCGAGTACGAATAGATGCCATTCATACCGCATACCGAAAAAGATACGCAGGAAATGCTGGCGACCATCGGCGCCGACTCGATCGACGATCTGTTCGACGAGATTCCTGCCGAGCTTCGCATCGAGCACCTCTATGGCGTCCCGGAGGCGCACAACGAGATGGAAGTCTCGCGCCTCATGCGAAGTCGTGCCGCGATGGACGGCTCGCCGCTGTGCTTTATAGGCGCAGGTGCTTATGAGCATCACATTCCCGCGGCAGTCTGGGACATTGCGACCCGCGGCGAATTCTACAGCGCCTACACGCCGTACCAGGCTGAGGCGAGCCAGGGCACGCTGCAGGTCATCTATGAGTACCAGACGATGATCACGGAACTGACCGGCCTGGACGTCAGCAACGCCTCGCTGTACGACGGCGCCTCGGCACTGGCTGAGGCGGCGCTAATGGCGGTACGCATCAATCGACGTGTTAAGACAGGCCTGGTGTTACTCGCTCCCGGCGTTAATCCCGTTTATGAAAAGGTCGCGGCGGCGATAGCCGGCAGTCAGGGGCTGACGTTTCAACGACTGCCCGTCGATGCCGTCACGGGCAACATCGCGTTTGATCAGGTCGAGGAAGGGCAGAGCCCGGTCGCTGTTGTTGTGCAGCAGCCAACATTTCCGGGGACGCTCGAGGACGTGGATCGCCTTACCGACTGGGCACATGCGGAGGGAGCATTGATGATAGGCATCGTCAATCCGGTCTCGCTGGCGCTGTTCAAGGCGCCCGGGCACTGGGGAGAGGCGGGTGCCGACATCGCCATCGGCGAGGGCCAGCCGCTCGGTGTGCCGCTGTCGTCAGGTGGGCCTTACTTCGGCTTCATGACCTGCAAGCAAAAGCACGTTCGCCAGATGCCGGGCCGTATCGTGGGCCGCACGACAGATCTCGATGGCAACCCGGGCTTCGTGTTGACGCTGCAGGCGCGCGAACAGCATATTCGACGTACCAAGGCTACCTCGAATATCTGCACGAACCAGGGCCTGATGGTAACGGCGGCGACCATACATATGTCGCTGCTAGGTTTTGAGGGTCTTGCTCGCGTCGCGAGGAAGTCGCATGCCAACACGATGCATTTAGC
>RCNE010000157.1_pt1 | contig 33229 bp, 24 predicted proteins | sample 2041361 | NCBI WGS metagenome assembly RCNE01 (sample SAMN09708229, study PRJNA481090) | Marine sediment metagenome, whole genome shotgun sequencing project. | reverse complement strand
ACGCCCTCTGCATCTTTTGCTGATGCTCCACCATATTTGAATATTCGCATTAAAATTGATTTATTTTATTCTTGTAAAAACAAGGGTCACTTTCAACTTTTTATATGTTCTTCTTCTCAAACTGAGAAACTCATTCATCACTAATCTGTAAAAAGGTTTTCATGCTTTTTTCATCTAGCTGAACCACATCCCAGTCACGCATGACTCGAGCACCCTTCTTTTCATAGAAAGCGATTGCGGGTTCATTCCAATCAATTACTTCCCAACTGATACGTTTTACGCCTAAATCACTACCATGTTTAACGACCTCAGTTAAAAGAGCGCTTCCTAATCCGCTACCACGCATTTTTTCAGTTACTATAAGGTCTTCTAAATGAATTACGGGGCCTTTCCAGGTAGAATACCTGGGATATAGCAATGCCATTCCCTCAATAGACCCCTCTGATTCAGCCACAAAACAATCAAACAATTTTTTGGTGCCAAAACCATCAGCAATTAAATCGTTCTCGGTGACTTCAACGGCGTATTCTTCCTTTTCAAAAGCGGCCAATTCTCGAATCAGTTGCAATACCTGACCCATATCTTCCGTTCTTGCTTTACGAATATTAAATTTCATAATTGTTACAAATAAAACACAAAGTTATAAATTTTAAAATAGAAAAATTTACGAAAACGTTATAGTATCACAAAATATCGGATATTTGTGGTCAAAACACACACCAAAGTATAATGACTAAAAAAAATCAAACTTTAGGAGAGTTTATTATTGAAAATCAATCATCCTTTCAATATTCCTCAGGAGAGCTTTCTAAATTAATTAATGCCATTCGTTTAGCAGCCAAGGTTGTAAACCACGAGGTAAACAAAGCTGGTTTGGTTGATGTGCTTGGTGCTGTAGGCGACACTAATATTCAAGGTGAAGATCAGCAGAAATTAGATGTTTTTGCCAATGATAAATTCATACAGACCTTAACAAATCGAGAAATTGTTTGTGGTATAGCTTCCGAAGAAGAAGACGATTTTATTAGTATTAATAGTAGCGACGAAAAACATCAAAACAAATATGTGGTTTTGATTGACCCTTTAGATGGTTCATCAAATATTGACGTAAATGTTTCGGTTGGCACTATCTTTTCCATCTATCGAAGGGTAACTCCAGTAGGAACACCTGTAACCCTTCAAGATTTTTTACAACCAGGAAATCTGCAAGTAGCCGCAGGTTACGTAGTATATGGAACTTCTACTATGTTGGTATATACTACAGGTGATGGTGTCAACGGATTTACTTTAAATCCTGCTTTGGGAACTTTTTACCTATCTCATCCAAATATGACATTCCCAGAAACAGGAAAAATATATTCGGTCAATGAAGGAAACTATATTCATTTTCATCAAGGGGTAAAAGATTATATTAAGTATTGTCAACAAGAGGAGGGCGATCGACCCTATACGTCAAGATATATAGGTTCATTAGTGTCTGATTTTCATAGAAATATGATAAAAGGCGGAATTTATATGTACCCAAAAAGCAAGGTTACCCAAACAGGAAAGCTGCGATTACTCTATGAATGTAACCCTATGGCATTTATAGCCGAGCAGGCAAACGGACTAGCAGTTGGAGGTAAAACACGAATAATGGATATTCTACCAACGGAACTGCACCAACGTGTACCCTTTTTCTGTGGAAGTAGAAAAATGGTGGGAAAACTACAAGAATTCTTAGATAAATATAATTAAAAAAAGGGGAGCAAATAGCTCCCTTTTTTTTAATTATGCTTCTAATTCTTAACGATTCATGTTTTTTATTTCATCAATAAAATTATCTTCATTAACACCTGCATGAACTAATTTCAATGCTTTATCAACCACATATTTTACATTGGCTGTAGAAAACCCTAATCCCACACATAAACGCTCTAACATTGCTATTTGACGTTCTCCTAATTCATCATCAGCATATACCATTCGAGCTATATCATACAATCTCTCTAATCTACGATCATAGCTACTAGATGGATTTACAGGATGAGATTTATAATCCTTTAATATCTCTTTATAATCACCTTCTGATATATCTAATTTTCGCGCCAATCTATCTAAAAAGGCTTTTTCATCATCAGTAATTACCCCATCACTCATAGCAAAACTTACAATGGATGCAAAATGGTTTTGATTTCTTTTTTGAAATCCACTATCAAAAAAATCTACAATCGACATAGTTCTAATTTATAACAAAGCAAATATAATTTTTTTCGAGGTCATAATTTATATTCCTATCAACTTTGTTTCATACCCAAATTTGTAATTTCACTTTGCCAGAAAAAAATGACTTCTTGAACTCATATTTCACTTGCCTTTAAATGACGAGAGACCAACTTTATGAAATTGCAGCATCTTGGTTTAAACAACAAGATTGGAAGCCTTTTGCATTTCAAAAACAAACTTGGAAGGCTTTTTTGCAAGGCAAGCATGGACTCTTAAATGCCCCAACGGGGAGTGGTAAAACCTATGCCCTTTGGTTTCCTATCGTATTAAATTACATTAAAAACAATCCCGAGTATAAAACCAAACACAGAAAAGGCTTAAAAGCGGTATGGATTACTCCTTTACGAGCACTTTCACACGAAATTAAACAATCCGCCGAACGGGTTACCTCAGATTTAGGTACTCAGATGACTGTAGGCATTCGTTCAGGCGACACAAGCACCAAAGAAAGAGCACAACAAAAAAAGCAAATGCCCGATTTGTTGATTACTACACCTGAAAGTCTACAGCTACTGCTTGCTACCAAAGGTTATCCTAAAATTTTCAAAGATTGCTCTGCCATTGTTGTTGATGAGTGGCACGAACTGCTAGGCACGAAGCGCGGTGTACAAATGGAGCTAGGTTTATCACGTGTACGATCAATTGCAAAAAATCTTCGCATCTGGGGTATATCAGCCACCATAGGCAACCTCGAACAGGCGCGAGAAGTTTTATTAGGACCAACCTCCACAGCACTTGAAAATTCTGTGATGATCAAGGCCAATCTAAAAAAGAAAATTACAGTCAAAAGCATCATTCCAAAGGAAATAGAAACTTTTCCTTGGCGCGGACATTTAGGACTTCGTCTCTTAGAAGATGTGGTACCCATTATCAATGCAAGCAAAACAACCTTGCTCTTTACTAATACCAGAAGTCAATGCGAAATCTGGTTTCAAAAGATTTTAGAAAAACACCCAGAATATGCTGGGGAGATTGCAATGCATCATGGCAGTATCAATAAAGAAACCCGGATTTGGGTAGAAAATGCCATTCGAAATGAAAGCTTAAAAGCGGTTGTTTGTACATCTAGTTTAGATTTAGGGGTAGATTTCTCTCCTGTTGAGACTGTAGTTCAAATTGGAGGACCAAAAGGTATTGCAAGGTTTTTACAAAGAGCTGGCAGAAGCGGACATCGCCCAGGTAAAGAGAGTGTCATCTATTTTTTGCCAACACATGCCATAGAGCTAGTTGAAGCCTCTGCCCTTCAACAGGCTGTAAAACAAAAAGCCGTTGAAGGCCGCATGCCCTATTTAAACAGTTATGATGTGTTACTCCAATATTTGACCACCTTGGCTATTTCTGACGGATTTTATCCAGATGAAATATATCATGAAATCAAACAAACGTTTTGCTATCAAGCGATTACCAGAGACCAATGGCAATGGCTATTAAACTTTTTGGTAATGGGAAGCCAAAGTCTGCAATCTTACGATGAATATAAAAAAATTGAAGTCGAAGAAGACGGAAGATTCAAGGTGAATAATCGAGGTGTTGCTATGCGACACCGTTTTCAAATTGGCACTATTGTAAGTGATGTTAACCTGACGGTTCGCTATCAAAAAGGAGGTTATATTGGCACCATAGAAGAACATTTTATCTCTAAACTCAATCCAGGTGATGTATTTACGTTTGCCGGAAGAAATTTAGAATTTATTCGTATCCAAGAAATGCAAGTTCGTGTTCGAAACTCCAACAGAAAAACCAATAAAGTTCCTGCGTGGGGCGGCAGTCGAATGACACTATCTGCCCAAATGTCTAAATTACTACGGGAGGAATTATACACCGTAAGTCTTCAAAAGAAAGAGCAATCCATTGAGATAAAGTCGCTTGCACACATTTTTAAACAGCAACAAGTAGATAGCACCGTACCCAAACCAAACGAATTTTTAATTGAATCGTTTCAAACTGATGACGGATATCATCATCTATTTTATCCGTTTGAAGGGCGTTCGGTACATGAGGCTATGGGTAGTTTGTTAGGGTATCGTATCAGCTTGCTCTCGCCCATTACCTTTTCTTTGGCATTTAATGACTACGGATTTGAATTGCTTTCTGACAAAGAAATAGACATTCAACAAGTCATTGACAATGACCTGTTCTCAACGGATTACATGCTGAGTGATTTGCAAAAGAGCCTGAATTCTACCGAAATGGCTCGGCGTAAATTTCGTGATATTGCTGTTATTAGTGGAATGGTTTTTACGGGATACCCTAATAAAGCTGTAAAAATGAAACACCTTCAAAGTAATTCACAATTACTTTTTGATGTTTTTAGAGATTATGAAAATGATAATCTATTATACCAACAAGCCTTTATTGAAACTTTTGAACATCAATTAGAAGAAGGTCGTTTGCGTATTTCGTTGGAGCGTATCGCCACCCAAGAAATAGTGTGGAAACGCTGTAAAAATCCAACACCATTTTCATTTCCTTTGATTACAGATCGAATGAGTCGTGAGAAATTATCAAGCGAAAAATTAGCGGACAGAATTAAACGAATGGCCGCTATTTTGTCGAAGTAATAGCTTAAGTATTTACTAATTTTGCATGCCATGAATTTAACGATTCAGATTAAAAAACAAACTTTTATCCTTCATCCATCAGGCGTTGCTTTTTGGCAAGAAAAAGGGATGCTTTTGATTAGCGATGTCCACTTAGGAAAAGTGTCTCACTTTAGAAAATATGGTGCTGCTGTTCCACAAAAAGCGATTCAAAAGAATTTTGATTTAATGTCCGAAGCTGTTCAGATGTTCAGTCCTAAAACGATTTGTTTTTTAGGAGATCTATTCCATTCCGTTTTAAATAAAGAATGGCAATTATTTGAAAATTGGGTGTCAGCACAAAGCGCAAAACTCCTTTTAGTAGAAGGCAATCACGATATTATTTCTCCGCTCAAATATGAGAAACTAGGTGTTCAATTTGTTAGTGAATTAGAAATAGATGGGTTTTTACTAACCCATCATCCCGAAGAAAGAGAAGGACTTTTTAACTTTTCAGGTCATATTCATCCAGCCGTTCGTTTACGTGGCGCCGGCAGACAAACACTTCGTCTACCCTGTTTTTTCAAACGTAAAAATCAAATGATATTTCCAGCGTTTGGTAAATTCACAGGAAGCCACACCTTAAAACCAACTAAAAAGGATGAAGTTTTCGCCATTACCGAAGATGAAGTTTTCAAGGTTGATTGCGGGTAATCTTTAGTATTCAATTTACTAACTATACTTCTACACTTGTATTAAATAGTAGTATTTTTAACAAAAATACTACTTATGAAAAAGAGATTGTCTGTATTAAATATGGCATCCGTTATTCTTGTCATTGCGATTAACTATATCACACAAGCACTCCGTATCAATGAAACTACTATTGGTGAAGTAAGTAATAAATACTTCAACTTGTTTACGCCTGCGGGTTATGCATTTGCTATTTGGGGACTTATTTTTTTAGGACTTATTTCCTATGGAATATATCAAATTAAAATGGCCTTTTTTAGCGACAAACCTGCTCACTTTATTGAGAAAACTGGGTATTGGTTTATTATAACTAACCTTTTAAATTGTGTATGGGTCTTTGTTTTTGCCTATGAATACACGGGTATTTCGGTACTTATAATGCTAGGAATTCTATTTTCATTGCTACAAATCATACGAAATACCGATATGAATACAGAAGCTGTTTCGCGTTCAACCATCATTTTTGGCTGGCTACCAATAGGTGTTTACAGCGGATGGATTGCTGTCGCCACCATTGCAAATATAGCTGCCTACTTAAGTAAATTAAATTGGGATGGCGCCTTCCTCAGCGAACAACAATGGACCATAACATTGATGGCTGTGGCTACCTTAGTTAATGTTTTCATGGTTTGGAAACGCAAAATGCGAGAATTTGCATTTGTAGGTATCTGGGCTCTATTTGCGATATATGTACGCCATTCAGGAAGCCTTGAAACTATTGCTAATATCGCACTAATCTGCTGTGCTATACTAGCCATCGCAGTAATCGCTCATTTTATTCACACTAGAAAAAGCAATCCTTTTTTAAACCCAGAGGTAAGAGCTTAAAAATATAGCTTCTCATTGTTTTTATATTAGGATTGCAATGTATCTTTGCACAAAAAATTGACGGTTGGTGAAAACGCCGATTTCTGAGCTCTTTGAACAGTCTCCGCAACTGCAGAAACTGCAAATTGCTATGTCTGAAAATGACCTTTCCTCAAAGGATGGCGAGTTAGTCAGACAGCATCTGAAAGGTCTTTCAGGCTCCTCCATTTCATTCGTAATAGCGGCATGTTTTAAGCAAGCCGATGCTCCTTTTCTATTAGTTTTCAATGACAAAGAGGAAGCTGCTTATCATTTGAATGATTTGGAACAAATGATTGGCGAAAAAGATGTGCTCTTTTACCCGGGTAGTTATCGTAGACCCTATCAAATTGAAGAGACCGATAATGCCAATGTCTTACTTCGAGCAGAGGTTTTAAATCGTATTAATTCTCGCAAAAGACCTGCAGTAGTCATTACCTACCCTGATGCACTTTTTGAAAAGGTGGTTACACGCAGAGAGTTAGAAAAAAATACACTAAAAATAAAATTAGATGATACGCTTTCGTTAGATTTTCTAAACGAAGTGCTTTTCGAATATCAATTTAAACGTGTTGACTTTGTTACTGAACCCGGTGAATTTTCCGTTCGTGGTGGTATTGTAGACGTTTTTTCTTTTTCACACGATGAACCATACAGAATTGAGTTTTTCGGAGACGAGGTAGATAGTATTCGAACCTTTGATGTCGAAACCCAACTGTCTACCGAGAAAGTCAAAAAGATTTCTATAATTCCTAATGTGGCCAATAAGTTCTTAGAAGAAAAAAGAGAGAGCTTTCTAAAATATATATCTTCGAATACCATTGTTTTTGCCAAGAATACAGAATTACTTTTTGACCGTTTAGATGATTTCTTCGGAAAGGCTGAACTAGCTTTTTCAAAACTCTCAGAAGACATTAAACATGCAGCACCTGAAGAGTTGTTCTTGAATGCCTCTCAGTTTGAGCGTCAATTGAAAAATTTTAGGTCCATAGCGTTTGGTGGTAACAGTTCCAACAAAAAATCTGCAGTGGTATTCAATACCAAACCTCAACCTTCTTTCAACAAGAAGTTTGATTTATTGATTGACAACCTAAACAACAATTATAAAAGCGGCTATAGCAACTTTATCTTTTGCGCCACCAATCAACAAGCACAGCGGTTTCATGATATTTTTGAAGAGGTAGACACAGATGTACATTATAAAACTATTGTCTTCTCATTATACCAAGGTTTTATAGATGATGACTTGAAAATTGTCTGTTATACCGATCATCAAATTTTTGAGCGTTATCACAAATTCAATCTTAAAAATGGCTATGCCAAAAAGCAAGCTATTAGCCTTAAAGAACTGAATAAATTAGAAATTGGGGATTATGTAACGCATATAGATCATGGCATTGGAAAATTTGGAGGACTTCAAAAAATTGATGTCGAAGGCAAAAAACAAGAAGCCATAAAGCTCATGTATGGCGAACGTGACATCCTTTATGTTAGTATTCATTCGTTGCATAAGATTTCTAAATTCAATGGTAAGGACGGTGCAGTTCCTAAAATATACAAACTAGGTTCCGTTGCTTGGAAAAAGATAAAGCAAAAAACGAAATCGAGAGTAAAGAAAATAGCCTTTGACTTGATAAAAGTTTACGCTAAAAGAAGATTAGAAAAAGGGTTTCAATATGATCCTGATGGCTATTTACAGCATGAGCTAGAGGCGTCATTTATTTACGAGGATACTCCCGATCAAAGTAAAGCTACGGCAGATATCAAAAGAGACATGGAGAGTGAGCGCCCCATGGACAGGCTTATTTGCGGAGATGTAGGATTTGGAAAAACTGAGGTAGCCATAAGAGCTGCTTTTAAGGCCGTAGCTAACGGAAAACAGGTTGCTGTTCTAGTACCTACTACTATTTTGGCTTTTCAGCACAACAGAACCTTTACAGAACGCTTAAAAGAAATGCCGGTAACTGTAGATTACTTAAATCGCTTTAGAACTACCAAAGAGCGGCGAGCGACTTTAGAAAATCTTGAAGCGGGGAAAGTTGATATTATTATTGGCACACACCAATTAGTCAATAAAAATGTAAAATTTAAAGACCTTGGGCTACTCATTGTTGATGAAGAACAGAAGTTCGGCGTGGCGGTGAAAGACAAACTAAAATCAATCAAAGAAAATGTTGATGTATTGACATTGACAGCGACACCTATACCCAGAACCTTGCAGTTTAGTTTGATGGCAGCCCGCGATTTATCAGTTATTAATACACCTCCCCCTAATAGATACCCTATTGAAAGTCATGTGATTCGTTTTGGCGAGGAAACCATTCGTGATGCTGTTACCTATGAAATTCAACGAGGCGGACAGGTATTTTTTATACATAACCGTATAGAAAATATCAAAGAAGTAGCAGGAATGATTCAACGCTTAGTTCCGGATGCTAAAATTGGCATCGGTCATGGTCAAATGGAAGGCAAGAAACTCGAAAATCTGATGCTTTCCTTTATGAATGGGGAGTTTGATGTTTTAGTGTCTACCACAATCGTTGAAAGCGGACTCGATGTAACAAACGCGAACACCATTTTCATTAACAACGCTAATAATTTTGGATTAAGTGATTTACATCAAATGCGAGGGCGTGTAGGTCGTAGTAATAAAAAAGCCTTTTGTTATTTCATAACACCGCCGTATGATGTGATGACGGCCGATGCAAGAAAGCGCATTCAAGCCCTAGAACAATTTACAGCATTAGGAAGTGGATTCAATATAGCCATGAAAGATCTTGAAATTCGCGGAGCGGGAGACCTACTAGGAGGTGAACAAAGTGGCTTTATCAACGAAATAGGATTTGACGCCTATCAAAAAATACTAGCAGAAGCTATAGATGAACTCAAAGAAAACGAATTCAAAGAATTATATGAAGAAGTTGAAGGGCATCATGAAAAAGTATTTTTAAAAGAAACACAACTAGACACTGACTTCGAGTTACTGTTTCCTGACGATTACATCAACAATGTTACCGAACGTTTGAACTTGTACACAGAGCTCAATCAAGTTAAAGATGAAATAGCCTTGATCCAATACGAAAATCAGTTGGTTGATCGGTTTGGAGAATTGCCTTCTGAGGCAGATGATCTATTAAATTCTGTTCGTATTAAATGGATAGCCACCACTATTGGCATTGAGAAAGTAATCATGAAAAAGGGGAAACTTATCGGATACTTTATTGCCGATCAACAGTCTGAATTTTATCAAAGCGCTAGTTTTACTGCCGTTTTACATTTTGTACAAAACCATGCCCATCTATGTAAAATGAAAGAAAAACAAACACGAAATGGTCTACGATTAATACTAGCCTTCGAAAACATTAGCTCTATTGAAAAAGCTTTAAACGCTCTAGCGCCTCTTAAACCAAAGGAGAGCAAGGAACTATCTGGCACATAATATAAAACAATGTTAGCCGTTTAGGTTGTATAAATATTAGGTAACTTCAACCCTTTTTAACCCCACAATTAGAAATTATGCAGACCCCTAACATCAGCTTTTCTTTAGCTGAAAAACTAGCTGTTGTACAAGCTTTAGATGCTCTTATTCTTGCCGATGGCAAGGTTCACAACGAAGAAATTAATACATTATCTGACCTAATGTATCGCATTGATTTTGACAGCAACTTTATTGTTCAAGCTAGAAATATATCATCTGAACAATGTGCATTAATTCTAAAAGCAATGCCAAAGCACAAAAAGAAGGCTTTGGCTGAAATATTGGAAGAATTGGCAATCTCTGATGGTTTTGTTCACGAAAAAGAAGCAGATTTGATCAGCAATATCCTCGCTAATCTCGGTATGCTTCAATTCCAAGATTAGACACAAATCAATTCAAAGTTAAGTACTTTGGTTTTTTACGTTGGACCAACAATCGTTGTTCTTTCTTTACTATAGACTTTTACAAAAAAACTGAATCTGTATATTAGCTCAAGTTGGATTGATTTTTGACTTTAAATTAGGATATGAAAAAACTAACCACCGTCTTTATTTTTCTTTTAGGGTTCTATATTAGTGCCCAACACACCATCTCAGGCAGCTTTTCGCCCGCCCAAGAATATACTTGGCTCATTGCTTATCGTCTTAAACCTGGCACGCAAGTATATGCAGCAGACACTGCTATTAAAAATGGAGAATTCGCTTTAAAACTTCCTGAAAACTCACTTCCAGGCACATACCGTTTGGTATATGCTGTGCCCCAAGAAGAATTTTATTTTGATATCATTTATGATGGAAAAGAGGATATCCAATTATCCTATAATAGTGATCAAGGGGTAATGTTTATAGCATCTAAAGAAAATATACTGTTCAGTACATATTTTAAAGCTATTCAAGATTCAGAGCGCGAACTAATCTCCTTTTATTCTACTGGTTCTTCAGATGTTAAAGATTATAGAGAAATCATAAGAAAATATCAAGAAGCACAAAAATATTATGAGAATAAGACGGAAGGGACTCTTGCAAATCAATTCATACAAGCGAACAGACCCTACATTCCATCTAAATTTGAAAACATACAGCAATATGTACAACATAAAAAAGAATTCTACTTCGATCACCTAGATCTTTCAAATGAAACATTACAAGCCTCTGGTTTTCTGACGGATAAAATGACTAACTACGTATTTACCGCACTACCGCTTGAACAACTTGACAAGTCAGCAACAGAAAAAGTAATGCAGGCTAATGTTGACAGCATTTTTAAAAAACTACAGTCTGATTCTGATGCCTATAGCTTTCATATCGGTTATACCCTTTGGACACAAATTTCTGGAAGTAGTTTTAACCAAACGGCTGATTATATCTATCATACTTACTTGAAGAAATCAGCAGCTGCGGAGACCAATCAAGAAATCATGGATAAAATTGCGATTTACAATCGACTCCGCATAGGTACATCAGCTCCTGATATTACTTGGAAGAAAGGTGACTCCGTAGAAAAACTTAGCAACTTAAATGGCGCTAAGAACTATGTTCTTGTATTTTGGAGCAGTACCTGTGGGCATTGTCTTAAAGAGCTACCTGCACTACATAAAAAACTGAAAGAAAACTCAGATATCCAAGTAATTGCAGTTGGTTTAGAAGATGACGTTTTATCTTGGAAGATTGAATCTGAAAAACTAGAAACTTTTGAGCACGCCATTGCTTTGGGCAAGTGGGAAAGCGAATATGCTAAACTATATGATATTCACGCCACACCAAGCTATTTCATACTTGATGCTGACAAGCACATTATTGCAAAGCCAGAAACTGACATTGAGGTTGTTAATTTTTTGAAAGAATAAGGTTTATAAAGTCTTCAGATCCTTTATAGTTTTAAAAGCAATATCAACATGCTCATCATCAACCAAAATAGTAAATTCATTAGTCGTTGAAATTACCTCATAAAGTACGATGCCCTCCCAAGCCAAGCGTTGAAAAATGAAATAGTAAATACCAGGTACAGAAACGTTTTCTGCTGGTAGTTTTACGGTAATAGAAGATAGCTCTTCTGCCTTTTGGGTTCGCTTTTCATTTTTAAACAATTCCTCAACAGTTGCGTCCATCACACTACTAATCACAATATTAATTTCATTTACCCCTCTTGAGGAGGTGTAAAAAACATCTTGATTTTCGTTAACTGCTTCTAGTAGTTTTGCCTGTTGCACAAGAATAGTGTCTGAAGCTAAAAATGTATAGTCAATCAACGATGATCGCACCGTAATTTCACCTATATTTTTTAATACTTTAATAATCTTGTGAGTTGCTCGAAACTCAAGGTCATCAGAAAGGCGTTTTAATGCCATCACGATAGCTCCGTTTCGAATGTCTTTTCCGAGCTCGTCTTCAATTTCTGGTTTAACAATTCTTGATAATGACGTAAGGTTGATGATACCTTGAGCCAAAGCACTTTGAAGAAAGGGCTTCTTTTTAATGTACTGTTCTACGACTGATGAAATGGTCTTCATAATATATATGTTTTGAACAAAAATAACATATTGTTACAAATAAAACAAATTGTAATTAAAATACCTTTATGGCTCCAAAATGTCAAAAATGATAGAAAGCACTCTCTAAATGTTCGATTTTAAATATCGATTTATTCTTCAAAATAGTAATTACATCAAACCTTACGTCAACATCAAGATCATTTTCTGTGACATAATGGTCTGCCCCTAGCACCAATAGCTTTATTTTTTTCTTAGTTATGGTGTCAGCAATAGCAATTATTTGGTCGTTACTGCGAGCTCTAACCTCAACTATGGCAAGAACATACCCTTTTTGGGCAATAATATCAATTTCACATTTCAAATACCGATAATTCTTGTATTTGATGGTATACCCTTTTTTTAGTAAAAAGTCTGTTGCGATTTTCTCGCCTTCCTTTCCAAATTCATTATGTTTTCCCATAATTTTTAAAAAATATGTTCAAAAACGTGCATTTCATCGAAAATATCTGCCATTAAACGTCCTATCTCAATATAACAAACGTACTTTATCTGGTAGTTTAACGAAAATACAAGGTTTTAAATACTATCTGCTTTGTAGTTACGTTTATTTGCTACCCCCAAAATAGCAGCCCCAAGCGCTATGAACGAACATACTAACGCCCAAATTGACTATGGAATATTTCATTAATTGTAATACTTCTCCGTTGTCCCCGTATGCTGGTACATTAAATCAGCAGCAAGTTCAACATTTGTACAGAAGATTAGGATTTAGTGCATCAGTACAAACCATCAACACCGGAACGGGTCAAACCGCCGGAGCTTTGGTTGATACACTAATTAATCAAGCTATTAATTTAGCTCCACTCCCAGCACCCGCATGGGCCAATTGGAACAACAGTAACTATCCCGCTGATGACGATGCTGCTGGACAGGTGCGCAGAGCCCAACAAGATGAATGGGAATCGGCGTATGCAAATGCCCTTTTGAACAACAATCTACGCGATCGCTTGAGTTTCTTTTGGAGCAACCATTTTGTAACAGAACTAGATGTCTACGACTGTAACGCTTTCTTATATGAATATGTAAACTGTCTTCAACGTAACTCCATCGGTAATTTAAGAACCTTTGTAAGCGAAATCGGTTTGACTAGCGCCATGTTATACTATTTAGATGGTGTATACAACAACGGCAACAATCCGAATGAGAATTTCGGAAGGGAATTATATGAGCTTTTTAGTTTGGGTGATGGAAATGGATATACTGAAGAAGATATTATCGAAACTGCAAAAGCTCTTACCGGGTATGTTGAACGTGGTGAATTAGGTTGTGAGGCTGTACAATTCGATCCTACACTTCATGATGCGGGATCAAAGACAATTTTTGGACAAACTGGTAACTGGGGATATGATGATGTCATCGACATACTTTTTACACAACGTGCTAACGAAATTGCCGAATTCATTTGTAGAAAACTATATGAATTCTTTGTGCACCCCGATTCAAGAGATGAGGCAGGAAATGCCCAAACCATTATATCAGGTATGGCAGCAACTTTCGTGGGTGCCAATTTCGAAATTGCACCAGTCTTATCACAATTGTTCAAAAGTGAACACTTTTTTGATGACGACGCCATCGGTGTCATTATTAAAAGTCCATACGATGTATACTTTAACTTTATAAAGGAAACCGGTTTTACTTACAATGATACTACGGTAGCGAGCATGGTTAACTATAGTGGACTTCTTAGCCAAAGATTATTTGATCCCGTTGATGTTGCAGGTTGGCAAAGAGATAGATCTTGGATCAACACTAACTTTATGATCGGTCGATGGTTGACTCTTGAAACAATTCTTGAAGAGTTTTATCAAAGTAATGATGAAGAGTTTAGAGCTTTGGCAGTAGCAGCGGTAGGTCCAGCGAATAGCAATACCAGTAATCCTGAAATTGTTGTACAAGCCATTGTTGACAAATTCACTCCTAAAGGATTACTTACGCAACAAGATTTTGATAATGCTTTGTCTGCTTTCAAGATTGAAGACGTTCCTGAAATTTACTATAGCCCAGATCACACCCCAGGTGGTACTTCGCAATGGATGCTAAGTATAAGTCAAGCAGTTCCAAATCAGGTATACCTATTATTGGTTCACCTTTCAAGACAACCAGAATTTCAACTAAAATAAACCTACTACTATGTGCGATACTCACGATAAAAATTTAACTCCCCATAAAGGTCTAGAACATGATGGTCATGATACGGAGCATAAGCAATGGAGCCGACGCTCATTTTTGCAAGCTTTAGGTATAGCCGGTTCTGGTTCAATGATGTTAGGCAGTAATATGGTATCAGCTTCGGCACCATCTCCATTGACCTCCGCTATTGCAGATGCAGAAACTGATAATATTCTAATACTGATACGTCTATCAGGTGGAAATGATGGTTTGAGTACTGTTATTCCAATAGAACAATATGATACTTATGTTAACGCTAGACCAAATATCTATATTCCCGAAAGCAAAGTATTGAAACTTACTGATGAATTTGGAGTACCGTCTTATATGGGAGCAATAGAACCTATGTGGGGTGACGGCCAGGTTAAGGCTGTTCATGGTGTTGGTTATGAAGGTCAAAGTTTATCTCATTTTACGGGCTCTGATATCTTTGCCAATACTGATTTGAATACTACCGGTTTTAGTGGATTGAATACAGGTTGGATGGGTAGACACTTTGAACATTGCTTTCCAGATTACTTATCTGATTTTCCTGGTAGTAGACCCGAAGGGCCTGCCGCTGTTCAAATTGGTAGCTTTGGTAGCTTGGTTTTTGAAGGAGAGGAAACCAATTATGCATTTGTAACTAATAATATAGATCAGTTAGAACAAATTGCTGAAACCGGATTACAATATTCGGTTGATCAAGCACTATTTGATGACTGTATGTACGGAGATCAACTTCGATATTTAAGAGGTGTTTCTAATGTCACCAATGAGTATGCAGGAACAATTCATGAAGCTTGGTTACGTGGTCAAAATCAAGTAGAGTATCAAGACAATAGTTTTGCAAGACAACTAGCTCTTTTAGCGCGATTAATCAAAGGAAACTTAGGCACTAAGGTGTATATGATTTCTATGGGTGGTTTTGACACCCACGGTAATCAACCCTTGGCGCATGAACGTTTAATGACCAATTTATCGGTAGCTATTGACAATTTCTATGATGATTTAGGTTTTACTGAGCAAGATGATAAAGTACTAAGCATGACCTTTTCAGAGTTCGGAAGACGGATTTTTGAAAATGGTTCGAATGGAACAGATCATGGTAAGGCAGCCCCAACCCTTTTCTTTGGATCTGGACTAAACGGTAGCGCTTTTGTTGGAGAACATCCTACACTTGACGACCCTGATGGTAGAGGAAACTTAGAATATACAATGGATTTTAGAGATTTATACGCCACCGTTCTAGCGGAATGGTTATGTGTTGATATTCCTATTGTAGAACAGCATTTATTAGATCACCCTTATGCACCCGTAAATCTTGGATTTAACTGTAGCGGTATCGATTTTCCAGATATTGTTTATAGCGATGGAGACGTCACCCCACCTGGTGGAGAACCTACCGACCCCACACCTTTCGATCCGGATTTATTAGACGCCATTGTACACAAGCCTTTTTACCCTACAGATGAAGCTCCACATATTTATTTGGAGTTGCCCTTTAGTGCACATGTAGATATTAAACTGTACAATATTTTGGGGCAACAGGTAGGTACAATTTATAATGAAATGATGATGGAAGGTTCGGTGGAGATAAATATTCGTGAACGCATGCCACAACATTTAGCAGCTGGAAAATATATTTATCGTATTGATGTACAGAATCAAAAAATGGCCAAGTCAGTAATGGTAGCCTAAATAGTTGGCAGTTGGCAGTTGGCAGTTGGCAGTTGGCAGTTGGCAGTTGGCAGTTGGCAGTTGGCAAAATTAATTTTCTGCCGAACCCCTACGGCTATATGAACTTTTTTGAACTTGACACTTGCGCTTGAATTTGAATTTGAATTTGAAAACATAGATTAGGTAAAATTTCACCCCCTAAATCTGCCCCCGCTTTACTTAGCCTTTGGTCGTAGCCCCACAATACGCGCCGAGGGCTTTCTTTTTTCTCTAATAATAGATGCTGCGCGCAAAAATCTTTATTTTTGAGGCTTAATTCATTTTTGATGGCCAAGAACCAAAATCATCCAGCACGATATACGATTACCGCTGCCCTCCCATATACGAACGGACCTATTCACATAGGGCATCTAGCAGGCGTTTATGTTCCTGCAGATATTTATGCGCGTTACTTGCGCTTAACGGGCAACGATGTTGTTTTTGTTTGCGGTAGTGATGAACATGGGGTAGCCATCTCAATGAAAGCGAAAAAAGAAGGTATTACACCACAAGAAGTAATAGATAAGTATGATGGTATTATTCGTCAATCTTTTCAAGACTTCGGTATCACCTTTGATAACTATTCGCGTACCTCTAGAGAGATTCACCATAAAACAGCAGGAGACTTTTTCAAAAAGCTACATGAGCAAGGTGATTTTATAGAGGAAACTACGGCGCAACTATATGATGCAGAAGCAAAGCAATTTTTGGCAGATCGTTTTGTAGTAGGTACTTGCCCTATTTGCGGACATGAGGAAGCCTACGGAGATCAATGTGAAAATTGTGGATCTACCTTAAATGCCACAGATTTAATTAATCCCAAATCAACTATTTCTGGCGCTGTACCTACAATGAAAGAAACCAAACATTGGTTTTTACCACTAGATAGATATGAAGACTTTCTAAAGGAATGGATTTTAGTTGGACATAAATTCGACTGGAAACCCAACGTTTACGGTCAATGTAAAAGTTGGATTGATGATGGATTAAAACCACGCGCCGTAACCCGTGATTTAGATTGGGGAATTCCAGTTCCCGTAGAAGGTGGCGAAGGCAAAGTATTGTACGTTTGGTTTGATGCCCCTATCGGATATATTTCTTCCACCAAAGAATGGGCAGAAAGAGAAGGTAAAGATTGGGAACCGTATTGGAAATCAGAAGACACCAAACTAGTACATTTTATCGGTAAGGATAATATCGTTTTTCATTGCATCATCTTTCCAGCAATTCTAAAAGCACATGGTGATTTTATTCTTCCGGAGAATGTTCCTGCCAATGAATTCTTGAATTTAGAAGGAAACAAATTGTCAACTTCTAAAAACTGGGCGGTTTGGTTGCATGAGTATTTACAGGAATTCCCAGACATGCAAGATGTATTACGATATACCTTGACCGCAAATGCCCCAGAGACTAAAGACAACGATTTCACTTGGAAAGATTTTCAAGCAAGAAACAACAACGAACTAGTCGCCATATTCGGAAACTTTATTAACCGAGTAGTTGTATTGACCAACAAATATTATAACGGGCAGGTGCCACCTGCAGGGAATTTATTAAAAGTGGATATAGAAACGTTGGATGCATTAAAAGCTTTTCCGGCAACGATTGAAAGCTCCATAGAGCGTTACCGTTTTCGGGAAGCTGGACAAGAACTCATGAATCTCGCTCGTTTAGGAAACAAATATCTAGCCGACGAAGAACCTTGGAAAGTCATTAAAGAAGATGAAGAACGCGTAAAAACTATCATGTTCGTAGCCCTACAAATCACTACAGCTTTGGCAATTTTAAGCGAACCCTTTTTGCCATTTACATCTAATAAACTCAAATCAATGCTATCTGCCACATCGAGCGGAGTCGAGATGCAATGGAGCGATGTTTCCCAAAAAGAAACCCTCCTACCCCCGGCGCATCAAATCAACAAAGGTGAACTCCTTTTCAGAAAAGTAGAAGACAGCGAAATACAAGCCCAACTTGACAAACTAGCAGCCACCAAAAAAGCTAACGAAAACGCAAACAAAGAACTCATGCCACAAAAAGACACCATTGCTTTCGACGATTTCACTAAACTAGACATGCGTGTCGGCACTATAGTCGAAGCTGAAAAAATGGCAAAAGCCAAAAAATTATTGGTATTAAAGGTAGATACTGGTCTAGATACTAGAACCATTGTTTCTGGTATTGCTGAGAGTTTTACTCCAGAAGAAATTATAGGTAAAAAAGTGACGATTCTTATTAATCTAGCGCCACGTGCTTTGCGGGGTGTTGAAAGTGAAGGCATGATTTTGATGACGGAAAATGCTGAAGGTAAATTAGTTTTTGTCAACCCTGATGAGGAAGGTGTTGGTAATGGAGGAACGATTAATTAGCTTAAAACTTTGAATTTCAGAGATTTGTCGTATCTTTTTTGAGTAAATTAAGTTATTGACAAATGAAGAATACGAAGAACAACGAGCGAAGGAATTTTATCAAAAACTCCCTTAAGGCCGGAGTAGGTATAACACTTCTGAATACTAATTCGGCGCAAGGGAGCGAATCAAAGAAAAAAGAACACTTCGTTGTAAACAAAAATACCACGCCCAAAAAAGTAGTCGTCGGCGGAGGCGGAATCGCCGGGCTTTGTGTTGCATACGAATTAATGAAACTTGGGCACGATGTTACTGTACTTGAGGCTTCCGGCAGGCATGGAGGGCACGTTTTTACCGTACATGACGAACTTTCAGACGGACTTTATGGAGACGGTGGCCAAGAACATATTACCAAACCAGGTTATGAAAAATACTGGCAGTATATCGAAGAATTCGGTTTGACTGCTATACCATACGAGCGAAGAAAAAATGTAGTGCGAAGGATCAACGGTACTTTGTATACTCAGAAAGAACTTAATGACGTTGTTCTTTTGCAAAAAATGGGATTCAACAAGAAAGAAGTCGATTTTTTGTCTAAAAATCCTTGGGGAGAATTGAAGTCATTGTACACAAAACCCTATTTAGACAAATTCAAAGACGAATATCAGCCCTTCGGAGTAGGTTATGATGATTGGGACAACATTCCTATGGCGGATATCTATAAAAAGGAAGGTGCTTCTGAAACCGCATTAGGCTACTTGGGCGGAAAAAATTCCTCAGCCTTGTATGAACTATGGTATTCTGCAATTCTTAAGTTTCGTGGGGTCTCCCAATATCCAACCGGAATTTTTCGATTGAAGGGCGGAAACCAAATGCTTCCGAATGCGTTTGCAAAGAGACTCGGGCAAAGGGTCTGGTTGAACCGCAAGATTACATCCATAGTGAACAATGAAAATAACGTGGTGGTTACCTATACGGAGAACAAGGAAACCAAAAAAATCACAGCTGATCATTTTGTGAATTGTATTCCCCCGCCTGCTTTCATGAAGATCCCGGTTAACCCTGCATTGAGTTCTGAAAAACAATATGCATTTGAAAACGTCACTTACGATTCGTATCAGCGGTTCGTTTTTCAGGCAAGCTCAAAATTTTGGCTTGATGATGGCCTGAATATCAATATGAACCTTGATCATCCTGATTTATGGGCAGTTTGGCATTCGGCAGATGAAGTCGACACCCATCGGGTTATTGTTTTAGGTACGGGGCCCGGCGGTATTTCTCCGCAACGAGCACTAGCGGCATTTCGTGAAGTCTATCCCGGTAAGGATACCATCGAACTTGCCCTAGGAAGGGATTGGACAAAGCAAAAGTATGCTCCCACCTGTGAAAGACTGGCTTTCCCAATTGGAGAGCTTAAAAAATTCTGGCCTGTTTTAATGAGGTCTGAAGGTCGCATTCATTTTTCTGGTGCTTATGCCGATAATTTGAATTGGGGTACTGAAGCAGCAACACGATCTGGCAACCGTGTGGCCCAAGAAATTGATAAGGCTTAGATGCAACTTTCATGAGAAACAAGCTGCTCTTCGTACTTCTATTTTTCTGCTCTACCCTTATTTTTTCCATTTGGTCAGTTCAGGAAAACACCAGCCCTAAGGTAGCAGTGATCTCCCCTACCGAAAATGTCAAACTGGAATGGAATACCACAGTACCCTATCGCATTTCTATTGTGGATCAAGAGGATGGAAATTCGGAATATGATGAAATTAATAGTAACGAAGTTGTTCTGACCGTAACATACTTTTCCGATTCTTCAGAGGTTAAAAAGTACATCGATAAAACCGTCTCATCAAGATCGGACATACTTTCAACCATGGCTTCCTCAAACTGTTTCACTTGCCACAAGGCAAAAGACAAATTGATTGGGCCATCATTTGAAGAAATTGCGAATCGGTACAAACCAACATCTGAAAACAAAGCATATTTGACTCAAAAAATCAGAATGGGCTCAAAAGGTATTTGGAGTGAAGAAATTATGCCCGCACAACCTGAATTGGAAACCAATAAAATCTCACAAATTTTGGATTGGATATTTAAAAACTCCCAAGATCCAAATTATACCTTTTACTCGGGAATTGAGGGTGCTTTCAAGATCCAAGAACCACCAATCAACAACCCCGAAAAAGCTGTTTATGTGTTACACGCCCAATATACCGACCGCGGTTTAGATGATTCCGTAGGGAAATCAAAAAAAGGAAAACATACTATTGTATTGCATTTTGAATGATAAATACCGTGTAAGCGTAATTATAATGTACGCTAACTTGATCTTCTTTTTTGAAAACCTTGGGGTCTTACAACACCAATTGACTATTAATCAAAAGTCCATATGTCGTTTTTTCTTCACCATTATCCCCACCAATTAACCAACTTCCCTTAAATTTATAGTTCAACAAATCGATTAATCTGAATGAACCTTATTCCCTACTTAAGCAAACACACCCAACTCCCAGAAAAGAGTATAAAAAATACGGTCGAGCTCTTAAACGAGGACTGTACTGTACCCTTCATTTCACGGTATCGAAAAGAAAAAACGGGCAACCTTGATGAAGTGCAAATAGGGGCTATCGTTCAATTCAAAGCGCAATTTGAAACCTTAGAAAAACGAAAATTAGCAATCTTAAAAGCTATTGAAGAACAAGATGCATTAACTGATGAGCTTCGACAAAAAATTAAGGATTCAGAAGATCTAGTTACCCTAGAAGACAACTATCTCCCCTTTAAGAAGAAACGAAAGACCAAAGCAGAAACCGCCCGAAAAAACAGATTGGAGCCGTTGGCCAAAATCATTATGTCTCAGAATCATGATGAAATTGATTTTGTTGCTTCGCAGTATTTGAATGAGCAGGTTAAAAACGAAGATGAGGCATTAGAAGGTGCACGACATATTATCGCAGAATGGATCAATGAACGCATTTCTGTACGAAATCAGATTCGAAACCAGTTGGATCGATCTGCTATGATCACCACCAAGGTCATTGGAACAAAAAAAGATGAAGAAAAAGCTCAAAAATTCAGAGATTATTTTGATTGGAGCGAAGCCTTAAAACGATGTCCGTCACACCGACTATTGGCGATACTCCGAGCAGAAAATGAAGGTTTTTTACGTGTCAAAATTGAAACTGATGATAAATACATCCTATCTAAAATTGGAGACCGCATCATCAAATCGAACAATTCGTGTACACCTCAAGTTCGATTGGCTCTAGAAGATGCTTACAAAAGGTTGCTATTCCCATCCTTATCCAACGAAATACTAAAACTGGCCAAAGTAAAAGCCGATGATGATGCTATTCAAGTCTTCTCTAAAAACTTAAAACAATTACTGTTGGGTGCTCCACTAGGGGAAAAACGAATCTTGGCCATCGACCCAGGTTTTCGAAGCGGCTGTAAAGTCGTTTGTTTAAGTGCGCAGGGGGCTTTAGAACATAATGAAAACATCTATCCACATGCGCCTCAAAACAAAAGTACTGAAGCAATAAAAAAAATTAGTTCGCTTTGTGATGCCTATAAAATTGAAGCAATTGCCATTGGAAATGGAACAGCATCTAGAGAAACAGAACAATTGGTTAAACGTATTCATTTTAAAAATCCCGTAGAGGTATTTGTGGTTAGTGAAGCGGGCGCTTCAATATACTCTGCTTCTAAAATTGCTCGAGAAGAATTTCCTAATTATGATGTTACCGTTAGAGGTTCTGTTTCTATCGGGCGTAGGCTCGCCGACCCATTAGCCGAATTAGTAAAAATTGATGCCAAATCAATTGGCGTAGGGCAATACCAGCACGATGTAGATCAAAGCAAGCTACAAACTTCATTAGACGGTGTTGTGGAAAGTTGTGTGAATACTGTAGGAGTTAATATAAATACTGCGAGCGTTCCACTATTAAGTTATGTATCGGGCATCGGTCAGAAATTAGCCGAAAATATTATTACCTATAGAATTGAGAATGGCGCTTTCGCGGATAGGGCTACCATTAAAAAAGTTGCGCGATTAGGCGGGAAAGCTTTTGAACAAGGAGCAGGTTTTCTTCGGATAAAAGATGGAAAAAATCCCCTAGATGATTCAGCCGTGCACCCTGAGAGTTACGGTATTATAAAACAAATGGCCAAGGACAGAAAAATACCCATCTCCAATTTAATAGGAAATAAAAGCGAACTGCAACAAATCGACTTACAAAAGTATTGCACAGAAACGGTTGGACTGCCAACGCTTCAGGATATTATCGAAGAGCTCGAAAAACCCGGACTCGACCGTCGAGAAAAGGCCAAAGTATTCACATTCGACCAAAATGTGCGGAGTATTTCTGATTTGCGAGATGGACAATTACTACCAGGTATCGTAAATAATATTACCAATTTTGGATGCTTTGTAGACATCGGCATCAAAGAAAGTGGACTCATTCATGTATCAAATCTATCAGACACCTTTGTGAAAGATGTCAATGAACATGTACAACTTAATCAACAAATCATTGTTAAAATCTTATCCGTTGATATTACCCGAAAACGCATTCAGTTGAAGTTACATAAACCATAATATTCGAATAGTGCTCACGTAAATAGTTGCACTATTATTAAACTCAATCATTCTTTATATAGCTCATACGGGCAACTGTACAGATTTCACATTAAGTAGGTATAATGTGTTTGTTCCTTAAGAAATTACCTATATTTATAATAACGCCTCTTCATTTTTTAGCTACAGAAATTCTGTTTCTTAGAAATACCTACAATTGCAATTATCCTAATGACCCAAGATTTAGTCGCTATGAATTCTACCAAAACCAGCAAACAGCTTATTGAGCAACTTGAAATTCTTCCTTGGCAAGAAAGCAACCAAGAAGAATGGAAAAACCTAATTCAACTTTTAAAACTTAGTTTACATAAAGAGCATACAAATTCTGATGCCTTAGCGCAAAATATGACTGAAGGTGTTGCCCAATGCCAAATTATCTGTGATTCAGATGGAGTGCCTTATGATTATAGAATTCTTTCCGTAAATAAGGCATTTGAAATTCAATCAGGTATTCAAGCAAGCAAAGCTACAGGTAAAACTATACTTGAAATTTTTCCAGATGTTGAAAAATATTGGATCAAATTTTACGGTGACGTAGCCTTGACCCAAAAACCAAACTCTACTTCACGATATGATCACAATACCAAAAAACATTATATTTCTAGTGCATATTCTTCGACCAAAGGAGAGTTTACTATGTTATTTAAAGATGCTACCGAAAGTGTTGCGTTGGCTGCGGCTAACTTAGAGAAAGTTAGAAGTCAAAAGCAAAATTCTGCTGTTTTAAACCATATGCAAGAGGCTTTTTCGCATTGTGAAATTATTTGCGATGATAAGGAGGTACCTATTAATTATCGATTTTTAAACGTGAACCAGTCTTTTGAAAATCATACAGGCGTTAAAGCAGAAGACGCCATTGGTAAGACAATTTTAGATATTTTTCCTGATCTTGAGAAATCTTGGATTACCATCTTCGGGCAAGTCGCCTTAACTAATAAGCCTTCATCATTTATTAAGTACAATCATAATACCAATAGCTATTACCAAGTAAATGCCTTCTCGCCAGCCAAAGGAGAATTTGCTTCATTCCGAAGGGATATCACAGATCAAGAAGTTAAAAGAATAGAACTCGAAAAAGCGTATCTAAAGGCGGAGGAAAACGATAAATTAAAATCAGCGTTTTTAGCAAATATGTCACACGAGGTAAGGACACCCATGAATGCAATTTTAGGATTCTCTAGCCTTTTAGAAGATGACGCAGTTAGTGAGGAAGATAAAAAGGTCTGTCTCAAACAGATTAAATCTTCTGGCAATAGACTTTTAACCATTATATCAGATATCGTTGACATCTCTAAAATAGATGCAAAGCAACAAAAACTGGTACTTAAAGAATGTGACCTGAACCAACTTTTTGATGAGCTTCATAAGCGATATTCCGTATTAAACACAAATACTAAACTTTCAATAAAAACTGACAAAGGGCATAAGGGTGTGTTTAAAATACTAACTGACGAAACAAGATTAAATCAAATTCTTTCGAACTTAATTGACAACAGCTTAAAATACACCCAACAAGGTGAAGTCGTGTTTGGATATACTATAAAAAATGATCAATTAGAATTTTATGTAAAAGATACCGGAATAGGCCTAAAAAAAGAAAATCAAAAAACAATTTTTGAACGTTTTGCTCAAGTGAATGACCCTTCAAGTACTGTATCAACTGGCACCGGTCTTGGAATACCAATCGTCAAAGGTCTCGTAGAATTATTTAAAGGGGAAATATGGCTTACATCAGAACTTCAAAAAGGTTCCACTTTTTATTTTAGTATACCCATTAATTTGCAGCAAAGAACTGAAACAAACACTAACTATAAATACACTATTTTAATTGCTGAAGATGACGATGTCAATTTTCTTTTATTAAATCTTTGGCTGAACAGTCATTTCAATATCATTCGAGCAATAAATGGTATTGAAGCCGTTCAATTATATGAAAAAAATGACTCCATTGACCTCATTTTAATGGATATTCGCATGCCCCATATGGATGGAATTGAAGCAACCAAAGAGATTCGAAAGATGGACATGTATATCCCTATTATAGCCCATACAGCTTACGCTATGAACGAAGAATCTTTCGCCATAAAAAAAGCAGGTTGTAATCGAGTACTAATCAAACCCATTACTCGTGATGAGTTGTTAAATGTTTTTGCTGCGTATAAAGTTGTCATCTAATCTCTTTTAGCAATTTAGTTGTATCATGCTAAAAATAGTCTTCCACCTTATTTACAAAGAAAGGGATCCGTCAAAAATATTCTTATTGTTGATTTAGATGTACATCAAGGTAATGGTACAGCAGAAATTATTCAAAACGAAGCTTCCATATTTACGTTTTTTATTTCTGTGGAGTAAATGTGCTCACAACTGATAAATCAGGAATACTCGACTGACCGTTAAGGATTGCAAACGAAGAGACGAATTTGTATTAGAAACATGTAATCAACTTCAAATTCCTGTACAATGTAGTATTGGCCGAGGATACTCACCAGAAATTAAAATTATTGTTGAAAAGCATGCGAATACTTTTAGGACTGTTCAAGAAATATATTTTTGAAAGAACTCTAATTTTACCATAAACGATTATATTTAAAGTTAATGTAGCTTTTATTTTATGCGAAACGTATTTGTTTTAATTACACTATTCGGATTTTTATTCGTCCAAAGCCAAGGCCTTGAAATAGATACGGTTGAAACGCGCTGGCAGCTATTCAAATACGATGCTAGCAATATTTTCAAAGGCATTGGTCATTCCTACATTCAACCGCTGCAATGGAAGGGTAAACAATGGGCCCAATTCGGAGGTCTTGTTGCAGGTACTGGCGCTATCTATTTAACCGATGATGAAACCTCTAGATTCATACGATCGAATAGAGAAAGTGTCCCGAGATTTATTAGAAAATATGGTGAATTCTACGGAAATCCTGAGAACAATTATTTAGTGACTTCTGGGGTATATTTGGTTGGACTTGTTACCAAAGATGAAAAATTACGAAGAACGGGGGTGTTGTTGATCGCTTCAGCGACTTCATCAGGCTTACTTCAACAAATATTAAAATCTGTTGCGGGAAGAGCAAGACCTATCGCAGGACTCGGGAAAGATACTTTTGACCCCTTTCAAGACAGTCGTAATTATCATTCTTTTCCATCTGGTCATGCCATGATGGCTTTCACAAATGCGTACGCTATTGGTAAGCAATTTAAGAACCCATGGATCAAAACAGGAATTTATACGGTTGGAGCTATTCCTGGAATATCTCGCCTCTGGGACGGTCAACATTGGCTAAGTGATGTTCTATTCTCCTGGGCACTAAGCATTGCCACCGTAGAATGTATCGACCGTTACCTTGACCGAAAATACGATCAAAAGTATAATTCGCAATCAAAAAAACTAAGTTGGAACCTCAATTTCGGACCCCGTACCATGGGAGTATCCATGAGTTTTTAACGTTTTGGATGTAATCAGTTATCTAGCAAAATAAACGTAGATACTAATAACGATTACACAAACAGTTAAACCTACATGTTTCACGTATTTGTAGGGTTCAATAGATACTTGCTCCGTATATTCTAATTCGAAGGGTTGTTTTCTTGGCATTATCTTCCCTATTACCAACATAATCAAGATATTAACAATAAATAAAATTGCCATGACATGCAGAAAATGTGGGTAAGCATCAGCTTCCACTAGTTTCAAAGCGGCTTCATCGGTCACTCCGGATACCTTGGCTTCTGCTAAGGCTTTATCTACAAAATGACCTTTTAGCACAAATTGACTTAATATATAAAGGGCTGATCCTGAAATAATACCAATCTTCGCGGCAATAGCAGGAACTCTTTTAGTTAAATAGCCTACGACTATTATTGTCAAAATTGGAATACTGTAAATACCGTTTATTTCCTGTAGATAGTTGAACAAACTTCCTGCGTTGGCAATCAATGGTGCAATGAACATCGCAGCCAATGCCAAACAAATACCAAATATCTTTCCGTATTTAACAACTGTAGTTTCAGGTGCCTCTTTGTTAATGTGCTGTTTGTAGATATCAATTCCAAATAAGGTTACTGAACTATTGAGCACACTATTGAAGGAACTTAATATGGCACCAAAAAGTACCGCAGCAAAAAAGCCCATTAGATAATCGGGTAGAACAGCACGTACCAATTCTGGATAGGCGAGGTCACTAGATGCCAAACCGCCATCGAAATAATGATATGCGATCATACCTGGTAGCACCAAAATAAGGGGTCCTAATATTTTTAAAAAAGAAGCCAGAAGTAATCCTTTTTGACCTTCGGCCAGATTTTTAGCTCCTAAAGCTCGCTGTATAATCTGCTGGTTGGTGCCCCAATAAAAGAGCTGCACTAGCATCATACCCGTAAAAATAGTAGCAAAGGGCACTTCTTGACCATGAGCTCCAGTTGAATCAAATCGCTCTGGATTGGTTGACATTAAAGTATCCAATCCGCTAAAAACACTACCATCCCCAATAGCCATCAAACCAAAAACAGGAATAAGCAATCCTCCAATCATCAATCCTATGGCATTGATGCTATCAGAGACCACAACTGCCTTCAAGCCTCCAAAAACGGCATAAACCGAGCCTATTATTCCTATTCCCCAGATACAAATTACCAATGCACTAGTCTCAGAAACACCTAAAAGATCAGGAACATTGAACATGCCACTTATGGCAACAGAACCTGAATAAAGAATTACAGGAAGTAAAACCACCACGTAACCGGTCAAGAAAAGACCCGAAGTAATCGTTTTTGTAGCAGTATCAAACCTATCTGCCAGAAATTGAGGTATCGTTGTCAAGCCACCCTTTAAATATCTTGGCAATAAAAATATTGCGGTTACCACCATGGCTATCGCAGCTAAAGTTTCCCATGCCATAACAGATAGACCATCTTTATAAGCACTTCCGTTTAGGCCTACAATTTGTTCTGTGGAAAGATTGGTTAAAAGCAAGGATCCCGCGATTACCCCAGCAGTAAGGCTCCTCCCACCTAGAAAATATCCGTCAGCAGATTTTTCATCTGTTTTTCGGGTTGCGTACCATGCAATTACTGCAACTAATAAAGTAAAGCCAATAAAGGAAATGATTGAAAGCATAATTTTGACGTTTGGTTATTTGGTTATGGTTTAATTTTCAATTTTTCGAATAATACGACACGGATTACCTGCAGCAACTACATTTTCAGGAATATCTTTGGTAACAACACTACCTGAGCCGATGACACTATTATTTCCTATGATTACTCCTGGGTTAATAATTGCTCCACCGCCAATCCAAACATTATCGCCAATTCGTATTTCTTTGGCATATTCAATACCTGAATTTCGGGCTTCATATTCTACCGGATGGGTAGCGGTAAAAATCTTTACCGACGGCGCTAACATTACATTTTTGCCTATATAAACAGGAGCAGCATCTAATATAATACATCCAAAATTGGCGTAGGCGTTTTCTCCCCAATAAATATTACTCCCATAATCACAAATAAAGGGATTTTCTATAAAAAACTTTTGTCCGGTTTCAGCAAACAATTCTTTAAAAAAATGCTTGCGTTGTCTTTCTTTATCTTCAGGAATTTCTGCAATTTTCCGGAGGATCTCTCTAGCTCTTCCTCTTCCTCGGGTTAATTCTTTATCATAAGGATCATAGGGAAGACCTTGTGTCATTTTCTCTCTTTCAGTCATTCTACAACTATTTTATTTCTTATTGAACCATTGAATGAACTCTAGAATATTATGGTCTGGGTCTGCAAAGTATACCCATGTTTCTTCGCCCTTTATTTCTAGAGGTCCTCGAACAATAGTCAGATCATGATCTTTGAGTATCTTCAAGGCAACCTCCATACTTTCCACTTCTAAACATACATGTGGGCAAAATGGTTTTTTGATAATAGGCTTCTCATACGGAATGACTAAATCTTGAATCAATTCTAATCGAGACTCCCCATATTTCAAAAAAGCATATTCTTCTTTTTCTTCTTCATTGGTGCCACGAAAAAGAAACTCAAAGCCCAAGGTATTCATATACCATGCAATAGCAGCATCCATATTGGAAACTTGAAATGCTGAATGGTCAAAATTGTAAGAACTCATTTTATACTTTTTCGGCAGTTAAAATTCCACAAGGCGGAATAGCTATTTCCATGAGACCCTTGTTAAATTGTAGCTTTGAATTGGTAACTACATTGCCTCTACAATCATATACTTGACATTTGTAGGTGCCCAAATCTTTTGTATTACGAATTACAATTTGATCTGTCAATTGACCATTATGAAAATGAATTTGGCTATCTGCACTATCTAATGTAGTGACCAATTCTTCGTAAACGCCTATTATCATATGACCCTCTTTTGAAACCCTCTGAGTCGGATAATTGGCTAAAGGTTTGGAAGGAACAAAATAACCGTTCATTAAAACATCAGCATTCTCATTCCAATACTGGGTATAAAATTTTATCATTTCTATATGCGAAGCAGGTGCATCTTGAAGCATAATCGATAATTGCGGAACTCCAAAAAGGATGTTTATCAATTGAAGTGCCGCTATCTCAACAGTTTCATCTTTATGCCAAGTAATCATATCGGCATGCACGGCAGTATCACCACACAACATTCTAATATCCGCAATTCGAATGCGATTCATGACGGCATCACCTGGGCAATCAAAAGCGCGAAACATGTTGCCATATTTTCGCATTGCAGGCCCAGTATATTTTTGACGAAATTCAATAAAAACATCTGATTTAATTGCTCTTAGCTCTGTAATTACATCTGTAAGCAAGCGATCGACTGCTTCATTAATCGAGCCATAATCTCGACCATTTTCTGCACCTAAGGGTGTTGATTCATAGATATGGAAGTCGTCAATGAAATCAAGTTTGAATCCGTCTAAATTCCAATCTTTTAAGGCGTTGATGTATAACCCTATCAAATGTGCTCTCACTTCAGGATATCGCGGGTCAAAAACTGGAGCCCATCGGTGTTCTTCGGTTAAAAATTTTCCTTCGAAATGTTGATAGGCTTTAGATTCTTTTCCACAAAAGGGAACGGAATACCAAATAGCTGCTTTCATACCCGTTGCCTGTATGTTTTTAATCATACCTGCCATATCAGGAAACCGTTCTGGTTGCCAATCGCCGGTAAAATCATAGCCTCTATTTGAATCATTGGTCTGCCAACCGTCATCTATGATGATCGCTTCATAACCTAGACCTTTGGCAATTTCACACTCGGCAACAAGACTTTCCTCTTTTAAATTTTGATGAAATTGATACCATGTAGAGTATATAGGCTTCTTAGCTATTTCAGGAACGGGAGTAGGCTTTAATTCTTCAAAAGATTCCCACCATTTTGACACATCTCGAAGACTATCAGAGAAATGAATACCTCTAAAATCGATACGTACTTGTGCTTTAAAGTGTTCTATTTCCCGCTCTTGCTCAGAAAAAAATGTCAAATGGCAATAGAAATGATTATCCTCTTCTCGAAGGCGTGCATTCATCTCTAAGGTGTTAATGGCATTAGAACAAGAAAAGTTCATGACGTTATCATCCTCATTTCCGAAAAGAAGAATTACCGGTGCGTCAATCGAAATTCTAGACTCCATATGCTCGAGTTCCCAATCGGCTTGTATTCGTTTTGAAAAATCAGTTGTCGGTTTCCAAACACCCTTTACATTAATACCGGGAATCTTCCATTTCAATGTGATTGGAGCAGGAAATAGCGCTTTTTTTGTTTGAATCTCAAAATCATATAGTGCGACACCATTTTCAGCAGCTATTTCTGTAAGAGAAACATTTACATTTTCGTCGACACCGTGAATACTTATATCAAATTTGGTTCTATCTGTGGTCTTAATCATTAATAAATTGCTTTTGGTCTTTGTCTTTCTAGTTTTTACTATTTATAGATTTTGATGCCCAGCAAAACCTTCCTGACTTCCCATTAAATATACTAATGATACTTTAAATTATACTGATCTATTGATTTTGCAGAAGCTTATTTGCATAGATTCCTATCAAATGAGTTCTTATGTTAAAAGACGTTTGTAAACTATCCCTATCTAACTGCACGGTCATGGCTTGAGAAGGTGTTGTTGGCATATGGCAGGCAATACAATTATTACCCATTTGACTTAATTCAGAAGCATCTGCTTTACAATCAACCGTTGTTGAATTATGACAACTCATACATTTTTGATTAAAGTATGTGGTATCGCCTCTTTGGTTTTTATGCGGATTATGACAAGTTGCGCAATCCATAGTTTCGGTTTGTTTAAAGCATTCACTTTTAATTAATAACCCGTATTGATTACCATGTACATCTAGTTTACTTTCTGTTTCACCAGTATAAAAATTTTGAGCGTATTCATTCAAATTATTACCAGCAAGAAAGGAAAATGAATTACCCTGTAATAAGCGGCCTCTTAAGCCAGAATGACATTGTGCGCAGGCGTCGAGTCGCTGTTGTTTTGAAATCGTATCGTACTTCATCATATATTTAGGCACTACAGCTTCAGGGTTACTTTTATGATAAACTACATGTTTCTTCGCAGGTCTATGACATCGTTCACAGTCAATACCATATATAATCTGCTTTTTATCATAACTATTTCCTTCCCCTGAAAAATCGTTATTTTTGGCAAAGGTAACATGGCATTTAATACAAGCATCACGTATGGGTCGCTCTAAACTATAAGATGGATAACCAGGACTGTTTACCCAACTATCAGTTGGTGTATAATAAGAAGTTTGTAATTGAAATAACTGATCAGCTTTCCAAGTGAGGAATGATTGACCTCTAACGCCAGAACCAATCACGATATCAAATTTTTCAGGCGGTGTTTCTAGAAGACGATTTTTAATTTCAGCGTGTTGGTAAAAAGCCCCTCCTTCCTCAAGCATAGTAAATACCGTGCTTTCAATATCTAAGGTATTCAACCCCTTTTCGAAGCTACCTTTAATATTTAGGGAGTCAGGCAAAGCTGAAGTTTTATAATGGGCAGTTTCTACATGAGAGGCATAAATATCCGCATGACACTCCATACAAGTTTCTGAACCCACAAATTCTTCTCCATTAAAATGAGTGGCCAAAGCATCAGGACTACCATAATCGGAAGCTACATTGGGGTTCTTGCAACGGTAAACCAAAGTTGCCAACAAAAAACCTGACAAAATGATAATACTGTTTACAAAGACCCTCTTTTTTGTTACCGCCATTTGAATTTCTCCTTATGAAAAGTCATTTTGATTAAAGCAGTAATTTTATCCTTGATGCATAGTATGCACCGCTGATCAATTCACTTTTATCAATTGCATGAAGTCATCATTTTTGGCTACCAAAAGATGCTTTTCTCCATTTTTTGACAACAATTCCAGATCGCGAACATCTCCTACGATTTTCAGCCCTGATTCTAACATGGTTTTTGGTGAAAAATCTCCGCCGCCATTTCCTTCTAAGAAAAGCCCAAAACTAGCATCGTTTCGGGGTGTTTCTACCTCTGAATTATAGAGATTACCTGCCAGTACTACATCTAAATTACCATCCCCATTAAAATCATCAACTACAAATTTATTGATGCTTGAAAGCTGCGCCAATTGAGGTAATTGTTTTGCAGTAAACTTTCCTCCGTTATTTTCTAAATAGATACTCGCAAAAGAAGTGATCTCATAACTAAGAGATTCCGTTAACATCTTTGTGGTGTATATCTGCTTTAAATCAGCACTTGCAAAGGAATTGTAGTCTTTAAATTTAGCTTTTATCGCTGGCATCTGCTGCGAAGAACATTGACGCCCCCGAACCGGAAATTCAGTATCCCCTTTCTTATAGCTCAATACAATATCAGCCCGATCATTATTATCAAAATCATTCAAATACACTTTAAACGGCTCGTTTTCGCTAGCTTGATATTTATAGTTTTTACCCAAATTACCAACGATCAAATCTTGATCACC
>RCNE010000154.1_pt1 | contig 33626 bp, 33 predicted proteins | sample 2041361 | NCBI WGS metagenome assembly RCNE01 (sample SAMN09708229, study PRJNA481090) | Marine sediment metagenome, whole genome shotgun sequencing project. | reverse complement strand
AAGCAATTAGGGTATCAAATTACAATTAGAGCAATTACTGGAGAAGAGGATTTAATTTCGAAGAAGATGATTTCGGACCATCATTTGAAACATATTTATCCAAAGAGATATTTGGAAATTCTCAAATCTGAAGAAGGAGATTGGGGTCGTAAAAAAATTCTAGGACGATCAGATTTTCTTAAAAGAACAAATCCATCGGCTTATAATGCATTGAAGGGTAATCATGTTAATGACGAAGACATGTGGCCAGCGCTTTATATTTTATATAAATCAAGATTGAATATAGTTTCTAAATTTTTAGCTGAACGTAATGCAAATTTTATTTTTGGTTCTGATACTCCAGCAATGAACATGTTTACGAATCCTCCAGGTTATAATGGTTTTTTGGAAATGAAACATATGTTTGAAGCTGGGATTTCATTAGATGCGATTTTTAAAGCAGCAACTTTTAACAATGCAAAGGCTTTTCATTTAGAAACATTATATGGAGGAGTAGAAAAGGGGAAAAAAGCCAATTTACTTATTTTAAAGTCGAATCCCCTGAAAAACATAAACGCGTATAATAATATTGAAACGGTAATCATTGGTGGGGAATTGATACCAAGGGAAGAATTTTCAGCCACTAACAATGTATATGAATAATAACGAATTAGTCTAAAAAGGATTGAAATTTGTAAATTAAAGGTAAGTGTTTAATTAAAAGAATTAGTGTATAAAAAATCTGTAAAATAGCATATTCAGAAACCTTTGATAACATAGAGTTGGACGCTGAGTATAAAGAAGTCTACGAGAATTTCCTTAGAAAAATAGAGCAATCAACACTTTTTGAAATAGAAAATACAAAGCCCAATTATGATTCTGATAAACTGATTAGTTTATGGGGTAAAATAGCAGGATTCGATATGGGAGTTGCTTTAAACAAAATGCCTTTTAAGAGAATTATAGCCTCATTTTTTATCCGCAATATGCATAAAGACAAACAGTGAGATAAGGCAATGGGTTCAGGAGCGGGTATCAACTCAAGAAGATATGCTGAAGCTTTAGAATAGAAAGATAATATCTACGATAAATTCACCAGGTTCTTTAATCAATTCGATGTTTGGATTACACCTGTTTCAGCAGATAAAGCGTTTAAACACCAAAACGCTGGAAAGCCATTCAATATCAATGGAAAAAAAGTGCCTTACACAAAAGCATTTGTCCCTTTAATTTTCCATCTACTACTCCTGGGCATCCAATCGTTGTCATTCCAATAGGTATTACAGAAAGCGTATTACCTGTAGGTATTCAAATTCATGCTCAAAAGTGGCATGATTATAAATTACTTCAGATCGCAAAGAAATTGGAAACATTTACCAATGGGTTTCAAATACCAGAAATGTTTAAGGCATCTCATTGATTGTATAATCAATAATTACCGTTCCTCCTTATAAACTCGAACACCTTACTTATAGGCAGATTCGGTAAAAACTCCACCCTAGCTATAGATTTGTTCTAAGACTTAAATAAAGTCATAATTGAATAATCAAACACATGAAAACACATTTCTTTTATTATATTAATCTCGTAATGTTATGTTTATCTATAAATATATTTGCCCAAAACAAATATGTAAAACCAGAAGTAGCTCCCTTATTAAATGAAAGTTTTAAATTTAATAATTTTAGCGATCAAATAATTGTTGTCAGTATTATCAATCCTAATAACAGGGAAGAAATATCGAATCTGGATGAACTGGCTAAGAAGTATCAATCATCAAATGTAGTATTTATAGCTATTACGGATGATGAGGCCAATGACAGCATCGTAAATTCCTTGAAATACCAACTTACACATTATCAATATTTGTCTGAAAAAGAAAATGAAAGGGTTTTTAACAAATACCAAACGGGCGTATTCAAGATCTTTCCGTTACAAATTGTGACAAATCAAAAAGATGAAATTCAATATATTAAAAAAGGAAGCACCAAGAACATTGGGGGAAAATTGTCGAGGAGATTAGACAAATTGCTATTGGCTAAACCTAAACAGAGTACCCTTCAAATTGTTAAAAAAAGGTATCAAAAAAAATCCCAGGAGTCAAGCTGGAGCTTACTAGTTTCTGATTCAAAGTAGCATGAAATTGTTTTTTTTTTGACCCGTCGGATCCTTGATTTTCACCTTCAGTTTTCTTTTAAGAAACAAAATTCCCATTTTAGGAAATAAAAGGAAGTTATTGGTATTGATAGGTTTGATTGTAGCTACTACCATCAAGCTTTTCTCAAATTTTAGAATAAATAACATATAATTATGTTAAGAACAAAAAAGTTGTGTAAAAAATTCTGAATATGAGTTATATTTGCAATTCTCTAAAATCAAGATTTTAAAATAGAGATGGGAACAATGCCTAAACAAAGTGTAAAAAAGTCAAGAATAAGATTACTTCACCAGTATTATTCATATACAGGCTTCTATTCATTTGTAAAATCAAGTGTAGGCAAGGCGATTATACCAATAGTCTTGTTTATTGTTGCATTGTGGATAGTTCATGCATTTGTAATAGATTTTGATGATCTATTTACTTCTATTACCACAACTTATAGCCCGATAACCATATTGATGGTTTTCTTTGCTTCAGAATCTATATTGGGTTTAATTCCACCGGAAATATTTATAGCGTGGGCGGATAAAACCCAAATGCCCATATTCTACCTATCCATGCTCGCTATTTTATCTTATTTAGGTGGGATCATCTCTTATTTTATAGGAAGAACCATTGCAAATTTGCCTTCAGTATATGATTACTTGGAATTAAAAATGCAAAAACATGTCAAAATGATTCGCAAATGGGGTGGGTTTTTGATTGTTGTTGGGGCTTTATTACCAATCCCTTTTTCAATGACAAGCATTGCTGCAGGACTCATTAAATATGATTTTAAGTATTATTTATTGTTCGGACTACTGCGATTCGTACGTTTTTATCTGTATGCAATCGTCATTTTTAATGTGTTTTGATCTAAAAAAAGCAGGCAACAGTCTTGATGACCCTTACCTGCCTGAATTTTAAATTACTTTTTTATTATTTAAAGCCGATTTTTTTCAATGCATCATGGCTTATTTGAATGGCTTCAAGAGGCTTCATATCAAATGTCATGTCTTGTTCTACAAAATAATATTTCATGCCAGAGAGGTCTTTATTCTCAAGGATTTTTGCAAAATCAATACTACCGTTGCCTACAGGAGCAAATCTTCCTTGATCATCCATGTCTTTTACGTGCCATAACTTAAACCGGTTTGGATACTTCTTAAAGTAGGCGACAGGATCGGCTCCAGCTTTGGTTACCCAATATAGGTCCATTTGAAAATTCACGTATTTAGGATCTGTATTCTCTAGTAAATAGTCAATGGTGACCACACCATCTTTATCTTTTATAAATTCAAAATCGTGGTTGTGATACAATAATTTTAACCCTGCCTTTTCACATTTCTTCCCTAAAGTCGTTAAGATATTGGCAAGATTCTCAGCACCACCTTCCATTCCCATAGTTTTGGTTTCAGGATAATACTTAAATAATCCCATGGGAGGTACGGGAACTACGAAATACTCAAAACCCGCGGCCTTGGCATCAGCGAACATAACATCTGCATCATCAATTGTGATATCAGATTGATGCGTACTGACGGGTTTTAAATTCAATTCTGTTAGGTATTTTTTGAAATCTTCAGGTGTCATATCGTAATATTTCCCGGCTTTATAACCTGCAGCTTCTACGTTTTGATACCCTATTTCTGCAATTGATTTAAGTGTCGCCTTTGCATCAGCTGCCATGGCATCTCGAACCGTATAAAGGGCAAGACCTCCAAACTGATCTTGGGCCAAGGAGGTTGCTGTACTTAGGATTGCAAGACCAAGTGTAAATAATTTTAGCATAGTAGTGTTTAATAATTTTTTCATGATACTCATATAATTTTAGTGGCCTAAAAATAGGAATAAAAGTCTTATCATATGGCAAATCTTTTTCTAAAATTATTGATTACTTTCACGCCAAAATATAAAAGCGTTGAAAAAACCTAATTATAGAATAATGATCCTGTTGGCATTCTTTGCTATTTATGTGATTTGGGGATCTACCTATCTGCTCAACAAGATTTTAGTCAGTGAGGTTTCACCTTTATATTTGGCCTCCATCCGATTTATTACTGCCGGAATCTTGATTTTTATGATCGCTAAGTTTTTAAAGTATGACATCGCCATTTCCAAAAGACAATTCATCAATACGGTGATTGCCGGGTTTTTATTTCTGGCGTATGGGAATGGAGTTTTTGTATGGGCCTTAAAATATGTTGACAGTGGTTTTGGGGCACTTTTGGCTTCAACACAACCTTTGTTTGTACTATTTCTTATGAGGGCGCTTTATGGAAAGAAAATCTTACCCAAAGCGATCATTGGTGTTTTTCTTGGAATTTTGGGTATGATTCTTTTGGTTCATCAGCAAGAATTGGATTTTAAAGAAAATAGTTTTATTGGAATTTTGATGATATTCTCTTGTGTTTTGTGTTGGAGTTATGCAAGTGTTTTTGTTTCAAAAAATGAATTTCCTGTCAATCAATTTGTAAGTGCAGGTTACCAAATGATCACTGCCGGTATTCTGTTGCTTTTCGCAAGTTTGCTATTGGGAGAAACCTGGCTTGCGCCAAACCACTGGAGTCCATCTGCTCAACTATCCATGGTGCTTTTGATCTTGTTTGGAAGTATCGTGGCCTTTACTTCTTTCAATTATTTGCTAAAGATCGTTTCTCCGGAGAAAGTCGCTACTTCGGCCTATGTAAATCCTGTGATAGCACTTCTACTTGGTTGGTACGTATTGGATGAGAACATTACAGTTCAATCGGGTATTGCGGCGCTAATTCTATTGACCGGGGTTTATTTTATCAATAGGAAAAAACGCCTATTCATCAAATAATTTTGATAGCTAAAAGGAATGGGTTAAATTGTGTTCATAATATTTTAACCTATGGATTACTTTTTTATCATTTCTGTATTGGTCATAATTTCAGCAGCTTTTGGCTATATCAATGTTCGATTTCTTAAGTTACCAAATACCATTGGTTTGATGTTGATCACCATCCTTTTTACTATGGGGGTCTTTGCCCTGAGCTATTTTGATTCATCCTTGTTAAATGCAGAAAAATATATCATTTCGCATATTGACTTCAAGGAGGTATTGTTGGATATTATGCTAAGTTTTTTATTGTTTGCAGGAGCTTTACATACCAATTTTACCCAGTTGAAAGTACAAAGATGGCCGGTTTTGGCCTTTTCTACCTTAGGTGTACTGATTTCCACATTCCTAGTTGGTTTTTCTATGTTTTATCTCTTGCCTCTAATAGGAATGGAAGTAGGTCTTATTTACTGTTTGTTGTTTGGTGCCCTGATCTCTCCTACAGATCCAATAGCTGTGTTGAGTATTTTAAAACAAGCCGGAGCTCCTAAAAAACTGGAAACTAAAATTGTGGGAGAATCCTTATTTAATGATGGGGTAGGTGTTGTTGTTTTTTTAACCATCTTTAATATTGCGTCAAAGGGCAGCGATCAGGTTTCGGCCATGGATGTGATCAAATTATTTAGCCAGGAAGTTTTTGGAGGGGTAATTCTAGGGATGATATTGGGCTGGGTCACGTTCAGACTAATGAAATCAATTGATGACTACGATATTGAAGTAATCATTACCCTGGCAACTGTTATGGGAGGTACCCTAGTTGCACATAAATTGCATTTATCCGCTCCCTTAGCCATGGTAACTGCTGGTTTAATAGTTGGAAATGATACAGTTAGAAACTCAGCGATGTCTAAAATTACCGAAAGTTATGTGGATAAATTCTGGGAATTGATCGATATATTACTCAATACTATTCTCTTTGTTTTGATAGGAATGGAAATGCTGGTACTTTCTTTTGAAACCAGCTATTTTATAGCAGGAATTATAGCCGTACCAGTTGTATTAATTTGCAGGTATCTATCGCTGATTCTTCCCGTAAAATTCTTTGAAAAACGGCTTGATTTCGTTCCGAAAACGAATTTGATCATGACCTGGGGTGGTTTGCGAGGAGGAATTTCTATCGCATTAGCTTTAGGACTAACACAAGATATGCATCGAGATTTATTTCTGGTTATTACGTATATCGTCGTCGTCTTTTCAATTATAGTTCAAGGACTTACGGTTGGCCATTTGGTAAAAAAGGTGACAAAGGAGCTCGATCCCATTTACCTGGATTAATTCTTTCTCAATATATGCAGGATGAATTTGCTGGAGAAGCTACAGCCAATTGATAGGTTTATAAAACAAATCAACATCATCAATGAATTTTAAATACGCTAAAGAACCAGAACAAGGCAATTTGTTTTTAACAGATTTCAATTGTGCTTCCCTTGATAAAAGGTTAGGGACAGGAGATTTTTATAAAATAATTTGGGCAAGGGATCACGATATTAAAATTGGCATTGACGGTTACAGTATCACCCTAAAAAAAAATCATATTTTATTTTGTACTCCACTTAATATGATTCATTTAGAACCTTATTTACAAGGAGTCATTTCTTTTATTTTTGATAGAGAATTTTATTGTATCCGCGATCATGATCATGAAGTATCCTGCAATGGTTTTTTGTTTTTAGGTTCTTCCTTTCCTGCTATTGTTGAATTACCTGTTCAAGAACAAAAAAGCTTTGAATTACTATTTTTGTTTTTTAAAGAAGAGTTTCAAACAACTGACCTTATTCAAGGGGAAATGCTAAGGGTATTGCTTAAAAGATTATTGATAAAGTCGGTAAGATTGTTAAAAAACACAATGGTAGACCCCGAAATGAAACAAACGAAAATTGATGTTATCAGGCAGTTTAATTTGTTGGTGGAAACGCATTTCAGAAATAAGCATATGGTTGCCGATTATGCCAATCTATTAAACAAATCACCAAAAACACTTTCCAATTTGTTTGCCAAATACAACAACAAATCGCCCTTGCAACTTATAAATAACAGAATTACTCTTGAAGCCAAAAAGCTCTTATTACTATCTGAGAAATCTTCTAAAGAGATTGCCTATAGTTTGGGCTTTGCTGATGCTTCACATTTTTCTAAATTTTTTAAAAAACAAACAGGAACGGCTCCAATTCATTTCAAAAAGAATACGTTAAAGATATTCTAAGAAAATGTCATGTTGGGATTCTGTTAATGCAAAATCATACAACAATTGACTCTGTCGGAGTTTTGGTCATGTATACGATAAGCATTGTGAAAATTGCCAAATGTAAAGGGAAAAGCTATTTCAAGGGAAAAAAGTACAATTGATAAGGAAGTATCGCTATGGTAACAACACTACAAGTGTTGTATTTTTGCACTATTATTAACTAGATAAGAGAAAGGACTAAGAATGTTAACTTGGAAAGAAGTTGTCAACTTTTACGTCAAAGGAAATCCAACCCCAGACCAGAACCAAGTGGTTTACGTTATTGTATAAATTCTGAATCAATGAAATTAAATAAAAAACAAATTAATGACTGATAAAAAATTAGAAATAGCAACACTTGGAGGCGGATGCTTTTGGTGCGTAGAAGCCATTTTACAACAAATAAATGGCATTGAAAAAGTAGTTTCAGGATACACAGGAGGAAATGCCCCTGGAAAACCTACTTATAGAGAAGTATGCTCTGGATTAACAGGTCACGCCGAAGTTGTGCAAATTACTTTTGACGCGAATGTGATTAAATTTGAAGAAATACTAATCATTTTTATGACGAGCCATGATCCAACCACACTTAACCGTCAGGGAGCGGATAGAGGAACACAATATCGTTCGGTAATATATTATCATAATGAAGAACAAAAGGATATTGCCGAAATTGTTATTAAGAATTTGGCTCCGTATTTTGAAGAAGCTATTGTAACAGAATTAAGTGCTTTACAGATTTTTTATAATGCAGAAGAGAATCATCAAGATTATTACAACAATAACAAAACTCAAGGATATTGCAGTGCTGTAATAACACCAAAACTGGTTAAGCTTAGAGCAATGTATGCAAACAGTTTGAAAGACAGTGTTACAAGCTAGTTTTACGTCAATAGTAGTGTTAGAGAGGAGTCAATTTTGATTTCTAAACATAATTTAAAATAGTGAAAAATGAATGAAATATTCCTTTACGGAGCGGATTGGTGTCCAGATTGCAGAAGAGCTAAAGCGTATTTAAAAGATAATGCGATAGGTTTTACATTTATTGATGTAGACCTGGATAAAGAGGCCACTTCAAAAGTTGAAACCATTAATAATGGAAAACGAATTATTCCAACTATAATCATAAATGATAAGTCATACACGAATCCGGAAAATATGGAATTGGCTTCGGTATTAGGAATTAACGATGTTGGAATGGTAAAGTTGTTTGGAGCTGATTGGTGTCCGGATTGCAGAAGGACCAAAAGTTTTTTAAGAGATAATGGCGTTAATTTTGAGTTTATTGATGTAGATAAATACGAGTGGGCTACTCAAAAAGTTGAAGAAATTAATAGTGGAAAGAGAATTATACCTACCGTTTTAATTGACAATGTAGCCTATACAAATCCTGACAATGTTAATTTAACCAATCTTCTTTCGATCGATGTTAAAAAAGAGCATCATATATATGATACAATTATAATTGGTGGAGGCGCTGCAGGGTTAACGACTTCTATTTATGCTCAAAGAGATCGCTTTGATTCTTTAATATTAGAAAAATCGACTATTGGAGGGAACGCATTTTTAACAGAAAAAATTGAGAATTATCCTGGCTTTCAATCTATCTCGGGCCCAAAATTAATGGAGAAAATGGAGGAGCAAGCCAAAACATATGGAGCTGTAATAAAAACAGGAGAAGAAGTTGTAGATATAGCCAAACAAAATGATTTATACTCGGTAAAAACAAAAAGCACTTCTTATTTAGGAAAAACAATTGTATTATCGACAGGGTCCACCTATCGAAAATTGGGAATTCCAAATGAAGAAAATTTAATTGGATCTGGAATTCATTTTTGTGCTACTTGCGATGGCGCTTTCTATAGAGATAAAGATATTATTGTGATTGGTGGTGGGAATTCAGCCTTAGAGGAAGGAATATTTTTGGCCGGATTTTGCAAAAGTGTCAAAATAGTTCATCGGTCAGAAAAATTTAGTGCATCTGAAACCTATATCGAAAAGCTTAAATCTATCGATAATATCAAAACTTATATGAATAAGACATCTCTGGAGTTCGTTCCAAATAAAAAGGATATGTTTAAAGGTATAAAGGTACGAGATAACGATACAAGTGAAGAAACTACTATAGAAGCAGATGGGGCCTTTATTTTTATTGGATTAATTCCAAACACAAAATCTTTTAAAGATATTGTATCTCTTGATAAACGTGGATTTATTCAAACAAGCGGATTGGCGCAAACATCTGTTAATGGAATATTTGCCGCAGGCGATTGCAGAGAAGGAGCAATTGCGCAGGTAGCAGCCGCTACCGGTGAAGGTGTTTTGGCTAGTTATGGAATTAGAAATTATTTAAAATAAAAATCGTAATGTCAAATCAGGTTAATCAAAAATCACTTTTAAAAGCGCCAGAATTTGATGTGAAGAGATGGATTGATGCTGCCGGAATAGAAATCGATCCTTTATTGCTTTCAGATTTTAAAGGAAGTTTTAAAGTTGTTTATTGTTTTCAATATTGGTGTCCGGGTTGTCATAAGAGAGGGTTGCCAGATTTAAAGAAAATGGTTGAAGGTTTGAAAGATCATCCTGAAATTGTTTTTTTTGCAATTCAAACCGTTTTTGAAGGTCATCATGAAAATACATTTGATAAAATCAGGAAAGTACAAGAGCGATATGACTTAAAAATACCCTTTGGACATGATGCAGGAAATGATGAGAAATCAACATCTAATATGATGAACAATTATCAAACCGGAGGGACACCTTGGTTTATTTTTATTGATAAATTTGACAACATCGTATTTGCTGACTTTCATTTAAATGCTGAAGCGGCTATCAACTTTTTAAAAACTGTAATATAATGATGAATGGTACTACTACAATTAAGTTGTATGGAGCTGAAAGTTGTCATAAAACACAGTACTACAGGAGTTTGTTAGATAAGACAGGATTATCGTATCAATTCTTGGATGTAGTGCAGAGTAACCCCCATGCGGAAGAATTGCGTGGACTTTATGAAAACAGAAATCTGAATTTTCCTACGATTATGATAGGAAGAAAAAAATTAAGGAATCCACAAAAAGGAGAATTGGAGCGCTGGCTTAACAAATTATTTCCAAGTCGATTGCAAATGGATCACGATAAACTATAGCAACAGTTGCTATTTACAGTTATAGTAAAGCAGTGGCATCATGCCATAAGAAATGGAACATAATTATCCAATTTGAAACATACATCACAATGATACAACTAAATATACAAGATACTTTTAACAAAGAATTACCGGCCGATCCGACTCTTGAGAACAGTCGAAGACAGGTGAAGGAAGCCTGTTTCTCTTATGTTAAACCAAAGAAAACATCGAAACCGGAACTAGTCCATATATCTCCTGAAATGCTATCCTCACTTGGGATGTCTCCAAAGGATGCAAGTAGTGCAGCATTTTTAAATGTGTTCACAGGAAATGATATCATCCCTAATACAGAGCCCTATGCCATGTGTTATGGAGGGCACCAATTTGGTAATTGGGCCGGTCAATTGGGAGACGGACGAGCCATTAACCTAGCTGAAATAGTACATAAAGACAAACGATGGTCCATGCAATTAAAAGGATCAGGGGAGACACCCTATTCCAGATCTGCCGACGGATTGGCAGTGTTGCGTTCATCTGTACGCGAGTATTTATGTAGTGAGGCTATGTATCATTTGGGTGTCCCTACAACAAGAGCACTTTCATTGGCGCTTTCAGGAGACCAGGTAATGCGTGATGTATTATATAATGGAAACCCGGCATATGAGAAGGGCGCCATAGTGTCTAGAGTTGCGCCATCATTTTTACGCTTTGGTAATTTTGAGATATTAGCAGCACAACAGGATTTTAAAACCTTAAAGACATTGATTGATTACACCATTCGTCATTTCTTTTCTCACCTGGGGGAACCCTCAAAGGAAACGTATTTGGCATTTTTTAACGAGGTCGTAAATCTCAATATAGAAATGGTGGTCCATTGGCAACGTATTGGTTTTGTACATGGTGTTATGAATACAGACAATACCTCAATCTTGGGATTAACCATAGATTATGGCCCTTATGGCTGGTTAGAAGGATTTGATTTTAATTGGACCCCAAATACCACAGATAAACAGTTTAAACGCTATAAATTTGGGACACAACCTGAAATTCTTCATTGGAACTTATTCAAGTTGGCAAATGCCCTATACCCGCTTATTGATGAAGCTACAGGGCTGGAGGCTATATTAGGAGATTATGAAAGTAGGTATCTTCTAAAATATAACGAAATGATGAGGTCAAAATTAGGCTTATATGAAATACAAGAAGAAGATCAGCTCCTTATTCGCAATCTTGAAAAGATCTTGCATTTAACAGAAACAGACATGACTATTTTCTTTAGGAATTTAAGGGAGTTTAGTTCTGAAAAGGTTTCTGAAGGCATTGACATCATTAAAGAGGCTTTTTATATGCCTAAAGAAGTTGTTGGAGTGGTTAGAAAGCAATGGGTTGAATGGTTTAAATTCTATGCAAGTCGTTTACAATTAGAATCCATTTCGTTTGAAGAAAAGAAAGAAAGAATGAATCAGGTCAATCCTAAATATGTGCTTCGAAATTATATGGCACAGTTGGCGATTGAGGCAGCAGATAAGGGCGATTACACTGTGATTGACGAATTATTTAACCTGCTTAAAAAACCATATGATGAGCAAGCTGAGCATCAAAAGTGGTTTGCAAAAAGACCTGATTGGGCCAGACATAAAGTAGGTTGCTCGATGCTTTCTTGTAGTTCCTGATGTCGGTAATAAGCCTCATAGAAAAAATTCCTGAAGGTTATTCTACCGGATTATTTCGTGCTAAAAAGTACGGAATCACAAAGAGTATTTTTAATCATGGTAAATCTTTCAAAATTTATGGACGTGAATTACAGGGAACTGATTTTATAAGTCTGAATTACTACATTACCAAAAAAAATAACCTGTTAAAACCTTGTGAAATGCCAAAAGAAAAAGTGATTACGTTTTTAAATGAGGTAAAGATCATTTGAATATGGATCATAAAGTTTCTAAAATAGGGTTTGGAGGTGGTTGTCATTGGTGTACCGAAGCTGTTTTTCAAGTTCTACAAGGTGTTACTAAAGTTGAGCAAGGATGGATTGCATCTTATAATGAGCATCATACTTTTTCAGAAGCTATCATTGTTCATTATGATAAAGTTGATATTTCCTTAAAAACATTGATAGAAGTTCATTTGCATACCCATAAAAGCACTTCAAACCATTCCATGCGAAAAAAATACCGTTCTGCTGTTTACACGTTTACAGAAACACAAGAAAATCAGTCTAAATCTATTATATCGACGCTTCAAGATAAGTTTCAAAACAAACTGATCACCAAAGTTTATCCGTTTCACAGCTTTAAACCTTCACCCGAAGCTATTCAGAATTATTACAAGAAAAATCCATCTAAACCCTTTTGTGAGAAGTATATTGATCCTAAGTTAAAACTTGTAGCGAATCAATTTAAAAATCAAATAAATCTAGAAAATTAATATAGACCTAAGCTAAAGCATCATTGAAAACAAGGATTTTACTCCGGAGTCGTAATTAAAAATCCTTTACATTTGAACGCTTAAAACCCTGCATGTCAAATTCAAATAAATTTTCTTTTATAGACCCTGGTAAATCTCCTGTTTTCTATGGGTATATCGTACTCTTTATCGGAAGTATTGGTATTTTGGCAAGTATTCCGGGACAAACAGTAGGTGTTTCGGTATTTACAGACCCGTTAAAAGATGCTTTGGGTTTAAGTAGAAACCAATTTAGCAACGCCTACATGATAGGAACGCTTTTGAGTGCTTTTTTTGTTGCAAAGGCTGGAGTGTTATTTGATGCTTATGGCGCCCGATATGTTGCTTTCTTTGCCTCCTTATTTTTGGGTATATCCTTGTTACTATGCTCTGTATCAGTAGAAATTAGTGAAGGCATTAAGGGTATTTTACATATCAACTCCTGGATGGTTCCCTTTGGACTAATGACCATATTGTTTTTCTTTATACGATTTTGTGGGCAAGGTGTTTTAACCATGGCATCGCGGAATATGATCATGATATGGTTTGATAGAAATAGGGGTAAGGTCAACTCTATCAGTAGCATAGGAGTTTCCTTGGGGTTTTCAAGTTCTCCGATATTTTTAAGCAAACTTATTGATGATCAGGGTTGGGAAATGACCTGGCAGATTTTAGCCATTTGTCTATTTATTTTTAGTTTTTGTATTATACAGCTGTATCGCGACAGGCCTGAAGATTTTAATCTAAAGCCAGATGGAGCAGATAAAAAAAATAAATCGACTAAAACTATAAAGATTGAGACAAACTTCAGCTTAGAGAAGGCTAAAAAAACAAGGGCATTCTGGATGTTTAGTTTAGCAATGGCTTTTAATAGTTTTTTTATAACTGGTTTTACTTTTCATGTTGTATCCATTTTTGCAAGTCAGGATTACTCCAAATCCCAAGCTATTGCCGTTTTTATACCTATATCAGTTATCGCTATTTCTGTTTCTACAGTATGCAATATTTTAAGTGATTATATTCATCATAAGATTTATTTGTATATCATGTTGGCAAGCGGAGTTTTAGCCTCATTAGGCTTATTATTTTTGTCTCACACAATAGGTGTATATATGTTAATGACTGGTTTGGGCGTTTTTGGCGGTTTGTTTGCTGTGGTTAATGCAGTGACTTGGCCTAGATTTTTTGGAAGGAAATATTTAGGAGCCATTACAGGTAAAGTAATGAGTTTTTTAGTTATCGGAAGTGCTATTGCTCCGAGTTTATTTAGTTATTGTTTTACAAATTTCGGATCTTACAGTTATATCAGTTACCTTACATTGGCATTTCTTTCGTTTTTAATCATTGGATCTGTCAAAGTTAAAAATCCACAATAAGGCCTGTTTTTTGTTTATTATTCATGGGAAAGTCCAAATAATATAATAAATATGAGCAAATAAGCCATATAAAATGAGAATGTAAGTGTAAATTTTTGGATTTGTTGAAAGGAAAGAGATATCTTTGAAGAATAATTATAAAACATCTAAATTTACGAATGGCAAAATCACAACAGACATTTAATAAGAGTGAAAAGGAGAAAAAGCGTTTAAAGAAACGTGCGGACAAGAAAAAGAAAATGGACGCTCGAAAGGCGGAAGCCAGAGAAAGTGGAAAAAAGGGAATTGAATTTGCTTACGTAGATCATAATGGCCATTTAACCGATACACCTCCTGACCCTTCAAAAAAGATTAAAGTTGATGCCAAGAGTATAGAAATAAGTATTCCAAAAGCTGTAGCGGGTGAAGAACCTGATCCGGTTAGAAATGGTACAGTTTCGTTTTTTGATTCTTCTAAAGGATTTGGGTTTATAGTCGATACTGAAAACAATGAGAAATATTTTTGTCATGTGAGTGGTTTAATTGACGAGATTGCTGAAAGTAACAAAGTAACCTTCGAACTTGAAAGAGGGATGAAAGGTATGAATGCTGTTAAAGTTACCTTGGTTAAATAATACAGGTTTTTTTTAAAATTCTCAATTGAAGTTTATTCAGGCTTTCATGCATTTTTACAATGGAGCATTTGATTTCTGAAGCGATTCTTCATGTTTGAAGGGCACTAAAAATACTCCCTTAGAATGCTGATATTATCCTAATTAATTTACTACATTTATAGTTAAAATTAATTAGGATCTATGGATAGCAGCTATTCAAAACCCCCTAAAGAGTTCGTAAAACAATTTCAACTTTTCAATTGGCATTTTGACCTTTTAGGAACTCATAAATTTCTTTTTATACTAATCATTTTACTTTTTTCATCAGCTATTCAGGCCCAAAAAGAGAATGCTGATTATCGATTGAATATCCGAAGAACTAATTCACCTATTACAATTGATGGAGTTATTGATGAACAAGCTTGGAAGAACACTGATGTAGCCAAAGATTTTTTTATGGTTTTACCCGAAGATACAGGTAAAGCTGAGCAGTTATCTGAAGTTCGCATGTGTTATGATGACAAACATATTTATTTAGCGGCTACTTTTTATAACAACCCTGTTGGCCCGTATTATGTAGAATCTCTCAGGCGGGATTTTTCATTCGGTAAAAATGATAATTTCCTCATATTTATTGACCCCTTTAATAATCAAACCACAGGATTCTCTTTTGGTGCTAATGCTGCCGGAGCACAATGGGACGGAACCATGAACAATGGAAGTAAAGTCGACCTCAATTGGGACAGTAAATGGATCTCAAAGGTAACACAGGATAAAGACAAATGGGTATTGGAAATGGCAGTTCCCTTTAAATCCATTCGATATAAAAAAGGCGTAAAGGAATGGGGTATAAATTTTAGCAGACTCGATTTAAAATCAAGTGAAAAATCCAGCTGGACACCAATTCCAAGACAATTTCCTACAGCGGCTCTGGCCTATTCTGGAGTTTTGGTGTGGGACGAAGCCCCACCTGCTCCAGGCATAAATTTTTCTTTGATTCCTTATGTGCTTGGAAGTGCAAACAATAGTTCAGTTGAAAACACAACCGATTATGAAACCAAAATAGGAGGGGATATTAAATTTGCCCTGTCTTCATCCCTTAATTTAGACCTTACATTAAATCCTGATTTTTCGCAAGTAGAAGTAGACCAGCAGATCGTTAATTTAGATCGGTTCGAACTTTTTTACCCGGAAAAACGGCAATTCTTTTTAGAAAATGCCGATCTCTTTGCTAATTTTGGTTATGCTACGATTCGGCCGTTTTTTTCAAGAAGAATAGGGCTGGAGGTACCTATTAATGCAGGAATCAGGGTGAGTGGGAATTTAAATGAAGATTGGCGGATGGGCGTTATGGATATGCAAACAGCCAAGGATGAAGAGACCGGTTTGCCTAGTCAAAATTTTGCGGCTGTATCTTTCCAGAGAAAGGTTTTCAGCCAGTCGAGTATAGGGCTATTATTTGTAAATAAGGAATCCATAAACTATCCTGAAGACACCGATGAAAATCATGATTTGTATCCTAAATTTAATCGGAATCTGGGTTTGGAATATAATTTGGCTTCGTATAATAATTTATGGACTGGAAAAGCTTTTGTTTTTAAGTCATTTTCTCCCGATGACGAGGGAAATGGATTTACACAAGCTGCGAATATTGAATACAAAACTCAAAACTGGAACTTTGGTTTTAACGAAGAATATGTGGCTAAAGACTTTAGGGCAGAGGTAGGTTTTGTACCTCGAAATGGCTATTTTAAAATAAACCCTTTCTTAGGTTATTTGTTTTATCCTAAAAAAAACAACACCCTTTTAAGTCATGGCCCAAAGTGGACCAGTCAGTATTACTTTGATGAAGACCTAAAGAATACCGACTTTTTAAATTTACTTCAATATTATTTGAATTTCAGGAATCGCAGTTCTTTTCGATTGACCCTAATTGACGAGTATGTTGAACTACTCGAACCTTTTGATCCCACAGGTGTAGGTAAACCGGAACTTCCTGCAGGTTCGAAACACTATTGGAATGCCTTAAGGATGAGTTATAATTCAAAGCCTCAGAGTATGTTTACCTATACCATAGGAACTCGGGTCGGTGGCTATTATCAAGATGGTAATTGGTTCAGTCTTAACAATGAGTTGGGATACAGATTTCAACCCTATGTGAGCCTTAGCTCAGTCGTCAGTTATAATAATATCGCTATGCCGGCACCTTGGAATACTACTGAATTTTGGCTACTTGGAGCTAAAGCAGATATCACTTTTACAAACAAACTTTTTTTTGCGACCCTGTTTCAATATAATGAACAAACAAAAAATTTCAGTTTAAACTCGCGGTTCCAATGGCGGTATCAGCCTGCATCAGATTTATTTATCGTGTATAACTACAATGATTTAATGCCGCCTTTTGATGAGAGAACCCATTCAATCACCTTAAAATTAGTCTATTGGTTTAATAAATAGCATTTTAGCACTGCATCATTATATCATTATATCATTGTCTCATTGATTCATTGTCTCATTGTCTCATTGTCTCATTGATTCATTGTCTCATTGATTCATTGTTCCTCCACCAAACAACAAAAAACTTTTGAAGGACACCATTTGGAAATTTTATCCAACATAGAGGTGCTCTTTTTTCATCGATGATCACTCTTATTTTTTTAGAAAATTGATCATAAGACATCCATTGTACATCAGATTGAACTTCAATAAGCCAATCTATTTTAATGGGCATATAAAATTTACTACCTGAAAACTGCTCCAATTCAGAAGTATGGATATAAAAACCTTTTAAGCAGTCTTTATTTAATAAATCAAAATCAACAGTTGCTTGATAAGGTGCAAATAACTGGGCTTTAAAACATACGCTTTGTTTAATATCCTTTGCGTCTAAATTAAAAGTTTGAAGTATAGGCTTTGTACACACGTTATGAATTAATGGTAACTGTTTGTCTTTTAGCTTATGAAGCTTTTTAACTAAGGTGTCCCTTCTGTTTGGCCCTATCCAGTGGTCAATTTCAGTATTTCCAATGCTTGAATCATAAAGATAGAATTTATAGACAATTTCTAAATGAAGGGGGGTTCCATCCTGCTTTAAAAGGCAGTCAATTTCTCCTATGGTTATTTTTTGGTTTTGTATTTGAGTATTTTCTAATAATATTTCAATATTACTTTGTTCGTGCAAGGTTGCAAGTACAAATTGTTCTACACGTTTTCCCAGAAGCAGGTATTCCGGAATTGATTCAATTAAAGTTTTTTGTAACTGTTTGGGTAGTTCATATTGTTTTAAGCCTAAGACAGCATGATCTTTCCAAAGTAAGGGTGTGTTAAGATACCCTTGATATTGTAGCTGAATATTTTTTGATGATAATTCCATGCATGGCTAATGTATATGTTTTGACTTACTTGGGATGATATCAAGTAAAAATATAATTCAGATCCGTTCATCAAAACATCATTATACACGTTTGAAATGATCTGTAAATTGATTTTCAGTTCTTTAACATATTATTTAAATGACAGAAGTTTATTTAACCTACCTTTGAGCCGTTAAGAATTTTTATATCGCTTTTCTTTTTAAGTCTCGATCAGTTTGAATCAAGCCTTTGCTTTCTTTCTTTTTTTAATGGTATCAGTACATGATTAATAGTTTGTATTGATTGCAAAGTTGCATTATATCATCAAGTAGTTGGTTAATTAGCGCATACCTAGTCAATAAGATTTTATGCTAGTACCAAAGAACAACATTCAAAATATATAATTCTATCGACAATCCAAAATTTTCAAGATCCATAAATTCTGACTTTTCCAAAACACTCCGAAACAGGCCATGCCTTATTAGATCATACCAAAATGCTTAGGGTATTAGGTAAAAAGCCTGTAAACAGTAATTAATAAAAAATAGAAATAATGATAAAACAATTTATAAATAAATTAATTAAACCAAAAAAAGCAAATAGTATGAAAGAAGGTACCGTAAAATTTTTCAATAATTCCAAAGGATTTGGTTTTATAAAAATCAAAGATTCAGAAGAAGAAATATTTGTTCATACATCAAATCTTATTGATAACATAAGAGAGGACGACAACGTAAAGTTTGACATAGAAGAAGGTGAAAAGGGTTTAAGCGCTATAAACGTGTCTTTGATTTAAAGGATTCAAACAAATGATATTTGCAATGATCTATCATTAAATCATAACAGGATTCGAACCTTATAGGGAAAACCTCTCTCTATTTTTAATACATAGAAACGATCAAAACTATCTGGTATAGGTCATGCTATGGGCAAGATTTTCCTTCATGTCATAATAGTTCCAAATACCAATGGGTTTCTGATAGGGATCTGTCATAGGGACCATTTGTTGATTCGAGGTATCTATGTGGGTCAGACTAGCTTTAGTCAGGAATATGACCTGTTTTAATCCGTAAATATTTAGGTTTTTTAACGCAGTTTCTCATGGGCAAGAAATACATTTAACTATCTTTGCCGGCGTAATTTTAAAAATATAGTACTATGAAATCATTCTTTTTTGCGTTGTTTATTGTTCTTTTTGTTTCATGTGATTCTGATGAAGGCCAAAATTCAACCGATTATAGAGCCCAAAATGAACAAGAAATATTAGATTATATAGCCCTAAATAATTTAGATGCTACAGCATCTGGCACAGGTTTATACTATGTTATTGATGAAATTGGCGAGGGAGCAGAAATTACAGCAGTTTCTGATGTCACGGTAAAATATAAAGGTTTTTATACAGATGGCAGCTTGTTAGAGGAGAATACTAACCCCGGTATTTCATTTAATGTACAACAAGTTATTCCAGGCTGGAAAGAGGGTCTTCAGTACTTTAACGAAGGAGGTATTGGAATGCTCTTGATTCCTTCTCATCTGGCTTATGGTAGTGAAGATTTTAATGATATACCCGGAGGATCTGTGCTCATATTTGAAATTGAACTAGTTGATTACGATGCTGAAAACGAGGAAGAAATTGTTAACTATATTTCAGATAATAATTTAGATGCTATCGCAAGTGGTACGGGATTATATTATGTTATTGAAGAAGAAGGTACTGGTCAACAACCTATAGCAATTTCAAACGTGACTGTCGTCTATAAAGGATATTATACAGACGGCACCGTTTTTGACGAAAGCGATATTCTTGGAGCAACTTTTGATTTAAATCAAATTATTCCCGGTTGGACTGAAGGTATACAATATTTTAAGGAAGGTGGAATCGGTAAATTATTAATACCTTCATCTTTAGCCTATGGAAGGTATGGAACTCCAAATATTCCAGGAGGTGCCGTGCTCATTTTTGATGTGAATTTAAAGTCAGTGAATTAGAAAAAGATAAGGCTATTTCAAAGATTTATGAATTCATAATATAGATTCTTACTGTAAAAATTAAATCATTAGGAGGGAAGTCTCATAGGTGTCGAGAGCTTTATTTGATATATTTGATTGTAATTGAAATTTTGAGTATCAAAACATGAACTGCTTGTTCATTAACTTTGCATAAAACTATTTTAATTTAAGACTCAGAGCAATGTATTTTTATAAATTACACTTTATAGTAATCTTCTTAATATCAAGTGTATGTATAGCTCAAACCAAGGAAAAATCAGTACAACCCAATATTGTCATCATTTTCTTAGACGATTCCGGATGGTCAGATTTTCAACCTTTCAACAAAGACAGCACTCTAACCCCTCATGTTGATCAATTAGCGAAAGAAGGCTGCTTCTTTACTAATTTTTACGTACCTCAAGCAATTTGTTCAGCCTCAAGAGCAGCACTGTTAACAGCTTCCTATCCCGGCAGAACTAAGGTTTTTGGAGCACATGGTCCCAAGGAAAGAGGTTTAGAAACCATTCATGCTACAATGGGGGAAGTATTTAAATCTGCGGGTTACAAAACGGCTTTGTTTGGAAAGTGGCACTGTGGGGATCAACCGGACACCCGGCCACAAGCAAGAGGATATGATGAAACTGCCGGTTTGATGTATTCTAACGATATGTGGGCACATCATCCTGAAGATCCTGAGTTCTGGGGAAAATTTCCTTTGCAATATTGGAAAAACAATCGTGTTGTCATAGAAAACATGACCTCTGAAGATCAAAAGCAACTTACAAAATGGTATACAAAAGAAGCTGTAGATTTTATCGATCGAAATAAGGATGATCCTTTTTTATTATATGTGCCGCATTCTATGCCTCATGTACCAATTTATTGTGGTGAAGAATTTGAAGGCAAATCCGGCAAAGGATTGTACCAGGATGTGGTCATGGAATTAGATTGGTCTGTGGGTCAGATAAATACTGCCTTAAAAAGAAATGGTTTGGATAAAAACACGATTGTAATTTTTACTTCAGATAACGGTCCGTGGTCAGTATATGGAAATCATTCAGGTAAAACACCATTTAGAGAAGCAAAGGCCACTTCATTTGATGGAGGTATACGGTCGGCTACGATCATTAAGTATCCTGGTTTTATTAAAGAAAACAGTCAATCCAAAGCTACCTTTTTCTCAATCGACTTATTGCCAACACTATGTAATTTGACGGGTGTGTCACTTCCCAAAAATGAAATTGATGGTAAAAATGTTTGGGATCTGATTACAATGCCAGCAAACAATAAAAACCCTCATGCTTATTATGCCATTTCTAACAATGACGAACTTCAGGCAATAATGAGTAGTGACGGAAAATGGAAGTTGCACATATCTCATACATATCGAACCGTTGAAAAACTGGGTAAGGACGGATTGCCTGGCGTATATTCCTATGCGGTTGAAGATACTTCCCTGTATAATATGGATAATGACCCGATGGAGACTGTGAATGTTGTTAAGAAATATCCTGAAGTAGCGCATAAATTACTGGAATATGCTAAAAAGCACAGAGATATGTTCTATGATGATTAAATAAAAAAATTTGACCAGAGAATCATCAATTTATTAGATCAATACATTATTGAAGTGTTAAAATCTCATAGAATAATACTGAGGTTTATGTGTAAATATTTTACGATAAATTACTGAAATAATTTCCAAAGTTTTTCATACCCAAATAATTTTTACTCTGACGAAATTATCATTCCAACAGGTTTTATGAGCTTTTTCATCGTATTTAGCCTCATAATCTTAATTGAAATGTTATGTTTAAAAAATATCGAATTCTTAAATGGATTTTAATTTCTTTCGTTGGTTTAATCGCGCTTCTTTTTTCCTTTGGATATTGGTTTATGAGCCTCATACCAGATAAAAATGTGCATTTAGAAGTTACCTTAGTAAAAGATTTACCATATCTATCTGAAGACATAATACCTATTAAAGGTAAAATCTTAGCGGTAGTTACAAGTACCAGCACTATGGGAAATAGTGATAAAATTACAGGTTACGAATTAACAGAATTATCACGGGCTTATTATGTATTTAAAGCGAATGGTTTTGAAGTAGACATAGCTAGTCCGTTAGGAGGGAAGCCTCCAGTAATAATCGATGATGAGGATATGGGCGCTTTTGATTATGCTTTTATAAACGACACAATTGCACAGAATAAAGCAAATAATACGATACCATTAAAAGATGTTGTTGCAGAAGATTATGAAGCTATATTTTTTGCTGGAGGAAAAGGTGCTATGTTCGATTTTCCAGATAATGAAACAATTCATTCTATTGTGAGAAATTATTATCAATCTGATAAAGTAGTCGGGGCAGTTTGCCACGGACCTGCCGCTTTAGTTAATGTGACTTTAGATAATGGGCGCCCACTTTTAGAAAATAAAACCGTAAGTGGATTTACAAACGAAGAAGAATTACTTTTAATACCAGAAGCAAAATCAATATTTCCTTTTCTTTTACAAGATAAAATAGTTGAGCAGGGAGCAAGTTTTAATGAAGGAGCAATGTATTTAGAAAACATTAGTGTCGATAAAAATTTGATAACCGGACAAAATCCATGGTCTACTTGGGTTTTAGCAGAAAATATGATTAAGCAATTAGGTTACGAACCAAAATATAGAAAAATTACAGATGAAGAAAATGCGGTAAAGGTTTTAACAATATATAAAACTCACGGCAAACAGAAGGCTAAAGAAATTATTGAAACCATGTCTATAAAAGAGAAGAAACCAATAAAAAGAGTATTAATAGCCCAGCATAGTCTTCTTGCTGCTATGAAAGGTGAATTTGGCGATTTTTTTAATATAATAGGTTTAGTTTCTTTTACAAAGAAATGTGAATCTACTTAAGAAAGGGAAATTGTTTTAAATTTGGAAAAAATATTCAATTGAGTTTTTTAGATGTACTTCTTATTATAGTTAGTAGCGCAGGTCTTTTACACGGATTTGCGTTTGCTATCTATCTATTTTTTTTTAAAAAGAAAAGAGCATTACCAGATTATTTGCTAGGACTGATTCTTGTTTTTATGGCTTTTAGAATTGGTAAATCGGTGATGCTAAATTTTGGCGACAATTTAGAGCCTCTATTTATATTTGTGGGTTTATCCTTTTTATTAGTAATAGGTCCTTTGTTAAGATGGTATGTTCTTGCTATGACCCGGCCGAATTTTAAAATACAAAAAAGCTACTTCTTAGAGTTAGTTCCTTTTTTATTAATATTTGTAATAAGCTTTTTTATTAGCAAAAATTGGTTTGATCCCAATAATAAGCAAGCTGTCATTGTGTTTGGAAGTGTTCTTATCTTTATATATCTGCATTTTGCTTTCTATATTTTTATTTCAGGTAGATCCTTGTATTATGTAAAGAATAAATTTAAAGGGCTATTACAAACAAAATCTCAAAAAGTAATACTCGATTGGTTGCATGTAGTTATTATTGGTTTTATTCTTATTTGGATTTCCTATACTTTAAATATCATAGAGGATTCAGTTCCTTATGTTGTTGGCCCTATTGTATATTCTATTGTTATTTATTTTTTAAGTTATAAAGCATTTGAACTAAAAATTACAGATATAGATGGGGAAGTATTCAAATCGAATGATAAAACCTTGATTTTTAACCAAATATCAAAATTGGTAATAGAAGAAAAGCTGTATCTTGAACCAGATGTATCCCTTTCTAGTTTAAGTAAGTTAGTAGGTAAAAGCACACAAAATACTTCTGAGGTAATCAACCAATATGCCAAACGAAACTTTAATGATTTTATAAATTATTATCGAATTCAAGACGCGAAAAAATTGTTGTTAGATGTGAATTCTAAAAATTTCACTATTTCTTCAATTGCTTTTGATACGGGTTTTAGTAGTTTATCATCCTTTAATAGTGCTTTTAAAAAATTTGAAGGGACAACACCCTCTTCTTACAGGAAAAATAGTAGTAAGTAAGTGTCTGAAATGATAACTATTAATGCTTAACTTGAATTTGTTTCAACTGAATAAGACCAAAAGCATCCAATAATTTTATAATTAAATAGGTGATATCAATCTCATACCATTTTACACCAAAATTAGCCCTACTTGCATGCCTGTGATGATTATTATGATACCCTTCACCCATCATTAAAAAATCAAAACGGAAGAGATTTTTACTTGTGTTTTTCATTGTATAATTTACATAGCCATAGATATGACCAAACCAGTTAATGATCACACCATGAATAGGAGCCATTAAAAATGTCACAGGTAATAATAGCCATTGCCACCAAGCCGTCGCAAAGAATACAAAGAATAATATATAAGCAGTAATCCAAAGCAAACGAGAAAATCGAGAACTTGCAAATAGGTCAAAGTTTTTCCATTGCGGAACATTTTTGGTAAAACGTTGATCAATATCAATACGTTGTTTATTAATATCTTGATAGATTGTTTTTGTTTTCCACATCATCGCAAATAAATTAGCATCATGAGATGGAGAATGTGGATCCTTATCAGTGTCTGTGTATGCATGATGCATGCGATGCATAATTCCATAACCATAAGCACTTAGATAGCTCGCACCTTGAAAAATCCAAGTCAAAATAAACATAATACGTTCCATGGTTTTTGACATCGTAAATACCTGATGTGCCGCATAACGATGTAAAAAGAAAGATTGAAAAAACAATCCTCCATACCAGAGCACTAAAACAAAAATAATGATTGCCATGTTTTTTTCTTGCAAAGGTAGTTTGATGTTACAAGCGAAACAATGAACCTAAATCAATAAAACGCATATTACAAACGTTTTCTAATTCTGCTTAAAGCTTGTGCAGTAACGCCAATATAAGAACTGATGTATTTTAAAGGAATTACTTTTAAGAGTTCTGGACGTTCTTTAAATAATCTAATATAACGTTCTTCTGCAGAAAGATTCAATAAGTTCTGTTCGCGTTTAGATTTTATCAAAAAGAGACGCTCTGCAGTTAATCTTCCAATGAGATTTCCTATTTGTGTTGTATTATAAACCGATTGCAAATCATCGTAAGTAATGCTCAAAATAGTTGTTTCTGTTAGTGCTTGTAATTGATAAGCTGAAGGTGTTTGTGTTAAGAATGAATCATAGGCACTAATAAACTGATCTTTAAAACTAAATCCAAAGGTGATTTCTTTTTCAGGGTTATCCTTAGGAATGTACAAGCGTACAACACCAGATTCTATAAAGGATATATGATTTTCTATTTCATTGACTTTTAAAAAAACTGATTTCTTTGGAATTACATGACGCTGTAATTTTGACATAAAAAAATCCCAATCTAATTGAGATATGGTAGCTATTTGATCTAAGTATGCTTTTATCTGTTGCAAACGTTTTAATCCTAAATTAATGAGATACAAAGATAAGGATTCATATCCCAGAAGACTCCAAATCTATTCTCAAATTCTCGCATTGTAGTATTGGGTAGAAAATTCTTATTTTTTTCAGTTAAATTTGCCGTTTTAAATAAACCCCCTTACATAAAACAACAATCTTTTGAAAAGAGTATTAAAATTTTTAAAACGCACGTTCATATCTTTGATAGTACTTATAGCTGCCTTAGTTGTGTCTTATTTCTTATTTGTTGGTTTTTATCCATCTTTTGGTGGTGATATTTCTAAAGAAAGACAAGCTGAATATGCGAAATCGGCTCAATTTGAAAACGGCCTATTTGTCAATACCAAACGCGTCAATATGGACCTGGGTTATTCTCAAACCATGTCTTTACTAAGAAAATTTTTTTTTACCGAAGTGGTAAACGGCAGACCCGAGAATGACATCGCCGTTCAAAAAATAGATTCGTCACATATCGCTAATTATGCCAGTCCTACAAGATTTGTATGGTTTGGGCATTCGTCGTTTTTACTACAGATAAACCATAAAAACATATTGATTGATCCTATGTTCAGTGATGTTCCTGCCCCGCATTCACTGTTGGGGGGGAAGCGTTTTAGTTCAGAATTGCCAATTGAAGTTCAAAAACTACCAAAAATCGATGCAGTTTTAATTTCTCATGATCATTACGATCATTTAGATTATCAGTCTATTTCCATATTAAAAGATAAAGTTGACACATTTTACACGCCATTAGGTGTTGGTGTGCATTTAGAAGCTTGGGGTGTTTTAAAAGAGAAAATTATTGAGTTAGATTGGTGGCAAGAAACAACTTTTTTTGATTTAAAATTTGTCTGTACGCCTGCACGACATTTTTCAGGAAGAAAACTCTCTAACCGACAAAGTACACTTTGGAGTTCCTGGGTTATTCAATCTTCTACAGAAAACATCTTTTTCAGTGGCGATAGTGGTTACGATACGCATTTCAAAGAAATTGGTGAGAAATATGGTCCTTTCGATTTTGCAATGATGGAATGTGGACAATACAACAAAATGTGGCCTGATATTCATATGTTTCCAGAAGAAACTGCAATAGCAGGCATTGATTTACAAGCTAAAAAAATTATGCCAATTCATTGGGGCGCTTTTAAATTGGCTTTGCACTCATGGACAGACCCTGTAAAACGTGTTACCAAAAAAGCGAATGAATTGAACTTGCCTTTAATTACGCCTAAAATTGGAGAAGCCTTTTTATTAAAAGATGAAAAAATAATCGCTGATAAATGGTGGGAAGAGATTAAGTAATTATGAAGCGACATAGGAGGGAAGTGGAATACCTGCCTGCCGATAGGCCGGTGTGTGGAATGGGAGTATATAATGTAATAATGATATATTTCTTTTATCATTATTAAAATATTGTTCATGTTTTATTTAAAAGTATAACGCTTCTCTTCTGTTGAAGATGCGTTTAGCAATTGATTAAATATTCTTACGATATTAAAATCGCGGGTAATTTCTCCAGATACAGCAATTCCAGAAATACCTGTTTCTAATATGTCTGTAACATCTGCAGTGGTTATACCGCCAACACCAATAATTGGTGTTTCGGTTTTTAAAGCTTCAATAATTGCAGTATAGCCGTTTAAACCTAAAATCGGACTTAAATTGTCTTTGGTTGTTGTAAATCTAAAAGGGCCTAAACTAATATAATCAACTTCTTTACTAATTAATGTTTCACAATCTTGCAAGGTATTTGCTGTTCCTCCAATAATTTGCCAAGTGTATAAATGCTTTCTAGCTAAAGTAGGGCAGGAGTCTGTTTTTCCTAAATGTACACCATCTGCTTTAACCTCTTTTGCTATTTTGTACTGATCGTTTATAATTAATCTGGTTTGAAAATGAGAGGTGATTTCTCTAGCGGCCGCAGCTAATTTTAAACATTTTTTTTCTGAAATGTTTTTTACCCGTAATTGCACTAATTCAGCACCAGCTGTACATGATTTTTGGATATTTTCCAGATGTTCTTCAGGAGAGCTTCCTTGAGATATATAATGTAGTTTAGGTATAATCATGTCTTAGTTATTTAAGCGCTACCTCATGAGTCGCTTTTAAATCTACAAGTGGAGCCACATGAGCTTTTTCAGCTTGTTTCCAACATGAGACGCATAAACACCATTTATCACCAGGTTTTAATCCAGGGAAATTCCATTGTGGAATTGGAGCTATCAAATTATTACCTTTAGATAAAGAATATTCTAAAAAGGCTTCAGTAACAATGGCGCAAACCACATGAGTTCCAAAATCGTCTGGAGTTGTATTACAAAAACCATCACGTAAATAACCAGTCATAGGATTACAAGAACAGTTTTCTAATGGTTCTCCTAAAACATTTAAAGTGGTTTTTGTATGTGTCATGAGTATTATTTTTATTAAGCCATACAAAGATAACGCTAATGTTGTAATTTTCTATTTCATATTATGTTTTACCGCATGAGTCCCAGCACAAGAGGGTTGGCTTATGAATTGAAGAATTGTAGCATTGAAGCATTGAATTATTACCTCATTAAATCATTGTACAGTAACGATACTCTAATTAAAAATTATCTTAATGCAACTATTTATACTATTTTGATTTATTTGTTGTATTTTAATCAATCAAATAAACTCTAATACCATATCACCTATTTCTACAAATACCAATCCACTTTTAATTATGGATTACGCTTTTTGAATATATTCAAAATCCAAAATCCTGTATTAATATAGTACTAAATTCAATATGCTTATATGCCAAAATTAGATTTATCAGCTTACGACACCACAGGGTTTTATGACGAAATGTTTGATGAAAACAACAATGTTAGACCTAATTATAAATTGTTTTTAGAGCGACTCGAACAAATGAGTCTTAAAAAACTAAACAGTCTTCAACATTCTACAGATAGGGCTCAGCTCTCCCTAGGCATGACGTTTAATGTTTATAACGACAATCAAGGCACAGAACGTATTTTACCGTTAGATATCATTCCAAGAATTATTGCTAATGCAGAGTGGACACACTTAGAAAAAGGCCTACAACAACGTATTAAAGCGCTTAACTTGTTTATTCAAGATATTTATAATGACCAAAAGGTGTTGAAGGATAAAATTATTCCGAAAGAAATGATTTTTTCAAGTGTATCATATTTAAAGGAACTACAAGGTTTTAAACCTCCAAAAGATATTTGGTGCCATATTACAGGTTCTGATTTAATTAAAGGAGGTGATGGGCAATACTATGTACTTGAAGATAACCTTAGATGTCCTTCCGGAGTTTCTTATATGCTAGAGAATCGAGAAATTTTGAAACGCACATTTCCTGAGTTATTCGAAAAGCTCCATGTAAAACCTGTTTATGATTATACACACACCTTAAGAGATACGTTAGAATACCTTACAGAAGCTGAAAAGCCAACGGTTGTGGTCTTGACGCCCGGAACATATAATTCGGCTTACTTTGAACATTCGTACTTAGCACAGCAAATGGGAGCAGAGTTAGTTGAAGGACGCGATCTCATTGTAAAGGATGACATCGTTTATATGATTACCACCAATGGTTTAAAACGTGTTGATGTGATTTACCGTCGTGTAGATGATGAATTTATAGATCCCTTAGTATTCAATAAAAATTCGCTTCTCGGAACACCAGGCTTATTTGGAGCCTATCTCAAAGGGAATGTCACTTTAGTGAATGCACCAGGGACAGGTGTTGTAGATGATAAAGCGGTTTATGCGTATATCCCAAGAATTATAAAGTACTATTTGGATGAAGACATGATTTTACCAAATGTAAAAACCTATATCTGTGATGAAGAAAGTGATCGCAATTATGTGATTGAGAACATTCACAATTTAGTGGTGAAGCAAACCGATGCTTCAGGTGGTTATGGGATGCTTATAGGTCCAAAATCGACTAAAGAAGAACAGGCGGAATTCATCGCTAAGATTAAGCATAATCCGAGAAATTATATTGCACAACCCATGATTAACCTCTCTAGAGTGCCAACTATAACAGATAATACTATTGGAGGTCGTCATGTAGATCTAAGACCATATGCGCTTTATGGTGAGGATATTAAAATTATTCCAGGAGCATTAACACGAGTCGCACTAAAGAAAGGGTCTATTGTTGTAAATTCCTCACAAGGTGGTGGGAGTAAGGATACTTGGGTATTAAACAGTTAAACTAAAAATTTATGTTAGGCAGAGTAGCAAACACTATATATTGGATGAATAGATATCTTGAACGTGCCGAGAATTATGCGCGTTTTATGGATGTAAATTATAATTTATCTTTAGACTTACCTCCGAACGAAGAGCAGCAATGGAAACCACTTTTATTGATCACAGGTGATTGGACATTGTATGAATCGCTCCACACTAAAGTAGAGAAATCTAAGGCGATTTACTTTCTGGCTTTTGATGAGGATAATCCAAACTCCATTTACAATTGTATTACAAATGCAAGAGAAAATGCAAGAGCTATTAGATCTGAGATCACAAAAGAAGTCTGGGAGCAAATTAATGCATTGTATTATTTGGTGAAAGAAGGATTAGAAAAAAAGCGTCATAAAGATAAAAATCTAAGAGGCTTTTTTACTCAAATTAAAAACGGATGCCAATTATTATATGGTATGTACGATGCGACCATCTCAAGAAATGAAGGTTGGAATTTCGGTAAATTAGGACAATCTTTAGAACGTGCAGATAAGACGTCTCGAGTTTTAGATGCCAAGTATTATTTGTTATTAGGTTCTGCAAAAGAAGTAGATTCATCATTGGATTTAATACAATGGGCAGCTCTTTTAAAGTCTGTAAGTGCTTATGATATGTATCGAAAAAAATATGGGAAGCTCACATCGTCAAATATTGCAGATTTTTTAATATTAGACACGGAGTTTCCCAGGTCTATTTTGGCATGTTTAATTCGTGCAGATCAATCTCTTATTGCGCTATCTGGTCGTTCAGTTGGGTTTAGCAATAATGCGCAAAAGCAACTAGGAGCTTTGAAATCGCAGTTAGAATATGCAGATATAAATGACATTATTATTGCAGGAATTCATGAATACTTAGATGATATCCAGCGAAAATTAAATGAGATCTCTTCAGCTATTTATGAGTCGTTCTTTGCTGTAGAATTAAATCATTAGCTCAGACCTGTAAATGACTTAGGATTGAAAACAATATTAAAACAGAATAGTTCTAACCAATGAAATTTAAGATTATTCACCAAACAGAATATGTATTTGATTCTGAGGTATTTCTGGATCCCCATTATTTGAGATTTAAGCCAAGACAAACATCTTGCGTTACTGTTGAAGATTTTTCAATATTCATAGAGTCAAAACCAATAGGACACAAAAGTATACAAGATGAAGAAAATAATACGGTAGATTTTTATTGGTTTGATGGCATGACAAAAAAGCTAACTATTAAAGCCGAAAGTGTTTTGGAAACAAAACCTTACAACCCATTTGACTTTATTTTGTATCCACAACATTTTAATGACTTGCCTTTTGAATATTTCGAACCACGCAAAAAACTACTATACGCTTCATTACATAAAAAACCGATTTCAGATGAGCTATTAGACTATGGTAATTCACTACTAAAAGCTTCAAATTTTAATACAGTTTCCTATATAACAAAGCTAACCAAACAAATACGCGATGATTTTACTGTAGTCTATCGGGAGGTAGGACCACCTTTTTCACCAAATAGAACTTTTAAGCATAAAAAAGGATCGTGTCGCGATTTGACTTGGATGCAAATTAACCTTTTAAGAAAGCAAGGTCTTGCAGCACGTTTTGTAAGTGGTTATTATTATTGTGAAATGGATCAACCACAATATGAATTGCATGCCTGGGTAGAGGTTTTCTTACCAGGAGCGGGTTGGTTAGGAGTAGACCCTAGTTATGGTATTTTGACATCTAACACACATTTCCCTATTGCTTCAAGCGCAAATCCTGAAAATACAATGCCTGTTTCTGGAGGTATTCGGGGTAGCTCAAAATCTAAATTAATAACACAACTTTCAATAGAAAAGATATAGCGAATAGTCTACATTTGCTCGGTTTTAAAATAACTAAAATTAACTAAAAAGATTACCGCCTGCGCGGGAGCTAAAAATGAAAATATTTGTATGTGGTCATTGTAATCACGCTATATTCTTTGAGAACTATAGTTGTGAAAATTGCGGACATTTATCTGGTTATAGAGATAAAGGACGCAAAATGTTGACGTTTAATCCTAATGGAGCTACCCTAATTTCCGATAGAGAACAAACCGAATATAAATACTGCAAAAACATAGAGTTTAAGGCTTGTAATTGGGTTATAGAAAAAGAAAACCCAAACGATTATTGTAGTGCTTGCCAACTCAATAGAACGATTCCTAATCTTTCAGATTTAAATAATTTTGAAAAATGGCAAAATTTAGAAGTAGCAAAGCATCGATTAGTATATCAGCTACAGAAAATAGGCTTGCCATTGCCTAGTAAAATGATTGATGTCAACGGATTATGCTTTGACTTTGTTGCACAGCAAAATAATCCTAATTTAATGACAGGTCATGACAATGGCGTTATTACTATTTTATTAAGGGAAGCAGATTCTGTTTTAAGAGAACAAATGCGTAAGCAATTTTTAGAACCATATCGCACCTTAATTGGACATCTTAGACACGAGGTTGGACATTATTTTTGGGACCAATTAATCTATACAGATCCAAAAGCCTTAGAAGAATTTAGAGCTGTTTTTGGTGATGAACGCGTGAATTATGGCGAAGCATTAGAGCTCTATTATAAAGTTGGAGCACCAAGCAAATGGGAGGCCTCTTTTATAAGTAAATATGCAACGTCACATGCTTGGGAGGATTGGGCAGAAACTTGGGCGCATTATCTTCATATTATGGATATGGTAGAAACGGCTTACTTTTTTGGAGTAACTGTCGAGCCTGTTAAAAAGAGTAAGGAATTGAAAGCTAAAGTCACGTTTGACCCTTATACTATTGTAGATTTTGATGTCATAATTAAAACTTGTAGACCCTTATCTTTTGCTGTAAATAGTATCAATCGTGCCATGGGAGTTCCAGATGTGTATCCATTTATAATTACAGAAGCTGTGGTTGATAAATTGAAATTTATTCATCGTTTGCTATTGTCAAAACGTTAATAAGTCTAAATAGATTCTAAAAATAATTTGAAAATTTGAAGATTTGAAAATTGATTTAAGATTGGCGATTTGAGAAAGTTTATTTGAGAATTTATTTTGGCATTGCAGCATTGTAGCAGTGATTCCGAGCCGTAATTTATTCACTCCCTAATATTGTTTTAAGTGTTCATGAATCTTCGATTTCCTTTAACATAAAATCGCTAACGTTCTGTTCCTAAAGGATACAGAACTGATTTTATGTAAAATAGCGCTTGGCAGCGCTATACGGGAATTACTGTAAATGTTCTATAATGTTCTGCGTTATGTAACTTGAGCTTTGGTTAAAAGTAGGACAGAGCGTTTAGAAAAGGTCTGGTAGACCTTTTTAGCGAAAGAGCCAGCTGGCGCAGAGGTATACCACAGTATCTTAATAAAATTTCTTCTAAAAAGTTTCTTTTGCAATGTTAATGAAACCGAAGAATGAGGTTAGGCGATAGCCAAACTTCATTCTAGGTTCACGAGCTCCTATTTATCAAATAGGAGAGGTGCGAGTAAACACTTTTTATACTGACTGAAGAAAGGAGGGAAGCGTAATATGTGTGGAATGGAAAAATAAAACTAATTATATTCTTGCTATAGTTTTCAATTTTAACATTAGGTTATATTGAAAAATACAATAAAGTTAGCTCTCAGAATTCTCCACTATAAATTTATCTGCTTAATAAAATATTATACGATCGATTTAAATTTTGTTTTAAACATGTTCTGTGTATCTAAACGCATATAATTCACTTAAAATATGTTATAACAGAATAGTTTTCGGTAATAATTAACTTATATGAATATATACATAGATTTGTCGAATAAACATGAATTTAAATAATTACAAATGGTAAAGATAGTATATGTAGGATTTGGTATTGTATCACAAGGATTAGCTG
>RCNE010000152.1_pt1 | contig 33932 bp, 27 predicted proteins | sample 2041361 | NCBI WGS metagenome assembly RCNE01 (sample SAMN09708229, study PRJNA481090) | Marine sediment metagenome, whole genome shotgun sequencing project. | reverse complement strand
TGACACCGCCGGTGCCGGAAGCGCTCTGGAACCCTTCGACCTGGAGCCCGGAGGTCGCCTGGCACCGCATCCTTGGTCCATTAACGATGGTATGGGGATGGTGGCTGGCCTATGCCATTATCACTGTTTCGATACGCATGTCGCGTATCGCAAAGCGGATGTGCAAAATTGACTTGCTTGATCTCTCGCCGTTGGCGCCTTTCACCCAACTGGGACTAACCAATGCTCTACTGCTTATCGGGTCACTTTCTATTTGGAGCCTGATGATGATCGAGACGGGTTTCGGTCAGATGATGATAATCATCGGCGGAGCCACGCTGACTGGAACTGCTTTTGCCCTGCTCGCCCCGGTTTACGGTGTGCATAAGAGAATTTGCCGGTCAAAAGAACGTGAACTTGGCTGGGTTAACCATGAGATATCGGTGCAACAGGCATCATTCCACGGCAGCAGTGCCGGTCACCCCGGCGGCAGAATGGCTGATCTCGTTGCATACCGGGGCATGATAGAAGATGTCCCCGAGTGGCCGTTTACCATAAACACCTACAGCCGTATTTTACTTTACGTGCTTTTGCCGATCGCAACCTGGGGTATCGGCCTTGTCGCCGAGCATATAATGGGCCGCATTTTCCAGTAGGGTGCGTAATTCGTTACGCACCATCTCCGTAAGCGCCTGCAAAATAGGACCGTGGCTTCAGTCTGGACTGTCCGTTTGAGACTTTCGTGCCGCACTCGGTGACTGCCCCGTCCAGCGCTTATAGGCGCGTGAAAATGAGCTGATTTCCGAAAAACCAAGCATGTAGGAGATTTCTGTAAGCGTCAGGCTGGCATCATTAATGTACTGGTTTGCCAACTCTGAACGGATTTCCAGCAACAGTGTTTTAAAACTGGAGTTAACCGAGTTGAGTTTACGGTGCAGGTTACGTGTCGACATATGCAAACTTTCAGCAACCATGGATTCGCAGATACTACCTTCACCAAGGCTTTCCAGAATAGCGGTCTTAACCTGGCTGACGATGTCACCACGTGACTGGCTCGCCAGATACCTGACAACCATGTGGTCATTCAATTGTGCCATTTGCTTATTGGCACCGGTCAGGTGCTTTTCAGCCTGCTGCCGGTCAATACGGATGCTGTGGTGCTGTGCGTCGAATTCGACCGGGCATCGGAAATATTGGAAATAATATGAGGTATCAGCGGGTGCCGGATGTGCCAGTGCGATCCGCGCTGGATTCCACTCCTCACCTGCAATAAACCGGCACATCTTGATAAAAATAGCCAGGGAACCACTATCACGTTCGAAATATTCGGCCGTGGCTGCATCTGAATGGATGTCGACGATCAATACGGTGGGTTCTTCCTTTATCTTGATATCAATTTGTTCATGAATGACTTTGCTGTAGCGCTGCAATCGTTCTATGGCAGAACGTAAACTGGTGCTTGCTAACCAGGCAAATCCCAGTGGGCCGATATGTGACGGCAGAAAATATTTTGCCTCTTTCACCCCGAAATGCGGATCCCTGGATAGCTCCGCAGCTTCTGCCATGATTCGATTCAACTTTGTGCTCGAGAACCGCGCATTCGGATCAAACGGGGTGAACGCCTGAACACCGTGCTTTTTAAATAATGGCGCAGGGTTGATACCGTAATCTTCAATCTGTCGCCATAGGCTGGATACGCTGGGTGCGAATACTGACATGTCAATGAGGCATGCGCCATTCAACAAAATCCACGTCATCAATTGAGACCGGATCTGAAGTGACCCACAATACGATGCGGTAGCCGTCAGTGAACCAGGGGTCACCGGTCAAATTACCCTTTGGTTGCTCCATGGTAACCTCACCAACGCCTCCAACGTAGGCGAACTTCTCCAGAGACTGCGAGTATGCCAGGTTTTCAAGCAGGCCCTCGCGGGTCTCGTCCACATTTGGATCAATCTTGTGTGTGGTGATGGTTTTCGATGTGAATCGCACACCAATATCCCGGCTGATCTGCCCCATGAAAACCGGGACGCCTTCAAATTTCGCCCGTGACATCCACAGGCGTAAATGATTGCGTTCGTGGATATTCTCCCTGGCTTTTTGAAAGGCCACATCCTGTGGGCGTCCAAACACGTAAAGACCGCTGACCGGTGAGTAGCGATATTCGCCGCCACTTAAAAACGACCCTATGGTTTTCATCGTAGACGCTTTTGTCACGGTCTCGGTTTCATCCCAACCGGCACGGATAAAGGCCGTATAGATGTCAGCCGGATACCCGATAACCACGAGGTTTAAAGGGTCTCCGCTGCCTTCTCCCTTTTTGTCCGTCACGCAGCAGGTCACTTTCTCAACAATCTCGATCAGTTGATCTTTATCGAGGTCAACCCATTCATCATCGGAATACAGGTTTTTCCAGTCGACGTTGTAATGATCTATGTTTAATCCCGGCACGGGTATGAAAAACGTAAAAGTCTCAAAATCGGCTATACCGGAACCATCGGCGCTGCCGATAATATCTACATTAAACGCCTTGGTACCTTCGTCGAGTTTCGAGAAAATGAATCCACTGCGGGTTTGGCCAGGCTTAACTTCCAGCGCGCCAATGCCCTGGTTGAGGAAAAACTCGTCAACCATAGATGCGGGGTCTGCCTTATCCTTGTCTTTTAGGTCCGTGTTGGCGACTTCAAGCGGTGTAAAGTATTGTGGATCCAGGCCGACCGGCAGGAAATTTATTATTCCTTCACGGTTATTGGTGATCTCCAGCCAGACCGGCTGAATGCCCTTTTTATACAATGGCTTACCAAATATCTCCTGGGATTCCTTTGCACTGGGAACTGCAGCCGAAACTTTTACACCGTCTTTTTCCTGGCTGCTTATCCGGGCTTTCCAATCGCCTTCCGGGGCAGAGTAGACCTGCGTGGTGGGCGTTGATGAGCAGGCAACAAGGAAGAGCAGGGTGCCTGCCAACAAGGGAAGGGAGATGTGTTTCATGTTTAAAATTCTCATCAGATCACCTCGTTCCCAGTCGTTCTTCGCCCCACTGCAGGTTACGCGTTTCCTGCAGCGCGACCGGCTCGCCGGATAACCACATGACGATGCGATTTCCGTCGCAGAAGAATGGGTTGTTGTTGAAATCAAGCTGCGGATTTTCCATCGGAACCACTTTCCCGGTACGGGTATATGCGACAGTCTTCAGGGACTGTGAATACCAGAGGTTTTGCAACAGGAAATTACGGCCATCGTCCACATCCGGGTCCTGTGCGGAGCCGAAAAAGATTTCATTGATCTTATATCTTTGTCCAATGGCGTGCTTTATCTGGCCCATCCACACTCCCTTTCCATCGGCACGCAACGGTGCCAGCCACAGGCTCAACTCGTTTCTCTCACCTGATTTTCCCCTGCTTTTACGGAATACCGCATCAGGTGGTCTTCCATACAAATAATTTACTTTGTTCAGGTAATTATCATTTTTTTTGTAACTGGTTTCTGTCCATCCTGCACGCAGCAGTGACTGTAATATTTCCAGGCCTTCGGCAACCAGAACAACGTTGACAGGCTGGCCCTGGCCATTGCCCTCCAGGTTTGTGGTGCAACAGGATGACTCGAGTAATGCGTCACGCAGCCCGTCCGAATCAAGATCCCGGATCGCACTGGCTTCGTAAAGCTCTTCAAAGTTTACGGTGGCGTGGTCCGGAACAAACCCGGGAACCTGCACAAAGAAGGTAAATTCCTCGTATCCGGTCTCTTTGCTGGATTCATGAAAAAGGTCGACATTGAAATTCTTGGTACCGTTTGTTTCATGCGTGTACACAAATCCCGAAACGGTTTCGCCAGCAGCGATCTGGCGGGGCATGGCCGTACTGTAAAGATATTCCTCCATGTCCATCCAGCCTTGCTTGGAGAATAGCTTCTTATGCATATAAGCCACTTCAAACGGCGAAAAATAGTTGTCATCGACACTGCTCAACACAAAACGGGCGCGACCGGGACTGTTGTTGCTTACTTCCAGCCAAATCGGTTGAATTCCACGTTTGTAGACCGGGATACCAAAGATCTTTTCAGCCTCTTCGCGGCTGGGAACCGAGGCTCGAACACGAAATGGGCCTTTTTCTTTTGTAAGTGCACGTTGCTCAACCTGGAAATCGCTTAATGACTCGTGCTTATAAGGCGTAGCCGAGCAGGCTGTGATTAGCAATAAAAGAACCGCGACACTTGCGAAGCGCCTGAGAAAGATGAAGGAATATGTCATGGGATCGATTCCTTACAGGAAAGTGTTGATTGAGATTATAGAGCAAACGCGGGAGTTAAATCTCCTGGACATTTGAAAAGAGAAGAACGGAACTATCAGCTTACTCCATAACCCTTGAATTCAGAAGAAAGGGCTTTTATTGGTCTTATACTTTTGCCAGGTTTGATTTGCCTGTCACAGCAGTAGAGAATGACCGGCATGCCTGTCTTTGAACAAGTTAGCCCAACCGATCCGAAGGCTCGTCTGCGGTCAGTTGACGCAGTCCGTGGATTCGCTCTTTTTGGGGTATTGCTTGTCAATATGTACAATTTCGGTGCTGATGCTCCCGAGTGGACCGGTATGCTTGATCGCACTTTCAGTACAGGGATGCACGCGCTATTCGACACCAAATCCTTGCGCCTGTTCTCCCTGTTGTTTGGTTTTGGCTTCGCACTGCAGTTGGTCAGGGTCATGTCAAAGGAGGGTGGGTCGCTGTGGTTTTACTTCAGGCGACTGGCCATCCTGTTCATCTTCGGCATGGCACATGCGCTGTTTTTTGACGGTGACATTCTGATGGAATACGCAATGCTGGGGTTGATTCTTGTAGCATTCCGTAATGTTCGCCAACGTACGCTGCTCATTCTTGCCTGCGTTCTGCTGGCGGCATTTCCGGTGGGTAACCTGTTACACACGCAAAGCACCGATGATGTAGTTGCGCAATGGGAAGATTCGCTACCCCTGGCCGAATTAAGAGAAGATCATCCTTATCTTGATTCACCGATGGAGGTTTTCAGGGAGAATGCCTTCGCCATACCGCCACATATCTGGTCAAACCTGCATGGGCCCGAATCGAGTCTCGTAATTTTCTCAATGTTTCTGCTTGGCCTGTTCGTAGGCCGGAGCAGAATTCTCAACGACGTCGGGCCTCATCTGCCGCTGATCCGCAAGGTGTTTGCCTGGGGTATTGGCATTGGGGCTGTTAGCGCACTCGCAGAATGGTCGCTGGGGCAGAAGTATGCCTATGCAGTTTTCACGGAGAACTCAGCATCGAACACGGTCCGGTTTATCGGCGACATTCTGTTTGCCTATGGTTCGACGGCGTTGGCGCTGGCTTACGGTGCAGGTATCGTTCTACTGGCGCAAAGGCAAGGCTGGCAAACCGTTATCAAGCCATTACAAAACCTGGGGAGAATGGCCCTGACGGTATATCTGTCCAGCACGTTGATGTTTACCACGCTGTTTTATGGATGGGGATTTGCCCAGCTGTTCCTGTTGGGACCGGCGGCGACCACGGCCTATGCCATCCTGTTTTTTACGATCCAGCTTTTTTTCTGTACCTGGTGGTTGAACCGATTCAGGTTTGGGCCAGCTGAATGGCTGTGGCGCAGCTTGACCTATTTGAGGCTTCAACCTTTGCGTCTTTAAGTTGGATGGGATGCCTGTGGGTGTCCGTGTCTTGCGTTACCCTTCAAATCCGTCCCGGAACGGGATGCAATAGATATCGTTCTCCAGGCCCTTGGTTGTGTCTCCATCAGGCGGTGGGGTTAGTTCGGGCGCGTAACAGTGCTGTTCCAGTGCACCCATGTCGAAGTAGGATGGAACGCCGGCACCGCTGTCAGGGATCGCCGTGTTGTCGAAGCGGGTCCATGCCATGAAATCAACCAGCGGAGTTGCCACGCTGGTACCTGCATCCACTGCAGGAGAGTCGTAATCCAGCCTGAAATCCAGCACGCCCAGGTCAAAGAACAGGGGATCCGCGGCAATATTGCCATCGATACCGGTCTGGTCCGCCAGGCCAACATAGTTGTCACCGGAAGGATTGTAGACGTCGTTGTATTGCATTTGCAGTTGGGCGCCATTGCTGGCACTGATGCCGGCGGTGCTGTTATGTGAAATGATGTTATTCACCAGGGTGAGTGAAGCTGTAGCCACTACCACACCGGTGCTGTTACTCACAATGGTATTGTTGTGCGCCGTGACCTCTGAACCGGCAGCTACATCGATACCTGCCATACCATTATCGTGAATCAGGTTGTTGGTAAGCAGTGCCTGCGCATTAGCGCCAATCTGGATTGCAGTCGCCTGGTTGTCACGCAGTTCACAGCCATTGATCGTCACCCCGTCAGCGTTGTAAATGCGCACGGCGCTGAAATCCGACCCCCCGGCAAACGCGATCCTGCAGTAGGCGAAACTAGCTGCACCACCGATATTAACGTCAATGCCGCTCCAGTCCCCCGCTGCCGGAATCGGGGAGTTGGAAGTGAAGGACACGGGAAGAACAGCGGTTCCAGCGACCTTAAGCGTACCGCCAGCCTCAACGTCCAGCCGGGCACCGGCATTGAAGGCAACATTGGTACCGGCGACCAACTGGAGATCGCCGCCGGCAAGAATATTGATCTCGGTCAGTACTGTGAAGTGACTGCCATTCAGGCCGTTGCTGTTCAGATTTACCTGCACATGGTAGTCGCTGACAAGGTAGACGCTGTCATCACCGTTACCACTGAGGGTGACATTATTGTAGACCGGCTCGGCATCTCCATGCTGTTCTACTGCACCGTCCCCGTTGTCACGGACCGTGACATTGGTGAAGACCGGATTAACCCCGGCACCAAGTACCTGTATGCCCTCGTCCAGATTGTTGTGAATTTCGCAATCGCTCACCGTCACGTTTCCTGTACTGCTAATCTGCAGGGCATCCGTACCGGATCGACCTGCATAAGAAATCTCACAATTTCTGAACGCGGCCGTTCCCCCTGCGTTTACGGAAACGAATTTCCAGTCGCCAGGAGCCGGAGAAGCAGCACTGGATGTAAAGATGACCGGGTTACCGAGCACACCACTCACCTGCAAATCGCCACCATTGTTGACATTCAGATCCGTGTCCTGGGCGAAGGCAAGTGTCGTACCGGCGTCCAGCGTGAGTTCACCACCCGCAAGAATATTGATGCTGGTATTGGGGATAAAATGCGCCCCGTTCAGTCCGGATCCGTCCAGAACCACCGGTATGGAATAGTCACCGACCAGTAAAATCCCGTTCTCCCCATTTCCCGTCAACGTTATGTTCGCGTATTCGGGCGAAGTGTCGCCGGCCTGCTCCACCGCACCGTCACCGTTATCCCGGACAGTGACATTGGTAAATACAGGGCTGACGCCTGCGCCACCACTGATCTGGATGCCTTCATCGAGGTTATCGTGAATATCACACTGATCGAGCGCCACGACACCCGTACTGGAGATGACCAGTGCGTCGATGTTGCTCCCCTCACCCGCGTAGGCAATCTCGCAATATTCAAAGCTGGCGGCGCCGCTGCCAAGTATATTAATGCTGATCCAGTCTCCCGGAGCGGGTACTACGGCATCGGAAGTAAAAACCACCGGTTGGCCCGGATCACCATTGGCCCGCAAAGTACCACCGCTATGAACGCTCATCGAAGTACCCGGTCTGAACCGAACCTCGATCTGCGCATCGATGGTTAACGTGGCACCGCTATTGATATTCAGAGTTGTATCAATGATGTAGGGACTATTGTCCAGGGTCCAGGTAGTGTTCACATCAATGTCAGAAGTGATGATCGTGGCGGACCAGGCTGACGAGTGGTAGAAAAAAGCAACCATGACAAAAAAGGAAAGTGTGGTCAACGAACAGCTGTTTTCAACGATACGGGGTAATTTGATCATCCGATAACGCTCCTGTTTGACCGGTCTATTATTGGCCATTCGGACCGCTAATAGCAATCGTTGATAGATTGAAAAACCTGGGGTTAAAAAAGGTGGGGCCAAAAAAAAGGCCGCCCGATTTGGCGGCCTTTGAATCCGGGTTAATACAACTTATTTAACCACTTCACCTTCCCACAAGGAGGCTTCATTGCAAGATGCAACTTTTTCAAACTCATCATCTATTTCAGCGATTTTAGAGGCCTCGTAAGCATCCGTAAATGCACCCCAAGCAGCAAAATCAGGCATGACTAAAACAAATTTAAAATCAATGTGATTGACTGAGGCTGCAACGGGGAATCTTATAACAGCCTGAAGGTTTTCACCGCCTTTGATTGTTTTTGCAGCCTTGAGCCATTTGGCAGACATCTCAAAAACGTCATCTTCGGTTGCTTCGCCTTCATATTGGCAGTTAAAAATTTGAATTACTTCTGAATAAGCTGGGGAAGCAAATACCATTAACATGGAAATAATCATTAAACGGATCAGTGTTTTCATCGTGTGGTTCTCCTTGGGGATACAAAAAATTATCACAATACGTGTATAGATGGATTTTTTCCTCTAATCATCGTAAATGATGGTCAATTCGTTGACGCTTGATCATAAATCAAAACAAATGTTTTTGCTTGGAAATTGACAGACGCCTGGTTTAGCTTGCCTGCTTTTATGAGAAAATCTTATCAATTTCTCTTTTGTCATGAAGCGTTCAACCCCTTTATACTCAAAAAGCATGTTGAGAGGAAACCTCGGGTAATTTCCAAAAGTTAGCTCGTGGTTGCCTGAAGTAAACATCGACAGTTGCGTTAATTCTGTTTGAATAATGGGTGCATTAGTGAAAAATAGTCTGGTTTTAGCTTTCAGAGGAATGATCCTCATAACCGCATTGTCAATGACAGCGTGTACTGCTGTGAAGACCGACCAGGGGGCATCGAAAGTCAATCAGGTGGCAGGTAAGACTGACCAGATCAGAGTCAAATACGTGCCCCCGAAGAATCCGCAACATCAGCAGTTATACGAACTTCTCAAGGATCGTCAGTCCCTCGAACATATAAAGGAATTCCTTAGCCCTTTCAGACTTCAATGGGCATTGGACCTAACATTGACCGGATGTGATGGCGAGCCGGATGCCATGTATTCGGATGACGCAATAACGATTTGCTATGAATATATTGAAGATTTGCAGGACTTCATGCCTGAGGAGACCACACCCTCTGGAATAGAGCCAATCGATACCTTGATAGGGCCCTTTGTGGACACCGTTCTACACGAGTTTGCCCACGCCTTATTTGATTATCACGGTATTCCGGTACTCGGACGCGAAGAGGATGCGGCCGATCAGGTGTCCGCTCTTATTTATCTTCAAACTAACAAGGATGAGGCGCGCCGTTTGATTACGGGTACAGTCTACACCTATATGCTGGAGGTACAGGATACCGACCCACCGGATATGGAAGAATATGCCGACGAACACAGTACCGCAGAACAGCGGGCGATCAATTTGATATGCCTGGCGTATGGTGCAGATCCGGAATTATTCTCGGATCTTCCTGCCCTGGGCGGATTGCCGCAATATCGAGTTGACATTTGCGAGGAAGAATTCGAACTTATTTCGTATGCCTATCAAACATTGATCGGCCCCCATATCGATCAGGAGCTTGCGAAAAAAGTTTATGCAAAGAATTGGCTGCCTGGAATAACATGGGACCTGTCGGGCAAGCAGTAATAACAAAGTGTCAGCGCAAACTCCATGGTTCCACGGGGCTGCCCTCGTAGGTGGCTGTCGGCAGATGCATCTCCTTCAGAACCAGGCTCAACGGCAACAGGGTAGTTTCGGGCTCTAAAACCGCACCGCCCATAATCGTGGCACCGAAGTTGACGGCGCTGCCGTCCTGGATATCGGTCAGCTTCACCTTCAACATCATATTTTCGAAGGTGTGATACTGAAGAAAGCCGTTAACGATGCAATCGTCACCAAATTTCACGGCGTTCCAATCGGAGGCCTGCATGGGTGATGCTATTAAGGTCCGTTTGCCGATCTTGCACCCCATCCGCCTCAGGATAATATTCGACAGCACTGTACCGGCTAAAATTCTAAGCGGTTGCTTACACCAGGCAAAAAAGCAGTCCTGCGCAAAAAAGTAGCTAAAGTGCCGCCAGGACCAGAACGGGGTTGAATTCGCAGAACCCCACTTGCTGCCGACCAGAAGTTTCTTGATCAAAGCGCAGGTCAAAACCAGGCTGCTCTCAGCGAGAATCAATGCAAGCAATGCACCGATTATCGGGTGCTCACCCAGGCGCAACAGGCTCGTATACAGAAGTGTAAAGACGATAACGTTCGGGATACGCAGTATGCCGATACTGAATATATCGTTCAGGAAGACACGCGTCATGAAGAGTGAAAGGCCGGGCAGTTTATGGGTTTCATTCTCTGCTTCGAATTCGGCACTCGCAAACTTTATGGGCGGGTTTCCCGCTACCGTAATGGGCTCGCCAGGTCGAGATCGCATCTGGCGCCGGAATTCTATGTCATTGCCCGGCGTGGAGACACCCAGCAGGAAGTTGGAAGGGTATTGCCCCTGCTCCACAACGCAATTATTACCGCTGAAGAAATTTCGGGGCATGTCGAGTTGACCAAGCTTGATGTGCTCTGCGCCATAGTCAAGCATGTTTGTAAAACTGCCATTCGACCAGAAAACCTGGGAGTCGGCACTGGCAAGCTCTGGAACAAGATTGAACATAACGTCACACTCCGAGGCGCCCAGTCTCGGGAAGCGCATACCAGCCAGGGCCCTCAGGTATTGCCCGGTGATCGTCCAGGTCCACTGGTTCTGGATTTGATTCATTTTCTTCAGCTTGTATAACAGCATATAGCCCTTGAATCCACGCGAGCTGTAAAGCCCGGGAGAGGAAGGTGTGTAGCGAAGAAAAAGACATATCAGCACCGAGACCAGGACGATGGTTACCCATGTGGTGACAAAAGTGAACAGGCTCATTTGCCAGACAATCTCGTGCAGTGGCGCCATCTTGAAGTACTCCCCGGCGACTTGCGTATCCCTGACGGGTATGAAAGTGACGGCAAACCAGGTCACTGCTGCGGTGGGGACGACTATGAGCCAGAATTCGAGGAAGACCTGCATGAAAATGTTAAGTGTTTCCATCAACCAGAACGGGCGTAGAGTTGGGCAGCTTTTCGCGCTACGTTTCAATTCGGCGCAACGGCCACTGAAGCGTGCAGGGGCACCCTCCCACATCTCATTCGAGCCCACATTGTTGAGTACGGGTGTAAACGGGTTGATCCAGGTGCCGTTACCTACCGTCACATCGTTGGTAATCGCGGCACGCATGCCAATCTTGCAACCGTCGTTGAGACGAACAGGACCGATATGCAGGTTCTGTCCCAACCATCTTGAGGTATGGATATAGGCACCGGTTTGAATGGCGACATCATCGCCGGCTGAGAATAAGTCCAGTGGTCCGGAGAATTCCACATCATGGGCGCATTGGAGGTTGTCACCCACGGTCGCACCCAGCCGGCGTAAAACATAGGCCATCAGCGGCGCGCTGCGAAACATCGCACCCAGCGGTTGAAGCACAAAGTTTTCCAATCGTCCGATACACCATACCCGCAGATGCATTCTGCTCCATTTGGGATATATGCCCGGGGTCACATTATTCCGGTAAACGTGTCCTCCCATAAAGAGTTTGATTAGCATCACCCAAAGCAGGCTGGCGAAGGGAAAGACAAGGGCGACCAGGAACATCAGGGAGCCAATTACAATGAACTGCCAGAGGTGAGCGGTCATGAAAAACTCGCCGATTTCAGCAACGCCGATGAACCCCAGAAAGCCTGCTAATGGCGGGGCGTACAATAACAACAGGAACAGGACCTGGAGGCCGGTGAAATATCGCACACCAAGTAACTTTGCGGCTTTCTCATCACGCCCGGTACTGTTATGGCCAAGTTGTTCTTCCGCCGTGAAGGTAGCGGAACCCTGCTGGAGTTCCTGGGGGCGATTGGCCACCTTGCGGGCGGTGTCACAGTCGCTGAGCAGCGACCGCACCGTTACTGTCCAGCTCTTGGCCTGCAAACGCTGTGCCAGTCTTGCAATAATGATTGAATGTCCGCCATGTTCAGCGAATTTGTCATCCCAACCCAACTGCTTTCCTAACAGTTCTTTACAGATCGCCAGCACTTCTTCACTGCCCGGTTCCACATCCACCCTGGTGTCGGCCGATAAGCTGGAAGTCGTGTTCGCTGCTGCCGTACCGGCACTTGTCAGCTGGTGAGACAGCTTGGGCAGATGCTCCCGGTCGATTTTGCCGGACACCGGCTTCATGATAAATTTTTCAACCAGGAAAATTCTCGTAGGCACTGAAGGCCCGGGGAGTTGCCTGGCCAGGATCGCTATTGTCCGGGCAGTCCACTCCACCGGTGCCGGTGCAACCACCGAGAAAGCGGTTTCGGAAATTGACGGTGCGCTAACGAAGGCAACCAGTTCCTCGTTTTGATAATCCAGCACAGCGGCCTCAATTTCCCCGAACTGTGTCTGCAATATGTCCTCAACAGCCTGCGCTTCAACACGGTGGCTTCGCACCTTGAGTTGTGAGTCGACCCTGCCGAGAAAGTGCACGCGCTGTGTCTTGATGTCTATTTTGCATCTGTCCCCGCTACGGTAAAGACGCCCGAACTGAGGGTGTGTTATGAATTTTTCAGTGGTTTGTTCCGGCAGGTTGCGGTAACCGCGTGCAACGTGTATTCCACCAATACAAAGCTCACCAACTTCCCCATGCGGCAGTGGGTCAAGTTGGTCGATCCCGAGAATAACGTAAGTGACGTTGGCCATCGGCGAGCCTATGGTGACGGGCTCCCCCGGGCGCAGGCTCTGGCGGCTGGTGTCGGTGCTTGCCTCCGTGGGGCCGTAGGTATTGATAATCTGCCGCCGGCCCCGGGTCCATGGCTCGATCAGCGCACTGGGAAACGACTCGCCCGCCGGCACAATATAACGGCAAACCGGGTAGGGGAGATCAATATGCGGATCGTGTGTAAGCGTGGTGAGAAGCACCGGAGGACAAAACAGCATTGTGACTTCAGCTTCAAGTAATACGGGGATGAGGTCCGGGCCTGACCGGACCTGTTCACTGGTCAGCAAAACCACGGCGCAACCCGATACCCAGGCGCTGTACATCTCGGAAATACTGCCGTCATAACCCAGTGACGAAGTGAGCGAGGTCGCATCCATACCGGGAACCAGGTCAAAATAATCTGCATAGCTCAAGGCCAGGTTTACATAACCCGCGTGTGGTGATTCCACACCCTTGGGCATACCGGTGGTTCCGCTGGTATAAAAGAGGGTCGCAAGACGCTGTGTCGGGTCATCCAGCCATGGCGGTGATTTGCGCCGGGCTGTCTCTTCGGGTAACGACAGTACATCGAGCGTGGGCAGGTCACGAAACTTGTCCTGCCCCCGTGTGAGAATGACTGCCGGCCTGGCGTCATCGAGCATATGGGATATCAGTGCCTCTGGCAGAGATGTATCGAGAAACATCAGGGTGCCGCCAGCCTTGAGAATACCCAGGTGCGAGGCCACGATTTGCCAATTGTCCTGAGACATGGCCACGGCCACCACCTGGTCAGGGCCATCCAGGTATGCGGATAGGGCCGCAGCTATTTTTTCAGCTTGTGTATCGAGTTCGGCAAAGGTCAGCGACTCTCCGGTATGGGGTATCTGCAAAGCAGTGAGATTCGGGAACTTCCTGGCACTGCGGCTGAAAATATCTGTAAGCCACCGGGCACCCTCCTGGTGTGGAGCGTTAACCAGGTGTCGATCACTAAAGACATCCGTCAGGCTATATGGGCAAGTATCTTCCTGGTCATCGGGCACTTTCTCCGATGCCCAAAGATATCTCCTCCAGGCAACAAACGACAGTAAGAAGAAGATCGCGAAAGCGGCTATTAGAATAATGGCTGCCACAACAGGGTCTTTAGTCGAAGTATCTCTGTAGTGTTCCCCGGCGGCGGATGTCCAGGGTAGTGCAATGGAACCCGCCACCCAACATTTTGGCGTGCCGCAGCTTTAGAGGCGCAACATCGATGCCGTGCTTTTCAATGAGTTTGATCAAAGCGGTCTGGTCCCTATCCACCACAACCAAATTCGGACTGATGCTGAATACATTCATATCGATCCATTTGCTGCCAATGCTCCTGGACAGGTATTCGGCATCAAATTGATCTGCACTTTCCATCGGCGGGCTATAAATAATCTCCCACTGCTTCAATACTTCCGGTAGCGTATCGTCATTGATTCGGCCAGGGTTGCAGAGCATCAGACCGGGGCGAAGCGCCGCGAAGGTTGAGTCAATATGACTGCCGTAATAAACATCCTCCATGAAATGGACTCGAAAGGAATCACCGAGCATGGTCTGTAACCATTGACCACCCATTTTGTTACCCGTGGCGCTGACCAGGTATATCAAATCTTCGCCAAGGCGCAGGACATTGGCCGCGTCGAAGGCCGGTTCATCATTACGTGGCGTGGGTTTGTTCAGGTCAACATCAAACAATGAGTCCAGTAACATGGGTTTGGGGGCGCTGTACCACTTTGCACCCGACTTTAAATACTCGACCATCATCGCGCGATAGCTGAATGATTCCTGGTACCGGCTGCGGATGACATTGGGTGTTTCGATCACCTGGTCACCGATGACCAGCATGATGTCACGGGGACAATAATTGTAGTAACCCTCAGATTCCCAGTTAATGGTGGAAAATTTTGCCTCATGTGGCCATGTTTCCGGGCGCTTGACGGTTACGCCCTGCTCCTCGAGGACAGCAACAAATTCATCAAGATCCTCTTCCGTCTCTTCAATAATCTGCTCGGGAAAAGGGCCCTGCGGAATATCTTTCAGTGCCCGGTCGGGAAACTCCGCCAGTTGAGTGCTTCGATCCGCGGTGGGAAACCTCGCACGCATCGGGTTTCCTACAATCACTTCTTCCAGTGGATCCCACTCATTGCAACTCCAGACATTCGACATATGAATCAGATCCTTTAAAACAGGGCTTAGAGTAAAGTGCAAATGAAAGCGAGGCAAGCACCTCGGCAGTCTGTCAGGGCAGGAAGGCTTTGACTAGCGTTCTTGACCATATACGACAAAAACTAAATACTTTTTTCGGTTTCTTTGGTCGCGGTTCTATTGTGCATAAATCTTCAAATCGGTGCCAACAAGATCGGCCATTTCCAGCGTTGCTTCCAGGTCCGGATGACGCACGATGAGATAGCCGTCGGAAATCAGGGTTTGTTTCCAGTCGCGGCGCGGCGCCCCAAGGGGCAACAGGTCGACATGCACCAGCGCATCGCCAAAGCGACGTCGTAGTGTTTCGAGGCCCTCAATGTGGCGAATATGACCCTGCCCTTGGGCGCGTTTGAATATGGCGGCTGCATGGTAGGCGCGTTGAGCAAGCTGTGAAAAGCTCTGGCCGGTGACTGCATCGCCCCAACCCGTGTAAATGTCGAAATCGTTGCTGTAATTCATCAGGTCCACTGAACGTCCTCCCGGAGGACGGGCGCCGATTTCGCCGAATACTGCCTCGCCGTCTGGCTTCAGAAACCATTCCATATGGGTGAAGCCGGTGCGAAACCCAAAGGCCTTGAGCACAGCGTGGCCGAGCTTGCGGCCTGCCTGTAGTTGCGCCTCGTCAACATGACGAAGGTTGATAGTTTGCATGCTGATCCATTCCTCGGCGCGTCCGATCATAGGCTTGGGCCGGTACCAGGCGATGTTTTCGTAAACCACCTGGCCGTCGGCACATACCGTATCAAACGTGTATTCCTCACCCTCGATGTATTCCTCAACACTCAGGCTTTTTACATGGCCTACCTGGGCGATAACGCGTTCGAGCGCGGTCGTATCATCCACCCGATGCGTATCCGCAGAGCCTGCGCCGGCGAGCGGTTTGACGACGAGCGGAAAACCGATTGCGCTGGCTGCCGCGCGAATGCCTTCCGCGTCAACGGCATGACGGTGGCGTGGTGTGCGTATGCCGGCGGCATCAAGGATCTGCTTCATCTTTTCTTTGTCACGAAACGGCTCGGTTGCCGCGACATTCATACCCGGTAGATTCAGTCGTTCGCGCAAACGCGCCGCCAGCAGCATGAACGGTTCCCACAGGCATTCGAGGCGATCGATTGCGACATGCCTGGCAAGTTGCGACAACTGCTCGTACACGTTGTCTTCGTCAACCAATGAGCGAACCTGGATGTAGTGGGCGAGGTTGATGCGGGCATTGTCTGGCAAAGTGCCTACGGGATGTTCACCAACGCCGATGACCTTGGCACCGGTGCGGGCAAGCCCACGAGTGAACTCTGCCATTTCTGCAGGATAACCGGGCGAGAGAAATACAATGTTCATTTGGTAATCCACTGGTTTGAGTTGTCTGGCGCGTCAGTATGACATTTGAAAATGTATCCAGCCCCTTTTAGTTGCATTTCACCGCCGAGAAAACAATGTTGCGTTTTAGCCATTTGTCTCCTATGTTTAATATGAGCTGTTAAAAAAACGTTAAACAGGAGAATAACTATGTCTAGGCTAAAGGGACTTTGCTATTTATTGATATTTGGTTCCATGTTTATTAGTGCGCCGTTGGTTGCACAAGATCAGGATACTGAGGAAGACTTCGAGGACAACGCACTTGAAGAAGTGATTATCACTGGTTCACGCATCCGTCAGAACCCACTGGATACGCGTACCCCCGTTCAGATTTTTTCCGAAGAAGACATGGATTTAACCAGTTCCTTATCGGCAGCTGATTATCTCCAGAAACTACCCGTTACCGGTTCAGCAATTAATCGTCTGAATAACTCTTCCGGTAACCTGGGTTTCCCGCCGGATGGGGCAGGAATCGGTGCAGGTGCATCGGAAATTGACCTGCGAAACCTTGGCTCGAAACGTACGCTGGTATTAGTTGATGGCCGACGTTGGATCCGCGGTTCATCTGCCTCGGGTGTTGCCGGCGCGGTCGATATCAATACCATTCCAAATAATGCCGTCAAGTCGATAGAAATATCCCTGGATGGCGCATCAACCGTTTATGGTTCTGATGCGATCGCCGGCGTGGTAAACATTATTACGCAGGATAACTATGATGGTTTCAAAGCATCGGCTTACTATGGCCAATTCGAGGACGGCGATGGTGAGTCCAGTGAAGCGGACGTCAGTTGGGGCGCAGAAAGTGATCGAGCCCGTATTTTCCTCGATATAAGCTACACCAAGCAGAAGGAAGTTTTTGCGGGTGACAGGAAAATTTCTGAATTTGCAATCCAGGGATTTCCTTACGGCCTGAGTTCCGGTACCCCTGAAGGACGCCTGGTATTCACCGATCCACGCATCGGGCAGACACTGAGTATCACGACTTATTCGTCAAACCCGTTCTACGATCCAAATTGCTGGGCCACTGGATCATCCACACCGGGTTGTGACGACTTTCAGTCATTTACACTGGATGACCGTTTCAATTGGCAACCATATAATTATCTGCTGACACCGAATAAACGAGTTAGCACATTCGCAAAGGCTGAGTACGACATCACCGACAATGTCATGTTCAGAATGACCGCCAGTTACAACAGACGTGAATCCACCTCCCAGGCTGCACCAGAACCTTTATTCTTTGGTCCTGATGCGGGTTCCGGTGCAATTCTGGACAACCTGTTGTGGGGCGCCGACCATCCGACCAATCCCTTTGGTATTGACATGGGGCCGGAATCCCTGATTTTTACCGGTCGCAGGCCTATTGAAGCCGGACCGCGTATTTTCGAGCAAACGGTTAATACTTATTACATATCAGCAGGCATAGATGGCTCATTTGATGCAGGTGGCAATAATATTTACTGGGATTTAACAGCGATATTCTCCGAAAATGATGCTACACAAATCAAGCATGGTGCATTCAATGCGCAGAATATATCCATTGCGCTTGGACCCGTTGATACCTGTAGTGCTGTTCCGGGTTGTGTACCTTTCGCCTGGGTAGGACCCGAAACCATGAGCCAGGAAATGCTGGATTTCGTGACATTCGTTCAGAAGGATGTCAGTAACCAGCAACTGAATGACTATACTTTTAACATGACTGGCGCGTTTGACGGATTCAGTGCCGGGAAAATTGGCTGGGCAGCGGGTTACGAGCACCGTAAGGAAGAGGGAAGTTTCACCCCCGATTCAGTCGTTTCAAGCGGTTTCACTGCCGGTGTCCCTGCACAACCGACGGTTGGTAGTTTTGATGCTGACGAATTTTACGCCGAGTTTATCGTGCCTGTATGGCGTGGTGACGGTCAGAGAAGGTTAGATATCAGCGCTTCAGCACGCTATTCCGACTATAACCTTTTTGACAGCGATACCGTATGGGCCGCCGGTGCCAATTGGTCACCAATTGATAGCCTGACAATAAGGGCAAACTATGCCCAGGGATTCCGGGCTCCGAATATTGGTGAACTGTTCAATACCGGTTCCCGCTTCGATGCGAGTATCAATGATCCCTGTTCGAACGCCCAACCTGATGTACAGGCCAATTGCATCCTGCTTGGTGTTCCACCGGGTTATCAGCAAGCCAATCCGCAAATCAGTGTAACAACGGGTGGCAATGTGGGTCTGACCCCCGAAACATCAGATACCTTTACTGCCGGATTTACCTGGGATGTTGCAAACGCAGACAACTGGAGTGGTATAGATGGTCTGCTGTTTGATTTCAACTATTACGACATCAAGATAGACAATGCCATACAACCACCTGACGCACAGGATGTTCTTACCCAGTGCGTTGATACGCTGGACCCCTTCTTCTGTGACAATGTCAGAAGGTCGGTTAACGGCGCCGTCCTGCGAGTGGATGGTATATTGCAAAATATCGGTGGTATTGATACTTCAGGTCTAGACTGGAAAGTTGAATTAATCACCGCTCAAACTGGTGCAGGACACTTCCGTTTCCAATGGCTCAGTACCTACCTGTTTGATTACACCGAAACCGTGCCAGGGCCGGACGGTGACGTCAAGATTGACCGGGAAGGCACTGAACTGGGCTCACCTGAACGCGCGTTTTTGAAGTTCAAAAGCCAATTCAATACGGATTGGTTCTATCACAACTGGACTGTAAGACTCGGTCTTCAATATTACGATAGCCTGGAAGAGCAGTGTGGTGGCAATGTAGCCGCGTTTGAGCTTTGGGATGACTTTTGTTCCGATGGACAGGACGGTAACAAGCTTGGCAGCACCTTGTTTACCAACCTCAGCGCAACATGGACCCCCGAATTTGGAAGCCAGGGCCAGTGGAGCTTCATGCTGGGTGTTGATAACCTGTTTGAAGAAGATCCTCCATTCTGTGCTTCATGCGACCTGAACAGTTTTGATGGCACGATTTACCCCATACCGGGACGCTTCTGGTTCGCCAGGGCCGTATTCATGATTGATTGATCCGGTTCGCTCTCTGCAAAATCAACGGCCCCTTTTCGGGGCCGTTTTTTGTTGAGGCTTGCGCATTATTTTCCCTTCTATGCAGAGAACTTATCAAACACAGCGCTCCAGGCCTCCAATTCCGCCAACCCCGTCAATGAGTCTGTATCACCGAGCATGAAGCTTTGAAGGTGACTTGCGACGGCAAGATAAAACCCGGCACCAAAGCGTTTCTTAATTTCATCAGAAAGATCTGAACCCAGAAATTTGAAGGGACTTTCGATCAGGCTTTCAGTCACTTCAATGTCTTCCAGATGCATATACACCGCTGAGGATTGCCCGGTTAGACGAGTCGCTTTTTCTACTTCCCGCTCATACGTACCAGGATCATCGCATACAACCACTTTTACCCTGTCTTTACCCCGGGGTAGCCACACACGGCCGAATATTCCATCAAAAGTCGCCCTGAACCGGCGCTTTTTTATTTCGAGAACAGGACTGACGTCAATTAACCCGAATGTCGGATCAACCACCCAACTGTGACCGCCAGCGTGGTCATGTTCCTGTCCAACTCCGATTGAGCCGTACTTCAAATATGGTCCCTGCACATACATGCACTTTCCATTCGCGACCTTTGGAAACGTGCCTTTTCGCTTCAATAGCAAAGCCATAACTAAAGCATGGTCCCGGCTATTCCAGCCGGCATCAAACTTATCGCTACCTTCAACGTGAATCCTGGTGTGCAGCAGGTGATTAATTTCCTTTTTAAACGCGCTTGTACCCATCCTGCGCGACACATCAATCTCTTTTTTATCTGTCATTTCGTCATATTTCCCTTAAGTGCCTCGCAGATCACGATATTGTCACCAGCAACACGCTGGATTGGAACGATTCCCTGTTGGTTGATAGAAGGAATGTCGTATTCAATAGTACCGGAACTACAATTCTCAAATGTCAAAATGATAGTACCATCCGAGCCCGGCGGGTCAGTTCGGGCAATTTCCGCAGCTGTATCGAAAATACCACCAGAGGTTATTTCGATGTTCATGACAGCCCGGTTGCCTGTAATAGGCCCAATAGCAGTTAACCAGCGATGACCGGCGTCACCGAGATTGGCAACCGAATCCGGGTGTGGAAATTCGGTATCGTAGGTAAACCAGGCCAATGATACGAAACCAATGTCTGGAAAAACCGTGATGAAAAATCCCTGTCCATTGGTTTCAGGGTAATACCAGGCATCGTTCAGGCCAGCGTTGATTGTGAAAAGAGAGGCGCAGTCACCCCATTGTGCCGTGCTTGTATCTCCTGAAGTAAAAGTAGCCGTGGCTTCCACGCAGCTAGCGTCGCCCTGCAACGCCAGAAACTCGAGGTTCACCTCGTAATCGCTTTGATCACTGGGCCAATATCTGAGTGTGCTTACATGTAGCCCATTGAATAACCCTTCCAGGGGCTTACCCGGGTTTTGCTGATCCATATGGACGTTGGCGTTGTAGGAAACCCCGTGATCAGCATGATACGGGCATTCAATCGCACCTCCTGCCCCGAAAGTTTCCCATGGATCCGCGCTGGAGTTTTTGTGGCTGTACATGAAGTTCCAGCTTTCCATGTGGAATGAAGATGGCTCCACATAGTAGCCTTTGTCATCGGGTGTATCACCGCTTTGAGGCAACGCTTGCCCGTTATCATCAAACAGGTCAAGGTCCAGGGCCACCAGGTCATAACGACTGGATGTCAGGCTCAGGTCTACCCGGCCGCTGGCCGGATTGCTGAAATCAACGTCGTTGAAAACAATGGTGGTATTATCGGGTGCTTCATAGGGCAGCACGGAAAGCGGATGTATGGCGTCACGTGACCAGGCTGAAAATGGATCAGAAGCAGGTGCATCGCGGACTTCGAAATGCAGATGCTGAAAGCCTGAACTGCTGGCGCCTGTGTAGCCCAGCAATTGTCCTTTAACGACGTGGTCAGACTCGTTCACAACCCAGTTGCTGATGTGCAGGTACAAACTGCGGTAACAACCGCCGGAATTGCAACTGGTCTCACCCGGCCGGAAATGGCTCACACTGACCAGTGGATCGGAATAACTGGAATGATTACCGGCAATCGCCACCAAACCCTCAGCAATGGCAAAAAAAGGTGTGCCATTGGGGGTTGCGATATCTACGCCACGGTGGAAATCATAACGGTTGTCCTCCGAGAACAATGGCCGCGGACCAAAAGTTGATGACAGGGGTTCGTCGGAGTAGGTGGAATCTCCGAACCGACCTGATGGACAACCATCCGTCGCCACCCATTCAGCAGGTGGGTTCTCTGTTATGCGCCCACACAAAGGCCAGGTGGTGTTGGGATCAACATTCGCAGCATAAGAGCCGGCACAGAAGCACAGACCTGTCAGGTACAATAATGTGAGTAATTTGCAGCGCCGTACTCTATTCATTAGTACATTATATCAATGCACATGACCCTGGAGTTCAAAAACCAACCATAATATTCACTGCTTTGTGACCAAGTATTTACAGTATAGACAATTCCGACTAGCCGTATTCATTCAACACCACGGCTGCCAGTACGTAAAGCAATACCGCCGCCATCACGACGAAGACAAAACCAAGGTGGATGGCAAGGAGGGTTGCAAGGATAGCGCTCACCACCGAGGCACAGCCATTGATTCCCCAGGCCCAGGGAATCCAGGCAGGCACGCTTTTTGAGACCACATCCAGACCCAGCGGAAAAGGCGCACCCATCAGGAACGCCAATGGTGCGATCAGCAATACCGACAGGGGTATTTTAAATATACCGGGTAAATGAACCAGGCCGTCGAACAGCCCCGGCAATAACAGGATATAGAGCACCGAAAGCCCACCAATGGCGGCGCTGACCCGGAAAACGGTTATATATTTGCGCCAGCGTGCCGAAAACAGGCTACCGAGGCCCGCAAAAACCAGGAAGGCGCACAGCACCACCGATACGGCATACAACGGGTGGTGCAGGAACAATATGAATTTCTGGATAAACGCGATCTCCATAAACATGAACGCAATGCCGATGGCTGCAAAGTAGACCATCAGTCGCCAACCCTGGCCTGATGTCCGAGATCCGCTGCCACGCGTTAGCCACAAAGGCAACAGAACCAGCAAAAAACTGGCCAGCAGTGCCGATGCCAGGGTGGCGATTAAAACAAGGTAGCCCCATTCCAGTAAAGGCATACCACCACGCTCGCTCAGGGCCAGCAACTCGGGCAATGTTCGCCACTTGAGGAAATGGGAAAAATAAGGCCGATTGTCGGTGGCAGTGCGGATGTTGAACTTGTAGTCATCCATGAATGCAGCAGGTGTGGGTCCCAGCAAGTAACCGGCACCATCAAAAAACCAGGGCTCCGGTAACTGGTTATAGCGGTTGGCCTCATTGGCCGTGATGCCGTGGTAATACACGAGGTCAAACCAGCGCTCCCGGCAAAACGCTTTCAGATTGTTGATGGCGTCGTTGCTGAAAGCTTCATTTTTCACCAGCAAGGTGCTGGTGTTCCAGCTCCTGATCATGATCAGCTGCCGGCCAGGCTCTGCCACTCCCGCCTGCTTTAGTGCCGCCACTGCCGTTGCAAAGATTTTCAGACCATCGCGCGGTGGTGTTTTGGTCCAGCGCGTAATGCTGAGGATTCCCCCGGGCTGCAGGTGTTGCAGGTATTGGGAAAATGCCTCCAGCGTGTACAGGTAGTTTTCGCTGAGTGCGTAAAGACCGGCGGAAGAGGCGCTGAACGAGTCCAGCAGTGCAACCTGTATCAGGTCATAGCGGTTGCTGCTGGCGGTCACAAACCCCCTGGCCTCGCTGTTATAAACCCTCACCCCGGGTAATGTGTAAAGGTCGCTGGTGAAATCCGCGAAGCGCCCATTGACCAGATCTATCATCTGCGGATTGAGTTCTACGGCATCAACATGGCCCACCCGGTGATACAAGGCCTGCAACACGTCCGCACCGCCACCGGCGCCCAGTACCAGCACTTCGGGTTTTTCCAGCAAGTGGTAGGGCAGGGACGACGACTGGTAATCGAGATAGGCCAGCTTTTCCAGATCACCATCAAACCGGGTCAGCACGCTCAGTGCGTCCGCATCGGTGAACACACCCAGTTGCGTCGGTATAGGTACCGGTGAATTAAGACTCAGGCCGGGTGTGTGGCGAAACGGAACCGACAGGCTCTCAACCGTTGTGAGCTGTCCCAGCGGGCTGGAACGCTGGTCGATCTGTTTTGCATTGAGTACCCGCAAGGCCTGACTCAAACCCTTGAACTGGGATACCTGCAGCGAAAACCCGGCGGCGGGCGACAGCGCCACGACCACGGCCACAAGCAGAACCAGTACCGGCCAGCGCGGTTGCGCACCACACTCACGCCAGGCCAAGGCCGCGGAGAGCAGACCCGTTGCGGTCACCACCTGCAGCGCGGTGACCGGTGAGACAATAAATAGCAAAGCAACAATGGCCAGGGCACCAATGCCTGCCCCCATCAGGTCATAACAGTAAACCCGGTGCAGTTGCTTGCTGAATTGTGAAAAGGTCAGGCAGATACAGTTTGCGACGCAAAAAAACGGTATGAATAGCAGCAGGAAAATCAACAGCAGCCATAAGGGCTGGCGTGGATTCCAGAGCACCTCGAGGGCATTAAATGGCACGGCCTGTGCAAGCCTGAAACAGATCATGGCAGTCACGCTGAACAACGCCGCATTAACAACATAGGCCGCTAAAAAGCGCCCTTCCAACCAGCGTCGGGTGAGGGCCAGGAAGGTGCCACTGGCACCATAGCCAAGCAGTGCCAGGCTGATCATCATGTAGGCAAAATGATGCCACTGGATAATGGAGAACAAGCGCATGAGCAGAATTTCATAAGCCAGTGCGGCGGCTGAAATCAGGGCGATAGAGAATAGCGGTGGCCCGGGATCGGCCAGAACCCTTTGACTGCTAATGTTCACCGGTGAATGGTACAAACCTGACCGGCAAAACCTGCCGGGTTGTGATCTCGCCGTCGGGGTCTTTCCTCACTATGCTCAGTTGCTGTATCTGGAAGGCAGGGCCGACCGGAATCATCAATACACCACCGGGTTTTAACTGCTGCACCAGCGGTGGCGGGATGTGACTGCTAGCAGCCGTCACGATGATCGCATCATATGGGCCATGATCAGGCCAGCCGTAATAACCATCGGCGTTCTTGACCTCGACATTCTCAAAACCAAGGCGTTGCAGGCGCTTTGCTGCCGATTCGGCCAGCTCCGGAATGATCTCAATGGAATAAACCCGGCTGACCAGCTTCGACAAGATGGCGGCCTGGTAACCCGAACCGGTACCGATCTCCAGCACCACGTCACCCGCCTCGGGCTCAAGGTAATCTGTCATCAGGGCAACGATATAGGGTTGGGAAATAGTCTGACCATAACCGATCGGCAGGGGACGGTTCTCGTAGGCTTGGTTTTGCAGACTGGGGGGTACAAAACGGTGCCGCCCCACTATGCTTAAGGCCCGCATCACGCGTTCATCCAGGGCGTTTTTGCCGGTATAACCGCGGGTTCGAATGACATCCTCGGAAACCTGCTCGACCAGGCGTTGCCGCAATACCGAGTAGTCTTCAGCAGCCCCGGCCCACGGGATAACACAAATCAACCCCAGCATGCCAAGAATAAAACCCCGGCAGTTAATAGAGGCTAAGCTGTCAAAACATTTCATCCCGGTCACACATCGGGTATTACGGTACAAATATATTAACACAACGCATTAAGCGGCCCCTGTGGGAGGCGCGTCTCGTTGGGTTTTGGTAATGCCTGCTGACTGGTGTCTAAATCAACTAGTTATGCAGCAACCTCCATATAATAAACAGCACTAACTTCGTAAAGCGGCCAAACACAATGCATGTGAAGCGTTATAGGCCAGATCAAAGCGGCTTTCCAAAGAGAGTCCCGTGTTTGCGGCATCATGCAGACGGGCAAGACCTGATTTTTTCAGGCCCTTGAATTCATTACGATCAGGCGGTTCCACTGCCAACGGTCCATTATGTCCCGTCAGATTATCCAGTCGGGAGATCACTATCCTTCCCTATGATCCAGATTTTGGGTTGCTCCAGCACGCGTTTGATAAACGAGTTGTCGGATTGAATCCTTTTGGTCAGTTCTTCCAGTGAGTAAATGGTCGGCTGGATGTTTCTTTGTAATTTCTCGGAAACCTCTTCCAGGGCCGGGAATATATCAGCATAAGTCAGACTATCGCTGATGATCATCAGATCAATGTCACTGGATGCGGTGTCGCTTTTTTTTGCCACTGAACCATACACAAATGCCAGCTCAATATGCGTCAAAAATGGCTGCAAAACGGCTTTAAGAGGCTCAACCAAAGCCACCGTCTTGTTAATCATGGAGCAAAGCTCTGCAAACAATGGTGCATCTGGATTGGCCTGATAGTGGTTTTGCGAACCAATACGTTTTACTGTCGCCAGGCCGCTACGCACCAGACGTGAAAGTTCCCTTTGAACCGCACCAGAGCCACCACCTGACTTCCTGATGATCTCGTTGGTGTAGAAGCTTTGCCCGGGTTGCCCAAAAAGCAGTGCCAGGACATTTTGTTGTGTCTTGGTAAAGAGTGCGTCCACCATACTGAGTGGCTGACCCTGTTCTGATCTGATAGGTGTTGTGCCCATATTGGGCATGATAATGCCTGTATTGGGCATTTTCAAGTAAAGTGTTCGCCACACGGTTTGTTAAACAACCGCTTGTAGCTTTGTGGGTTCATTGTCATTGGCCAATTATGCCGGAGTCACTCGGTTCAGAGTATCGGTGAGTGACTCTTCATTCTGTAGGTAAATTCAGTCTGGCAATACTCGCTGACTGAAGCTTTCAGTGTGCACCTGCGATTCGGCAGCATTCTGGCAAAATAGCATTTTTTACCTATACTCTATTGAGTACATAAACTTTTAGGGGTAGGTCTCCAATGCGCTTTGTCTTTATCTTTGCAGTAATTTTCACGTTTGCCACTGAAACGGTGGCGTTGAATGAATCGCGTGTCGACATGCGCGTGCCGGAGGCTGTGGCCGCGTATGGCGTCACGGGCAAAGGTGTCACCGTTGCCGTGCTTGATCGCGGTATCGCCTGGGACCATCCGGATTTTATCGATGCCAATGGCAATACCCGGATTCGGGCGATGCTTGACCAAAGTGGTCAGAATTTCTGCAACGCCAATAACCCGCAGCCGGTTGAATACACCCAGGCGCAGATAGACCAGGCGCTGGATCAGGGTGGCTCCCTTGGTATGCGTGATGCAGTTGGACATGGCACTGCCACCGCCGGCACCGCAGCTGGCAATGGCCGCGGACTGCCCGATGGGCGTTACAAGGGTATCGCCCCTGAAGCGGATCTCATCATTGTCAAAACCACATCAGAAGGTGCACCCGCCCATGATGATCAGCCGGCGGAAGCCGGTTTCAGTGGCTGCATGGACCAGGCCATTGACTGGGCCAGAGCGAAAATGGACGTGCTGGATCAGCCCGCTGTACTGATTATCAACAGTGGTGTTCAGTGGGGCCCGATGGATGGTAGCGGCGCAGTCAGCCGCAAGCTGGCGGAAGTGTTCCCGCAGGACCAACCGGGACGCATCGTGGTTCTGCCATCAGGCGATGAAGGCAGTTTGCCAAACCATTCCGGTGTAGATTTCGACAACAGCACAAGCACCATAGGTATCAGCAAGGCCTCTGCAAATTTCGGTGTCATGGGCGCCTGGTATAGCGGTGATGCCCCGGCCGATGTTACGGTTCGTTTTGATGATGGATTGGTCATCGGCCCTGTAGGACCGGGTCAACAGCAGGGCCAGGACGGCATTACGGTTGTGCACTACCTGCCCGGCCAGGAGTTCTATCCGTGGACATCTGACAGTGGCGATCGCGCGGTGTGGATCGGTGGCACCGGTCATGCCACCACCGGCAGCTTTGAAATCACCGCACAGGGAAATGGCGCAGGCCATGTTGATTTGTACGGTGATGTGCTTGGCCCCAATATCACACCCATTTTCAGCATGACCGATCACCTGGTGCCCGGCCGGCTTAACGATTACGCGACAACGCCGACCGCCATCATTTCGGGCGATCACATCATCCGCACCAGCTACGTGGATATTAATGGTACTCAACGCAACATCAACAACGAAGGCCAAACCGGCGACCTCTGGCTTAAATCTTCTGCCGGTCCATCACGTGATGGCCGCGACTATGGTGTCGATTCCACCGCCCCCGGACAAAACATGTTTGCACCGGTTGGCCCCAACAGTTGGTGGGCTACCGGCTCTTTTAATCAGCCCCAGGGCGGCGAGGGGCTCTACATACGCTTCGGCGGCACCAGCGGCTCAGCACCACTGACCGTTGGAGTGGTCGCCCTGATGTTGCAGGCCAACCCGCAGCTGACCACCCGCCAGGCACGGGAAATACTGCGCGCGACAGCAAGGTCTGACAATTTTACCGGCGATGTACCAAACCTCGACTGGGGTGGTGGCAAAACAGATGCCTTCGAAGCGGTCACCCGCGCACTGGCCTACGGCTTCAGCGGTTCATGGTACAACCCTTCGCAATCAGGGCATGGCTGGTTCGTGGAAGTTCTGCAGGGCGCCGATGGCTCTCGACGCCTGGTCGTGTACTGGTATGTCTATCAAGACGGAGTTCCGGCCTGGATATTGGCGACAGGACCACTAAATGGCACCGTTGCGACCATGGAAGCTTTTATCTCCAGCGGCGGACAATTTCCCCCGGACTTTGACGGCGCAGACGTCGTCCCCTGGGGAACCATGACAATGGATTTCGCACCCGGCGGTACGGCGAATATCAGCTGGGCCACAAGCTACGAGGGCTTCACCAGCGGTTCAATGTCAGTGGTGCGCTTAACCTCGGTTTCAGCTGCGCCCGAAGCTTGCTCCAGCGGCAGTTACTACAATGCCGCCCAGTCGGGCCACGGCTACGTTGTACAAATTGTAGACCTGGGCGCTGTGCGCTATGTAACGGTGACCTGGTATGTCTATCTCGATGGCAAACAGGTCTGGTTGTTGGGCCTGGCACCCATGATTGGCGACCGGGCAGAGATCCCACTCGACTCATGGACCGGCGCGCAGTTTCCGCCAAACTTTAATACCAACGACGCCGTAAGTACGCCCTGGGGAACACTAACCCTTGTGTTTGAAGACCCGGACAACATCACGGCCAGTTGGACCACCAATCAACCGGGCTACTCAAATGGCAGCTTGGCGGTAACCCGCCTTTCCACGTTGGGTGGGCATCAATGCGTTGAGTGAAACTTTATCTTGCGGTTTATTTTAGCTCTTTGTGGGGCAGGTCAATCTTACCTTCGGAAATGAGACGCTTTAAAGCCCGGTTTACAGCCTTCGCAGTGGGAAAATGTCTGGCAACCTCAGGCTCCAACAGGACCAGATTTGTGCCTTTCTCGAAACGCATAGCGTACTTGCCGCGTACGCCCTCAGTGAAATCGTATTGCTTTTTCATGATTGGCTGTTCTCCATATCAGCTGGTTATGCAGCAACCTCAATATACTCAACAGCGCTCCGTGGTGCAGGGATGGGTAGACCATCTTCTTTCATACCTTCGATGTGAAATTTGATAGCTTCACGTATTTCATTTTCAGCGTCTTTGATGGTTGCACCTGTAGCAACACAACCCGGAAGATCTGGCACATATGCCGAATAGTTTGAATCAGCCTGTTCAATCACAACTGCAAATTTCATAATCGACCTCTATTTCCAACCAGCCTGTTTGTATGAGCATACGTCTTGCTGACTGAAGCTTCCAGTGTGCACCTGTGACTCGGCAATAAATACCGGCAAAGGCTCTTTAGCTTGTAGGTTATTTTGGTCCAAGGAGCTCAAGTGTTCTGGTGTCACGTTTTCCTTGAAAGTATCGATCAATGACCGTTTCAAAAACGGGGTCTGCATTTTTTACACACGAAAACAGAGTCATGGATGACCTGAGTTTCAAGTGATCGGGGAAACCAAAAATATCTTCGACTGAGTGGTCCTCAATACCAAGCACGATTGCTGAACACTCACGTAGCTGCGAACCAAGAACCGGGTGGTTCAGATATTGCCGTGCTTCATCCAGACTTTTAATGGCATAGAACCTGGCAGTTTCGCTGCGGCCCAGTCCTTCGATCTGGGGGAATATGAACCACATCCAGTGGGTTCTTTTTCTGCCGCCTTTTAGTTCGGAAAGAACGTTGCCGTAAATGCGTTCCTGTGCCTTGGTAAAGCGGTTTAAGTCAAAGGGATCATTGACGATTTTTGATGGGGACATCATGGTTATTTTTGTGCGAAAAGGCTCCAATACCTATGTTGGCAAATTCAGTGCGCGAGTTTTGCGCTGGCTAGGCGGTTCAGGCTTACACCAGATTCTGCAGCTTCCGTGACCAGTTGACGATGCACCCCGGGTGGGATTCGCACCATAAACTTTCCGCTGTATTGACGGGTTGCAATTGGCTTGGGAATATCTTCACCGTTTTCAATCATGTCTTTAGTACAGTCACTGACTAAAGAACAAATGCCCTTCAAAGCGGCCTGGGGGCTTTCTGCAAGCCAGCTAAGTTTTGAAAACTCGGCACATAAGCCAACAAACTCACCATCTTCGCCAGACCAGGTGACACGGTAGGTATATTTGTCAGTTTCAGAGATCATTATTCACCATTAACTTCTGAGTTGCGTGTAGTACCTGCCTGACTTGATACGCCTTTGTCTTGCCCTTGTCGTTCTGAATATTTACGCGGGGATCTCCAGACCACGGTGTCTTGAAAACACAATGACTACTACCGCTTTGGCGAGGTTCACCAAAGCAATATATGCATACCATCCACAATTCAACGAAGCGAACCCCTTTTGGATTCGTATTCATTTTCTTAAGAGTTTTTGTCAGGTCACTCATCTTTAATAGTATCACTATTGATACTTCTCTCAAGACGAATGCTGATTGGAGGGAAGACTGTCACTCAGCTAATATGCGCCATTTATCCATAAGCAAATATGGGCAAATGTTTATTGTGTTGTAGGTGATTTCCCCAGTGACTACTTACTCAATTGTTTACCGGTAGTGGAGAGATATCGCTTTAGTTGTCAGGCAGCATGATCCATATTTTGATCGACTTCCACGGCCAACCTGAGCCCGAGAGCTTTAAGCAGTTTTTCCAGACTTTTCAGTTCCGGGTTTCCCTGTTCTGATAACACCCGATATAAATTCTCCCGGTTCAAACCGGTATGCCGGGCTACTTGGGTCATACCGCCGAAAGCTTGAATCACATTGCGAATTGCCAGCAAAAAAACTGCGCGATCACCGTCTTCGAGTGCCGCATCCAGGTAAGCAGCAGCTTCTTTTGGATCGCGTAAATTTTCAATTAGGCTAACCTGGTAATCTCTGCTAGTTGCCACTATTTCGCTTCCTGTAATTTGCCAAGTAACCCTTGGCGATTCTAATATCCCGTTTTTGGGTATCTTTTACACCACCGAGTAAAAGTAATATGACGTTATCGCGTTCCTGACTGTAATACACCCGATAGCCCGGACCATAGAAAATGCGTAACTCAAAAAGGCCACCACCTATAGACGCGTAATCTCCGAGGTTGCCGAGGCTTACTCGATCCAGTCTTATTTCAACTCGAGCACGAGCTATTAAATCCCGAAGCCCTTCCAACCAGTCATCGAATGGACTATGACCGTTTTCGGTAACATATTCTCGGAGCTTAAACTTAAGCATACAACATTGTGTAGCTTACTAGCTACACTTTTAATGAGGAGAGTAAATTCATTGACCTAGTGTGAGCGAGCCACTCAGCAATAAATATCGGCGAATGCCTCTTTTAGCTGTAGGCTATCTGGCACCAGCCTGCCCTTGTAAGCGTCACGCCAGCTCGATTCAGTCCAGACTACGTAATACGCCTAGCACCGCATCACGCGTCTGCTGAATGGCTTTGCTCAGTTCACGCTCCGCATTCGTCGCTTCAGTTGTATGCCGCTGTTCATCGTCTAACTGATCGAGATCGCCAAACCGCTGCAGCCAGATTTGATGCAAGGCTTCACCGGCAGAAGGGCCCGGTTCCGGCATCAGCATCATCAGGTCACGCACCATTGCTACACTGCCAAAACCGCGGATTCGTAGCTCACCTTCAGAGCCAATTTCGTTATCAAATGCCAGGTAGTAATAGCGGGAATCGACCACTTCCTGTAACTCACCCAGGTCTTCAAGTACACGAAAAGCGGCATGCCGGATATTTCGCTGTTCCTCGGTGGTTTCATTACGCCAGGTATTATAGGCAAGTGCGCTAACTGCAATAAAAATGCTGATCAATGCCACCGCATTATTGTGAATTTGTTGTCGTATTGTTTTCATATCTGATCAAGACCGGAATACTCGGTTATTGCATTCATGTCGTGTTCGACTCCTATTTTTTTGTGATATCCCGAGCCAGCTCATGAAAGATTTCACGCACGCACTAATGAATATCGGTTCAACTGGTGTTATCGAGTTCTTCGCGAATCCGGTGGCCTTACTCAATTGATTCATCGTCAATATCGATTTTGGCAAGGTCTTCCAGTGCTTCGGGTGAAATAATAATTTTCATCTTTTTTCGTAGTTTAATAATTTTAGGGTCAAAATTCTTTACTATTTCCCTATGGTTTTCAGATAGCCAGGATATGGCATCATCAATTTCTTTTTTAAACGGGTCTTCCATCACTGAAAAGTCTGTAATTAGTGGTTCGCAATCTGAAAGAAAGTGTTGCCATCGAATCTGCTTCAAAGTCGACGCGTTGTTAAAAATATAAAAACGGTGTGGATCTTCGTCTTCATCCTGATCAAATATGAAAACTGCAGACGGCAAGTCGCTAAACATCTTACTTAGTGCATACCAGCGTTCACGTTGATAGATATACCATCGGCTTTGTAGCTCTTCCAGTTGAGCTTCCAGCCCTCCCGCGTCTAACTTCATATCTAAAAGAAAGCCTCCTTTTTCCGGCTTACCCTGATTCTTTCCATCAACATAATCATGCGGAATTAGTTGATTGATATGATCGTTTCCCGCTGACTCAATTTCATCGAGAAAGTAAGTTGCAAGTGACATGAAGCTTGCATAGTAGAACTGCTCCTGGATCAACAACCTGACCCAGCAGGGGTGTTGGAAGCCAAAGTATTCGATACCCTCGTAATCCGGGCAGTCTTGTTTTTTGACTTCCTCTTGAAATAGATAGCTGTCGTAGTCAAAATCGTAAAGCGTAGAGAAATCTAACAGGCTTTTTCCTTCCGCCATGAATTCATTGAGACAAATGTAATCTTCACCAATACCCTCGGTAAGCAATTCCGCCCAGTTGAGGACGTTTAATTTGGGGAAAGGGATATCATCCAGGGTATTAGACAGCTCTTGAGAAGAACACTTAATACCAAATAAACAGTCAATCAAGACGCACTGTACTTTTTGCCGCGTCTTCTCATCCATTGTTGCGCGAAAGCGTTCTTGCTGTTTTGCTGGCCAGGCGAGGTAATGTGAGTCTGCTACCATCAGCCCTTTACGAGCGGCTAGTGCGATCCCTGCTATATCAACATGTGCAAGTTTGTATGCCGGTTCCGTCATGGTTACCTGGGTCTGTATTGATGGCCTGCTTCAGGAAGTTCTATTTTGCCAGCTTCAACTCTTCGCGAAGAATTCGCCGGAGGGTTTTTGTATCGACCGGTTTACCTGCGGTTGAGAGGTGTTGCCGCAATGCATCATTGATGAGTGTTTGATACCCCCGACCCGCTTTTTCAGCCTCGGCTCGAAATGCTTCAATAACATCATCATCAATGTGTATGGTGATACGGGTTTTGCCCCGGGACTTTATCACCGCACCACGTTTGCCCTTGCTAAAATCGTATTCCTTTCTCATAAACTTTTTGCTCAGCTTTGCTTGCTTTTCGTGCGGAAATTAATCGGATGAAAGACTCCCGGTATGTATAAGCAACGACAACCAACCGTCCCAACGAATCAAGTCCGATTACGATAAATCTCGCCTCACCTTTTGAATTCACATCCTCAAAACTGATCGCATTAGGATCGTAAAACACAGGTTCCACTTCCGAGAAAAAGACCCTGTGCTTTAGCCTGTTGGATTTAGCCTTAACGGAATCCCAGGTGATTTTCATTTTTCAGTATATGCATATAGTATGCATATGTCCATAAGTGAACGCATTTACCAAATATGCATTAGTCCAGAACTGTGAAATAGGGATGAATTGCCTGGGTTTTTGTAGGAACTCGCCGCGAAGGATACGCCAGGAAAAGAGAGCAGCAGCAAAATACATCACTCCACCAAAAACAACCATTTACAGACAATTGAACAGACCTAATAACCTACTGTTTATAATGATATATATTCATATTTACTATATACTTGTACAGTACTTAAAATAAGGAACCCAACATGCCAGCAGCACCTCATAACTCTCTCCCCAACACCCACACAACACGCGCTCCGGATCATTTCAAATCCATGTCCCGCTTAGGCGATGACATCACACAAATGGCCGCACACCTGG
>RCNE010000151.1_pt1 | contig 33951 bp, 37 predicted proteins | sample 2041361 | NCBI WGS metagenome assembly RCNE01 (sample SAMN09708229, study PRJNA481090) | Marine sediment metagenome, whole genome shotgun sequencing project. | reverse complement strand
TATGCGGCACCGCTGAGCCATGGGGCAGGGCTTTATAATTTCATACACGTTCAGGCAGGCGCGCGGCATGTTTTTCCAGCCTCCGGCGGGTTCGACGGGAATGAGATACTTGATCTGGCGGCGCATTTCGGGCGCTGTCATATGTTTGCGGCACCGACAATGGTCAAGCGTTTGACAAGCGTTGCGGTGGCCGCAGGGCGTACCGGCGAAGGGCTGCGCACCATCGTTTATGCGGGCGGCCCAATGTACACTGCGGACATCATCGCGGCTGTGGATCAGTTCGGACCAGTCTTTGTGCAAATCTACGGGCAAGGTGAGTGTCCGATGGCGATCACCGCCCTGTCGCGGGGCGATGTGGCGGACCGCAGCCATCCGGAGTGGGAGGCGCGCCTCGGCTCTGTCGGGCGGGCGCAATCAGTGGTCGAGGTGCAGATCGCAGGGGATGCGGGGATCGGGCAAAGCGGCGAGATCATGGTGTGCGGTGCGCCTGTGATGCCAGGCTATTGGAATAATCTGGAGGCCACGCAAAAGACCCTGCGCGATGGGTGGCTCATGACCGGTGACATCGGGCATCTAGACGCGGCGGGGTATCTTACGCTTCAGGACCGCTCAAAGGATGTGATCATCACCGGCGGCTCAAACGTCTATCCCCGTGAGGTGGAAGAAGTGCTGCTGCGCAGTCCTCAGATCGTGGAGGTATCTGTGGTTGGTGCAAAACACAGCGATTGGGGGGAGGAGGTTGTGGCGTTCATCGTGGGTGATGCGCCACAAGATGCGCTGGATGCGTTGTGTCTGGCGAATATTGCACGGTTCAAACGGCCGAAGAGGTATATCCGCGTCAAGGAACTGCCCAAGAACAACTATGGAAAAGTACTTAAGACAGAACTGCGCGAGATATTGCGAGCGCAGGAAAGTTAGCCGCCCACCCTTCGGGGCAGGGGGCCAGACGTCGTCTTAGCCGAGGGCAAAGACATCGTCGACGTAGCCAAAGGCGGATTCGTCGAGATCTTCGATGGTCACATTGCTGACTGTCAAAACAGATCCTTTGTCGGTCGGGCCGTCAAAGGACGCGAGGTTGAAGATCGCGCTCAGATCAATGATCGCGTCGCCGCCTTCCATACGGTCATTGCCAACGCCGCCATAGAAGAAATCATCCGACGTGCCACCGGTCATCGTATCCTCGCCAGAACCACCTCGCACGGTACCCGCAAAGCCTGTACCATCACCGGATTCAAACCCACCAACCGTGTAGGTGTCGTTACCAGAGCCAAGCTGCACGTTGCCCATGACGCCCGTGTTCAGAATTGTATCATCGCCATTGCCCATGTTGACGCCACCGGTGATTGTGCCAGCAGTTAAAGGCCCACCGTGAATGCCGGGGATGATCTGGTTTGTGAGGATATCATTGCCGTTACCGGCAATGATCTGCCCTTGGACGGTGCCAGTGTAAAAGAATGCATCTTTGTTTCGAAGATAGGGACAAAGAGTCACGGGGCGGTGAAATAGGGTCCACAAAACAAAATGCCCCGCAAAAAGCGAGGCATTTCCATCGGTAATGAGAACCGAATCAAATGGCTAGGTATTCCGCGCGCAGGGCTTCATTTTCCAAAACCTCTTGTGCGGTACCGTCAAACACCACACCACCCGTATCAAGGATAACGGCGCGGTCGGCCAATTTCAGCGCACGCACCGCGTTTTGCTCTACCAGAATTGTGGTGATGCCCTGAGATTTGATGATCGAGAGCGTTTTTTCGATTTCGTCCACGATGACAGGGGCCAGACCCTCATAAGGCTCATCGAGCAGGAGCACCTTGATATCACGACACAGGGCGCGGGCGATGGCGAGCATCTGCTGTTCCCCGCCAGAAAGCGTAGTGCCTTCTTGCTTTTTACGCTCGCCCAGGCGGGGGAATAGCTCATAGACACGCTCCAGCGACCAACCGACAGGCGGTGCGATCTGGGCCAGCTTGAGGTTTTCCTCAACCGTCAGACCCGCAATGATGCGCCGATCTTCTGGTACAAGGGCAAGACCAGCGGCGGATGCCTCATAGCTTTTCATTTTGTGCAGCGGTTGATGGTCGAGCCACACTTCACCGTGGGTGAGCTGCGGATCGCCAATCTGTGCGATCGTGCGCAAGGTCGAAGTCTTGCCCGCGCCATTGCGGCCCAACAAGGCAAGGATCTCACCCTCGTGCACGTTAAAGCTTACGCCTTGTACGATATAGCTCTCGCCGTAGGATGCGTGGATGTCCCAGACCGAGAGGAAGGCAGGGGCGGATTTCGCGTGGCTGGCGTTCATGTTTGTCGTTTGGGTGGTCATATTTTTTGTCCTTTGGATGCGAGGTGCGGGGCAGGAGGAATTACACTTCCTGCGTCTCGCCCAGATAGGCTTCTTTCACCTTTGGATGGCCCTTGATGTTGTCGGGCGTGTCCTCAACCAGTGGCGTGCCTTGTGCCAACACGGTGATCCGCTCGGCCAAGGAGAATACAACGTGCATGTCATGCTCGATGATGGCGATGGTGATATCGCGCTCTTCCTTGATCTTCTTGAGCAGGTCGATGGTGTTGTTGGTATCCGCGCGTGCCATGCCCGCTGTTGGCTCGTCGAGCAGCAGGAGGCGGGGCTCTTGGGACAGGCACATCGCAATCTCGAGGCGACGTTTGTCTCCGCGTGACATCGACGACGCATGCATATCGCGTTTGTCATAGAGGTTCATGTCTTCCAGCATCTTCTTGGCCTTCTCGACGACGTCCTGCTCACTTTCAATGCTGCCGATGGCATGCATGCTGAACCCACCGTCGCGTTTGGCAAAGCAGGGGATAAGCATGTTTTCCATGACATTCAGATCACCGAAAATCTCGGGCGTTTGGAACACGCGCGAAATGCCCATCTGGTTGATCTCGTAGGGTTTGCGCCCCAGCACGGACTGACCGTCAAACATGACAGAGCCTGTGTCCGGGATCAGCTTGCCCACCAGCACGTTGAGAAGGGTGGATTTACCGGCCCCGTTTGGGCCGATAATCGCATGTACGGTGTTTTCCGCAATGGAGAGGTTAACGTCCCCCAGTGCCTGCAACCCGCCAAAGCGCTTGTTTACATTTTTGACTTCAAGAATACCCATGTCGTGCGCTCCTTATTCAGCAGGTGTTGTTTTGCCACTTGGCGATTTCGGATCGGGTTTTTTGCGGCGGAACATCTTGCCGATGCGTTGGCCACCTTCAACCAGACCACCCGGCAGGAAGATCACAACCAGCATGAACACAAGGCCCAGCGTCAGGTGCCAGCCTTTGCCCACGAAGGGGTAGATCAGCGTGATCAGTAGGTCTTCGATGCCATCGGGCATGAAGGAGAACCACTGCTCAAGAACCGTCTTGTTAATCTTGGAGACAATGTTTTCCATGTATTTGATGATACCCGCGCCCAATACAGGACCAATCAAGGTACCCGCACCGCCAAGGATCGTCATCACAACAACTTCGCCTGATGCTGTCCAGAACATACGCTCTGCGCCGACTTGGGTATCCATCGCCACTAGCAAACCACCCGCAAGACCCGCATACATGCCGGAGATCACAAAAGCGGCCAGTGTGTAGGGCTTGGAGTTAAGGCCCGTGTAATTCATGCGCTGTTGGTTCGACTTAACGGCGCGCAGCATCATGCCAAAAGGAGAGCGGAAGATGCGGATCGACATATAGAACGACAGCAACATGACCGCAGCTGCGATGTAATAGCCCGCGTTGAAGGTGAACACCCAATCCCCCATCACCAGCTCTGAGCTGGCTTTCATATCCAAGCCAAACAGGTTGGCACTTGGGCTTTGACCCGGCGCTAAAGCACCATCAAGGATGCGTGGATCGGTATATTTGGGCTGAAGACCCGTTTCACCACCCGTGATGGGTGTCAGAACCGAGTAGGCCAATGCGTAGGACATCTGCGCAAAGGCAAGCGTCAGGATCGAGAAGTAGATGCCCGAGCGGCGCAATGAGATCCAGCCCACAAACAGGGAGAAGAGGCCAGCCACGATGACGGAAATGATGATCGCGGGGATCACATTCATGGTCAGCAGCTTCATCATCCAGATCGCGGCATAAGAACCCACACCCAAAAACGCGGCGTGTCCAAAGCTGAGGTAGCCCGTCAGGCCAAACAGGATGTTAAACCCGATGGCAAAGATGCCAAAGATCGCCAGACGTTGCATCAAGTCGGGGTAGCCCGCATTGAACTGCGCCATGCCGGACCCTTCTGGAAAAGGGTTCAGGATGAAGGGGGCGAAGATACACAGGAAGGCAACAATGCCGAGCAGACCTGCGTCGCGTTTTGTAAGTCCTAGCATGGTTTTAATCCTCCATCACGCCGGCACGGCCAAGAAGGCCACGGGGACGTGTCAGCAAAATGATGATCGCAACAAGGTAGATGATGATCTGGTTGATGCCTGGAATAATTTCCAGCACCACCGCCATCGAGGCAAAGCTCTCGACGATACCGAGTAAGAAACCCGCCAGCACAGCACCGGGCAGGGACCCCATGCCGCCGACAACCACCACAACAAAGCTGAGCACCAAAAAGTCCATGCCCATGTTATAATTCGGAGAGTTGATGGGTGCGTACATCGCACCAGCCATCCCTGTCACCGCCGCAGCGATACCGAACATAATGGTAAATCGTTTGTCGATGTTGATGCCCAGCAGGCCGACTGTTTCGCGGTCGGCCATGCCAGCCCGCACAACCATCCCGAAGGTGGTGAACTGCAGAAACGCAAACACAGCACCGATTACGACGGCTGCAAAGCAGAAGTATATCAGGCGCCAGTAGGGATAGATGATCGTGTTCGGATCAAACCCCATCATCGCGCCAAAATCGAATGAGCCTGCGAACACGGCTGGTGCGGGTGTGGGGTAGGGGTTCGCGCCATAGAAGTACTTGATCAATTCGCCCAAAACGATCGCCAGGCCGAATGTCACAAGGATCTGGTCGGCGTGGGGGCGATTGTAGAAGTGCTTGATCAGCCCACGTTCCATTATGACGCCGATGGCGATCATCACAGGAATGGTGAATAGAATGGACAGCGGCACGGTCCAGTCGAGCATCCATGCGCCTGTTGTCTCCCCGAACCACTGGTTCACATAGAGGATGTCGGCAAACTTGGGATTGCCGAGAAAGTCTGTGCCCGATGGCTCAAGCGCTTTATGGCTAAGTGTCAGGATTTGGGAGAACGTAACAGCGCAAAATGCGCCGATCATGAACAACGCACCATGGGCGAAGTTAACAACGCCCAATGTGCCAAAAATGAGTGTCAGACCCAGAGCGATCAGCGCATATGCCGATCCTTTGTCCAAGCCGTTGAGAATTTGAAGGAGAATTGCGTCCATGGTCCGTCCCATCTGTCACAAGTGCCGCGCGCCCGGCTAGAATTCTGGGCCAGAATTCCAGGGCGTTTGGTTGGATTGCATGCTGTTGGTATTAGTAAAGTGGTGCAGGGCGGGCGCGTGGCCCGCCCTGCAAAGTCGAAAGGCTTAGGCGCCTGGGTTGCATGTACCCAATGAACCGCCTGCCATCTGTGGGTGATCCACAGGGTAGGTTACCTGCTCGGCAGGTGTCACTTCCACGATTTCAACCAGATCGTATTGGTTCTCAGGGTTCTCTTTACCCTTCACAACCAGCACGTCTTTGAAGCACTGGTGATCTTCGGCACGGTAAAGTGTTGGGCCGTTGCCCATGCCGTCAAACTCAAAGCCTTCAAGCGCTTCTACCACTGAGCATGGGTTGAAGGACTTGCCGCGTGTAACCGCATCAGCATACAAAAGCGTCTGCACGTAGCATGTGTGCGCCGCCTGTGATGGTGGGAAGCCGTACTTTGTGCCGAATGACTTAACGAAGGCGTTTGTGCCTGCGTAGCGTGCACCCAATTTGTCTTCCAGTGACCAGTCCCAGTTCTGGGAGCCGATGATGCCTTTGATGTTTGCACCAGCACCACGAGCCATCAGCTCGGAGTAGAGGGGTACAACGATCTCGAACTTCTTGCCGTTTACTGTCTGGTCGCGCAGGCCGAACTGGACCGCGTTAGTCAGAGAGTTGATCATGTTACCACCGTAGTGGTTCAGAACCAGCACGTCTGCGCCGGACTGGATCACTGGTGCGATATACGCAGAGAAGTCTGTCGCCGTTAGCGGTGTTTTCACTGCCGCAACAGTTTCCCAGCCGAGTGCTTCGGTGGAGGAGCGTACGGCTTCTTCTGTGGTATAACCCCAGTTGTAGTCTGCTGTCAGGTGATATGCCTTACGGTCCGCGCCATACTCGTTGGCAAGGATTGGCGCGAGGGCCGCGCCGGACATGTAAGAGTTAAAGAAGTGGCGGAAGCCGTTGGCTTTCTTGTCTTTACCCGTTGTGTCGTTGGAGTGGGTCAAACCCGCCATGAAGATAACGCCGGCTTCTTGGCAAAGTGCCTGAACAGCAACCGCAACACCGGAGGACGAACCACCGGAGATCATGACTGCGCCGTCTTTTTCGATCATGGACTTGGCAGATGCGCGTGCTGCGTCTGATTTTGTCTGTGTATCGCCTGAAACGAACTGGACTTTTTTGCCCATGATGCCTGTGCCGTCCAGCGCCTTGGAGCTGAACGTTTGCAGCATGCCGCCGTCGCCTTCACCGTTCAGGTGCTCGACTGCCAGCTCGAATGCGCGCAGCTCGTCTGCGCCCTCATCCGCGTAGGGGCCGGACTGTGGTACGTTGAAACCCAGTGTAACTGTGTCGCCTTGTGGGGCGTTGGTAAAGCCGGTGTGGCCGTCTGCGCGCAGGTATGTAGGCAGTGCAAGACCGGCACCGGCAACAACGCCAGTTTGGATCAGACCGCGACGTGTCGGATTGAAAGTAGACATGATGTCCTCCCGAAAGTGTTAAAACGCGCACCATAGCCTTCTCCCGGGCGTTTGGTGCTGGCACGCAAGTCGTGCAAAGACACTATCGGGTCGGGGGACCTGTCCTGCAATAACACCCTTGATTGAATGGATTTTTTTGTAAATAAATGAACTAAGATATACTCAAAGGTGTAAATTTAGTGATATTGCAGCGCAGAAACCCTATGATAACGTGTGTTAATTTGCCAAAGGCAGACCATGTCGCGTGACACGCTGACGGGCAGCCGAATCCGCGAGCGGCGGGTCATGCAGGGGGCTAAACAGGCTGATCTGGCCCGCACCATCGGCATTTCGGCCAGCTATCTAAACCTGATCGAGCATAACCGCCGCAGAATCGGTGGTAAGCTCTTGTTGGACATTGCAGCTGCGCTCGAGGTCACGCCGCAAGCGTTGACCGAAGGTGCAGAGGCAGCGTTCCTTGGTGTGCTGGGGGAGGCCGCGATGGCGGCGCAGCTATCCGCAGAGGATGCGGCACAAGCAGAAGCTTTTGCAGGGCGGTTTCCGGCATGGGCTGAGGCACTGGCCAAACGCCAGCGCCGTGTTGTCACGCTGGAGCGTACGGTTGAGGCATTAAGTGACCGGATGGCGCATGATCCATTGCTGGCTGATTCAATGCACGAATTGCTCACAACTGCGGCGGCGGTCCGCTCCACTGCGGAAATCCTTGCAGGTGATGACACTCTGGAGCGCGAATGGCAGGACCGTTTTCACGCCAACCTTGATTCAGACAGTCAGCGGCTTGCCCAAAGTGCGCAGGCTTTGGTTGGGTATCTGGAGCAAGCCAAAGGCATGGATGCCGGAATAGGAAGATCGCCGCAAGAGGAGGTTGAAGCATACCTCGCCGCGCAGAGCTTTCATTTCCCCGCGCTTGAGGCCCAGTCTGAACCACAGTCTGAACCACAGTCTGAACCCCAGGCTGAACCGCAATCGGTTGATAGTGTGCTGGCTGAAGGTGGTGAGGTGCTGTCAGAGGCCGCCCGCTACATCCTGCGCGGTGTGTTGGTGCAGGTGCGTGACGATGCGGCGGCTCTGTCTTTGAGCGTGCTAGAGCAGGGCGTTGCCGATCTGGGCGTTGATCCGGTTGCCCTCGCGCGGCGATATCATCTGCCCCCTGCAGTGATCTTGCGGCGTTTGGCAGCGCTACCGAAGCTCGGGGCGGGGCTGGTCGTTTGTGACCGCTCTGGCACAATCCTGTTTCGCAAATCCGTGGATGGCTTTTCTGTCCCGCGCTATGATAGCTGCTGCCCGCTCTGGCCGCTCTTTGGTGCCTTAGGCGCTGCGAATACGGTGCTTTATGAACGGCTGGGCCAGTTGGGGCGTGCGTATATGCAATTCGATGCCTATGCCACTACCGACACGTCCGTTCCCGGCGCCTATAATGTGCCTGCGCCTGCGCGCGCGGTGATGCTTTTGATGCCTGCTCCTGCGGGTGACACCAGCCAGCAGTTGCGCGAGGTGGGGGCGACCTGCCGGATTTGCCCATACGCAAGCTGTGGTGCGCGGCGCGAACCTTCCGTCATGATGGAATAGAAGAAGCGAAGATTTTGACACCCGACGCGCAAGGGTGCATCGTGGGGAATGACCTATGCGGGTCGCACTGACGCAAGATCAGGCAAGGACACGCATCAAACGGGGGGAGGACAACCGCATGTCGAAACATGTCGTGTTGGTGGAGGACGAAACCAACATCGCCGAGGCGATCCGCTTTTTGCTGGGGCGGGATGGCTGGCGGGTCGAGACATTGGCAAATGGTGGCAACGCGGCGGAGGTGATCCGCGCGGCGCGGCCCGATTTGGTGATGCTGGACGTTATGCTGCCCGGCAAGACGGGTTTCGAGATCCTTGCCGAGTTACGCAGCGATGAAAGTCTCGCGGACATGCCCGTCCTGATGCTCACCGCGCGCGGTCAAAGCCGTGATCGCGAAATGGCGATGCAGGCTGGGGTGAGCCGCTTTATGACAAAACCCTTCTCGAATGAAGAAATGCTTTCAGCTGTGCGCGAATTGACCGAAGGCCGCGTGAGCTGATGCCAGAGACGCGGCTATTTCTGGAGCGGCGCAGCTACCGTCGCCGCCGTATGATGGACGCGGTGCGGATATTGCCGCTGCTGTGTACAGTCTTGTTCCTGATGGTCCCGTTGATGTGGCCCAAGGGGGAAGCGGGGGATGCTGCGATGTCACTTTCCACTGCAATCTGGTATCTGTTCACGGTCTGGGCGCTGGCGATCACCGCATCGTTTGGTTTGTGGCGGCGCATCCGGCGCAGTGATACCAGCGCTGATCCAGACGTGGTGCCAGACGGGGCGCCAGACGCCTGATGGTCACGCTTAACCAGCTTATCGGCGTGTGCCTTGTCTATGTGGCGGGCCTGTTTCTGGTGGCCTTTTTGGCGGAGCGTGCGGCGTTGCGCGGCAGGGGCGGCTGGCTGCTGCGCTCTCCGTTGGTCTATACGCTGTCGCTGTCCATCTATTGCACCGCATGGACGTTTTACGGGGCTGTGGGCTATGCAGCGCGTTCGGGGCTGGAATATGTAACCATATATTTGGGTCCGTCGCTGGTGATGATTGGCTGGTGGTGGGTCCTGCGCCGCCTCGTGCGGATTGGTCGTGCGCAGCGGGTGACATCCGTGGCGGATTTGATCTCCGCGCGCTTTGGCAAATCCAATCTTCTCGCGGTGATGATCACGGCCATGGCTGTAGTGGGGGTAACGCCCTATATCGCGCTTCAGCTGCAGTCGGTCACTCTGTCGGTGTCCATCTTTGCTGCGCAGGACGCAGGCTTGGGGCAAACGGGACAGATCAACGAGAATGCCGCCTTCTGGGTCGCAGCAGGTTTGGCGCTTTTTACCGTTGTCTTTGGCACCCGAAATCTCAATGTGAATGAGCGTCATCACGGTGTTGTCATTGCTGTGGCGGTAGAAGCGGTGGTGAAGTTGGTGGCACTGCTCGCTGTTGGCATCTTTGTCGTCTGGGGCATCGCGGGTGGCGTGGCCGAGACGGTCGCGCGGATTGACGCATCGCCCATTGGAACGTGGCAAACAAGTGGCGGGCGCTGGACTGCGCTGATTGTGCTCTCTGCGGCGGCCTTTGTGTGTTTGCCGCGCATGTTCCAAGTCATGGTCGTTGAGAACGACGACGAGCGGCACCTGCAAATCGCAAGCTGGGCCTTCCCGCTCTATCTCTTGGCGATGAGCTTGTTTGTTGTGCCGATTGCTGTGGTTGGACTTGAGCTTATGCCGGAGGGGGCGAACCCTGATTTGTATGTGCTAACCGTTCCGCTGAGCCAAGGGCATAACGGGCTGGCGATGTTGGCATTTCTGGGCGGGTTTTCGTCGGCCACGTCGATGGTGATTGTGGCGACACTGGCGCTGAGTACGATGATGTCGAACCATATCGTGATGCCGCTCTGGCTCAAGCTGAGCCAGGCAGGAGCGCAGCAATCGGGCGATGTGCGCAGTGTGGTCATCCGTGCGCGGCGCTTGTCGATCGTGTTGATCATTACGCTTGGCTATTTCTATTACCGCGCCTCTGGCGGCTCGGGCGCGTTGGCGGCGATCGGTTTGATCTCCTTTGGCGGAGTGGCGCAATTTTTGCCGGCATTGCTGGGAGGTATTTTCTGGCGCGGAGCTACGCGCACGGGGGCGATTGCGGGGCTCAGCATCGGCTTTGTCGTGTGGATGTTTACGATGCTCTTGCCAAGCTTTGGTGCGGGTGGCGCATTGTCTGCATCAGTCTTCGAGGAGGGTCTGTTCGGCCTTGGCATTCTGCGTCCTCAAGCTTTGTTCGGGATTACGGGGATGGACCCCACGGTTCATGCCGTGTGGTGGAGTTTGTCGCTTAACGCGCTGTTCTTCTTAGTGGTCTCTATCTTCAGCTTTCCGACGCCGTTGGAGCGGTTGCAGGGTGCGCAATTTGTGAATGTATTTGACCACTCTTCTGCCGGTGCGCGAGGTTGGGTGGCTTCCGAGGGTGGGGCTGAGGATTTGATGATCATGTCCCAGCGTATTTTGGGCTCTGCCGAGGCGCATGCATTTTTCGCCGCCCAAGCGGCAGGGCAGGGCCGCACGGAGGGGCCACCACTGCCGACGCCCGGGTTTGTTCAGGCGTTGGAGCGCGAACTGGCGGCATCTGTCGGGGCGGCCACAGCGAATGCGATGATCGGGCAGATCATCGGCGGACAGGCGATCTCGGTCGAGGATTTGATGGCGGTGGCGGACGAGTCCGCACAAATTCTGGAATATTCCGGCCGCCTTGAGGCGCAGTCGCTCAAGCTTACCCAAACTGCACGGGAGCTGGGCGTTGCGAATGAAAAGCTCACGCAGCTGTCGTTGCAAAAGGATGATTTCCTAAGCCAGATCAGCCATGAGTTGCGCACGCCCATGACGTCGATCCGTTCGTTCTCGGAAATCCTGCGCGATATGGAGGGGCTGAGCGAGGTAGAGAAGACCCGCTATGCCTCCATCATCCACTCCGAGACCATTCGCCTGACGCGGCTCTTGGATGATCTGCTTGATCTGTCGGTATTGGAAAGCGGGCAAGGCACGCTTAATGCGGAGCAGGTCAGCTTGCATGACGTGATAGAGCGGTCTGTGACCACAGCGCAGGCAAGTTCTGCAAGGGTTCTCGAAATCCGCCGCAACACGGGCGATGAGGACGTGATGCTGTTTACGGACGGGGATCGGCTCGCGCAGGTGTTCATCAATCTGGTGACCAACGCGCTTAAATATTGCGATGCGGATGTGCCGGTGCTGGAGGTTGCGGTACGGCAATCGGATGATGGCATCATCGTTGAATTCACCGACAACGGCAGTGGCATTCCGGATGATGCGCATAACATTATATTCGAGAAATTCGCGCGCCTGAACGGTGGTGAGGGCAGCGGCGCGGGCCTCGGACTTGCGATTTGCCGCGAGATCATTGCGCGGCTGGGCGGTGAAATCCGCTTTGTGCCGCAGGTGCGCGGTACGCAGTTTGAAGTGCGGCTGCCTGTTTCGAAAACTGTCGCGCAGGCGCGAGAATTGGTCGAGGCATAAATGCACTGGTAACCATTATCCTTTACGACCTGTGCTAAGACATCGTGATGATGGTGGTGCCTGTCTCTTCTACAGCGGCGCCATTTCAGGAGTATGGGCAAGGGGTAGCACGATTAAATGAGCGCGGAGCAGACAACCACACTTGTGCAGCGCACAGCGCGCACTGCCCGCGAGGCACAGGCGGCGCGTACAATGTCCCTCGCACGGGCCCTGCGGTTGACTGCGGCCAAGCAGGCGGAGCGTTTGATGGCACTCCCGCTCAGCGCGTTAAGTGTTACGCGGCAGACGATTGGCGCTGACGACGTCTCGAAACGTATCGATGCAACGGCACTCACTTTGTTGATGGACGGCGCGGGCGATCAGGTTGCGGCCGCAGTACTCGATCCGGTTCTGGTTGCAGGGCTGATTCAGCAGCAGACCATGGGAAGAGTATTGCCCCCCCCCGAGGGCGGGGAGACGCGGCGCCACACCGCAACAGATGCCGCACTTTGCGCGCCATTCATCGAGAGCCTTCTGTCGCGTGCGGCACTGCTGCCCGATACACCAGAGGAATGTGCACTGTTGCAGGGCTTCCGCTTTGGCGTGTGGGCGCAAGAGCCGCGTCAGGCTCAACTTGCACTGGACGCAAGCGATTATGCTCTGATTGAGATGACATTGGATATGGCAGCGGGAACGCGAGCGGGTAAGCTGGTTTTGCTGTTGCCAGAGCCGAAGCGCAGCGCCGCGCCCATTGACGAGGCACAGGGTTCGGCAGCGGTCGCGATGCCCTCTGCGAACCTCGCTGAAAATGTGATGGGGCTAACTGCTGATCTAGTGATTGCTTTGACGCGGATGAAAATTCCCCTCCAGCAGGTCACCAAGTTCAAGGTCGGCGATATGATTGATCTGAACCTGTCGAGCATGGCACAGGCTCTGATAATTGATGGCAACGGCCATGCGATTGCACGTGGCACGCTCGGACAGATTGATGGTTTGCGCGCTGTTCAGGTAGAGCAGCGAAATGCGCGGCAACACACGGAGCCTCGCAGGCGTGCCTCGGACCGGGATGAGCTGGACCTGCCCGATGTGACTGCTCCTCAATTTGAGGGAAAAGAAACGGACGATATGCAGGATGCCGGATTACCAAGCCTGTCAGATGTGGATGTCTTTGGTAATCTGGATGATCTGCCGGAGCTGCCTGATATGGATGAGGCAGGGGCAGCGGCGGATAATCAAATGAAAGAGTGGAACACCAAACAAAATCGGCGAGCCGATGAAGAAGGTGGCGACCCAGCGCACCAAAGTCAAGCAGGATGGTAAGCGGGAGCGAACACAGCAACCGCGCAGTGATGCGCGGCTTCTGTTTTGATCACGGTGCGTGTTGTTCCAGATAGGCGCGCATGTTGTCGACGTCATACCCCCCCGCGCGAGCGGCGGCGAGAATATCATCGGCAGATTGTAACCCTGCCTGACCCAAGGCCCAGGCAATGCAGGACCGTGTTCCGGATGCGCAGTAGGCCAGTGTCACGCCATCAAAGTCCGCGCCGATACTGCGGTTATGCAAAATAACTTCTTCGTTCATCGTCTGGTGGGTTAGGGGTTGTAGCGCAAATTCAAGGCCTGCGGCCTCTGCCGCTACTTGCATCGCTGCAGAACCGAAGGCGGGCGGCACCTCCTCATCGGGGCGATTGCATAGGATGCGGGTGATGCCGGCTTCTTTGAGTGCGCCCATCTCGTCGGGCGAAATCTGCGGGGCAACGTAATAGCGGGGGGTAAGTTGACGGATATCCATGGCGGATGTTTACGCGCGCTGCGCCAAGCTGTCCAGCACCGCAAAAGCGTGGGGCGCGAGGAGCGTGCCGAAAACTCTAACCACAAAAGAGACGATAAGGGACGCTTCGCCATAGCCGAGCGAGGCGAACGCCGGACCGGGGCAGATCCCCACAATCTCCAAGCCGACGCCAAACATTACCGCACCGAGGATCAACCGGTGACCAAGGCGTTGCTCGCAGCGGGTAGGGGAACTGCTCCTGATCAGGGGTGCGTTTCCGCGTGGATGCCCTGTGACCTGCATAGGCGTAATTGTGCCGCACATCATAACCATCAGCGTGAGGTCCCACGCGGCGAATAAGCCAAAAAGTCCAAGCAGTTATGGTGTATTTTCCATGTTAGAGACATGCAGTTCCACGGCAAACAACCCGTTCATGATGAACGCTAAAGCCATCCGCATGACTGCATCCTCTGCACAGACGTCACGCTCAGGTCACCTGCGCAAATATAAAGGCAGGTCGAGGCAATGCGCCTCAAGCTCAGCCGCGAGATGCCACTGACACCGTGATCCGAGGTGCAGCCATTGCTGATCCGCGTGCTAAGGCAGATGAGCAGACCACCATTGTTGAGAAGGAGCCAGCTGGATGTTATGCTTGTGTCGACTTTGACATCGAACACGAAAAGCGCCCCAAATACCGCAATGCGCGCGGCAAGCAAAGCGACCCGCTCTGCTGTCTCAGTGCCCGCCGAGCGGTCGAGCAGCCCGGCCTAAATCCCGATGGCCCCCATGACGCGCCGGTTCACGAGCAGATATACCACCGCTGCGGAGCCGATCAGGCCACCTATTCATTCCATTGGTATATCTTAACCCTATTTTCAGAGTTTGTTTATGGGCAGCTTGAGCATGACTTTGCCGCCTTCGTCTGCCGGAGGCATGTTGCCACCGCGCATGTTGATTTGCAGCGATGGGATGATGAGCTTTGGCATCGGCAGCTCCGCATCGCGGGTTTCGCGCAAGCTGATGAAATCCTTGGCGGCACGCCCGCCGCCCACATGGACATTAACGGCCTTTTGCGCACCCACAGTTGTCTCCCAAGCGAAATCATCGCGCCCAGGTGCTTTGTAGTCGTGACCGACAAAGATGCGGGTGGCGTCGGGCAGGGCGAGGATGCGCTGGATTGAATTATACAGATCATTTGCCGAGCCGCCGGGGAAATCAACACGTGCAGTGCCAAAGTCGGGCATAAAGAGCGTGTCGCCAACAAACGCGGCATCGCCGACCAGATACGTCACGCAGGCAGGGGTGTGACCGGGGGTGTGCATCACATCCGCGCGCAGTTGTCCGATGTGGAACGTATCGCCCTCAGAGAACAGGGCGTCAAATTGGGAGCCATCGCGCTGGAACTCAGTGCCTTCGTTAAAGATTTTTCCGAAGGTGTCCTGCACGGTGATGATCCCGCCACCGATCCCGATTTTCCCGCCAAGGTGCTCCTGTAGGTAAGGCGCGGCGGAAAGATGATCGGCGTGGACATGGCTCTCCAATACCCATTCACAGCGCAGATCGTGCTCTTTCACAAACGCGATGATCTTATCAGCTGAGGCGGTATCGGTGCGTCCTGCGGCATAATCGAAATCCAAAACGGAATCGATGATCGCACAGGCGCTGCCTTGGGGGTCTTGCACGACATAGCTCACCGTATTGGTGGCATCGTCGAAAAACGCGTTAACTGTGGGGATGTTAACCTCGGGGGAGCGTTGGATCATAACACATTCCTTTTCAAACTACGCGAAATGTATGGAGTCCGCTCTTGGGCTGCAACAACCATCCAGCGAGATTGCCTTAGGCCAGAAAAATACCGACGATGACCATCATTAGGCCGATTACGGATAAAAAAAGCGCACCCAGATTGACCGGCACCACTTTCTTCAATTCAGCGCGCATTGCCTCGTCGCTCAGCTCAGCGCGTTTGGCGCGGCTCACGCGGATAATGCAATAGACCAGACCCAGAAGCCCGAGCAGGGACAAGGCCGTGCCAGACCATATGATGATGTCGAAAACCGTTGATGATGTTTGTTCCATGGCGCGGGAATAGGATAATCCGCAAGCTGCGGCAAGAGCACCTTGCGGGGGCGCATGGGGCAGGGTAGCAAGGCGCCTCAAATCATTCCCCATTCCGCGCCGCACAAGGAGCCACCCATGAGCGATTTTAGCACCAACCCTGCCGTCACCGAGGACGCCGTAGGGGATGCCACGTATAAAGTAACTGCCAATGAGCTGCGCCAGTTTGTCGAGCGGATCGAGCGTTTGGACGCCGAGAAAAAAGACCTCGCCGAGCAGCAAAAAGAAGTCATGGCAGAGGCCAAAGGCCGCGGCTACGACACCAAAGTTTTGCGCAAAGTGATCGCCCTGCGCAAGCGCGAGCCCAACGACATCGCCGAAGAAGAAGCCGTACTCGACATGTATAAAGAAGCGCTGGGCATGTAGTCAGCGGCTCTTAGTGGTGTGTGGGATGGAAAGGGTACTTGCACCCGTCCTTCCCCGCCCATAGAAGAACACAAATTTTTATCCCCGCGCGCGTGCGTGCGGCCAAACGCTATGGAGCACACATGCAGGTCAAAGAGACGCTTAACGAAGGTCTGAAACGCGGCTACACCATCACGCTGACAGCAGCAGAGCTGGACACGAAAGTGACGGAAAAGCTGAAAGAAGCACAGCCTGACGTCGAGATGAAGGGTTTCCGCAAAGGCAAAGTGCCAATGCCGCTTTTGAAAAAGCAGTTTGGCCCCAAGGTTCTGGGCGAAGCCATGCAAGAAGCCATCGACGGCGCCATGAGCGAGCACTTCGACAGCTCCGGTGACCGCCCTGCGATGCAGCCTGACGTCAAAATGACCAATGATGACTGGAAAGAAGGCGACGACGTTGAAGTTGAAATGTCGTACGAGAAGCTGCCAAACATTCCTGACGTCGATCTGACCTCCATCAAGCTGGAGAAGATGGTTGTTAAGGCGGATGAAGCATCCATCGACGAAGCGCTGGCGTCTCTGGCCGAAACGGCTCAGGACTTCAAAGCGCGCAAGAAGGGCTCAAAAGCCAAAGATGGCGACCAGGTTGTCATGGACTTCTTGGGTAAGGTTGACGGCGAGCCGTTTGAAGGTGGTTCTGCCGAGGACTACCCGCTGGTTCTGGGTTCCAACTCCTTCATCCCCGGTTTTGAAGAGCAGTTGACCGGCGTAAAAGCCGAAGAAGAAAAAGACGTCACCGTCAACTTCCCCGATGATTATCAGGCCGAGCACCTCAAAGGCAAAGAAGCCGTGTTCTCCTGCACAATCAAAGAAGTCAAAGAGCCTGTCGCCGCAGAGATCAACGACGAGATGGCGACGAAGTTTGGTGCCGAAGACCTTGCCGCACTGAAAGTGCAAATCGGTGAGCGTCTTGAAGCTGAATACACAGGTGCATCACGCGCGATCATGAAACGTGGTCTGCTCGACGCGCTGGACGGTATGGTTGATTTTGATCTGCCACCATCTTTGCTCGATGCCGAAGCGGGCCAGATTGCGCATCAGTTGTGGCATGAGGATAACCCAGAAGTCGAAGGCCACGATCACCCCGAGATCGAGACCACAGACGAGCACAAGGCGCTGGCAACACGCCGCGTGCGTTTGGGCCTCCTGCTTGCCGAGCTCGGTCAGAAAGCCGAAGTCGAAGTGACAGACTCCGAGATGACGCAAGCGATCATGGGTCAAGCGCGCCAGTACCCGGGTCAAGAGCGCCAATTCTTTGAATTCGTTCAGCAAAACCAGCAGATGCAGCAGCAAATGCGCGCACCTATCTTTGAAGATAAGGTTGTGGATTACGTGTTTGAGCAAGCAACCGTTGCAGAGAAAGAAGTTTCAAAAGACGATCTGCAGAAAGCCGTAGAAGCGCTCGAAGAAGAGTAAGACTTCTACATCGGAATTAGAAAGGGCCGCTCGATTGAGCGGCCCTTTTACTTTTGCTTTGGATTGTATGAGGTCTAGGCTGCCATCTCATCGGCCAATTCGTGGTTTCGGTCACGGTGGCCTGCTTCATCCGCGCGCACGGCAATGACCACGTCGCGCAGGCGGGCATTCTCGCCCAGTTCCCAATAGTCGATAGCGATCTTTGGGGCAGCGACGTTCTCGACGGTTCCGGCGTCGATCTCGGCCAGATATTGGGTGTAGCTGATCACCGCTTCTTCTTCGAGATAGGCCACAACGCGGTGGGCGACACGCGGGGCAAAGAGGTAGAGGAAGAAGTAGAGGTTATAAAATACGGCCTGACCCAGCATGATCAGAAAGCGCTCAAAGCGGGAGGGCTCTGCGATTTTGATGAAAGTCATCAGATGCATACGCTCGTTCTCGGCCTCGTCGAGAAGTTCGCGAATCCAACCTTGATCGTCGCGAATGTGACGCACTGATTTGAGATGTTGCAACAGACCGCCCACCATGCCCGGAACGGCAGCAACGGTTTCCAGCACCACGGCGCGGTGGCCGTACCGTTTCGCAAAGAAGCTGTCGGCGACAATGCGCATGGCCTTAACGGTGCGCAGGGCGATGCGGTCTTTGAGGTCTTTTGGTGGTGTATGCGTGGCCAGATCACCGTCGTGGCGCATGGTCATGTCGAACATTTTGGGCTCCCTTGTTTCCTATGACCCACATATGGGGGCGAGGTTGACGTGGAACCAGATGCTGCGTCAATGTGCGCCTCAGGCAGGGCGCAGGCCGGTCTCGACAAGCATACCGCGCCGCTTTGCCTCATAATAATACCCGCGGGAGTACCATTTTACCGCAGTGCTTTGGTCGCCGTCAGACAGCAGCCATGCGCCGCGCAGGTATTTAACCGCGTACTCTAAATTGGTATCGGCATCGAGCAAATCTTGCGGCGATCCTTTGAATCCCATTCCGCGCGCTGTTTGTGGCAGAATTTGTAGCAGGCCGTAGTAAGGCCCGTTGCGGGCGGCGGGATTGTGGGTGCTTTCCCGAATTGCGAGGCGGTGCACAAGCGTGCGCGGCACGGCGTAGTGATCGGCCCAGCGGTTGATCGAAGCACGTAACTCAGGCGTCTCGTTAGGGTGCAGGGGAATGGGGTCAAGGGAAGGCGTCGTGCTTGGGCCTGAGGTGGTGCAAGCGGCAACTGTGCAGGTGCTCAGAATTACAAACGCGCGGCGGGTAAGAGAATGCATGGAATCTGTCCACCATGGTTGATCTGAGCGGACGTTAATCCTGATTTGTAGAATGCCACAAGAACAACGCATTCTAGCGGCGAGGTTCCGCGTATAATGGGGGTGCAAGGGCGAGTGGCTGCATTGCAGTTTAGGGTCAGTCGCCCGGTAGAGCAATCAGCGCGTCAAAAACGCTTCATAATCTTCAATCCATCGCTTCTCGCACCAAACGCCTTCGCCATAGCGTTTGATCTGCTCAAGTTCACCCTCTTCGGTCAGGGAGTTTGCCCAAGGCAGGATGCGTTGTTCGACCAGTGTTAGTAATTTTTGGAAACTTTGGGTCACTTGTTTTTCGGTCTTATCTTTGTAGACAAATGTATGAACTGGCCAACGCCCCAAGTTTTCGGGGCGGTAGATCGGCGCTGGCCGGAGCCATGTGTCGAAATCATCAAATTTGAGTTTTCTGGGAAAATCTTGGACTATCAGCCGCTCTGTGTCTGGATCATCGCTGCTGACCAGCTGCAAGAAAGTGTGCCTGAAACAGATGACCATCCTGATCTCTCCGGGATGCGGCCATTTGCTGATGACACGTATGATCCGCAGGTCACGGGTGCCGCTTACATATCTCAGGGTCTTTGTGCGCCCGACAAAAGAGAAGCCAAGCTCAATAAGAGGGGCGGCAAACGCTGCGGAAAAGATTCTGTTGAATGCGACATGATCCATGATGTTCTTTTTCAGAGCTGCAAAAACGATCCAAGAATATCGGCTTTGTTCATGTGTGCGGTACGGGAACCCTCAAACGCAAAACGCCGCGCAGGAAATGCGCGGCGTTCTGAGTGTCAAGAAGGCGCGACTTAGGTTTCGTCGCTCTCGTCTGCGGCGGCAGGTGCCGGCACATCCAGATCGCCATCTTCAGCCGCGGCTGAGCCGAGATCGTCAAACAGTTCGGAAATCTCGAATTCTGCTGCGGCTTCTTCTTCCGCTGCGAGTTCTTGAATAGATTTACCGGCAGCCTGAAGTTCGGCTTCTTCGGTTGAACGTGCAACGTTCAGTTCGATTGTGGCTTCAACTTCGGGGTGCAGAACAACCTGTACGTCATGAATACCCAGATACTTGATCGGGGCGGTCAGAACGACCTGCTTGCGGTCCACAGTGAACCCTTCGGCAGTAGCGGCTTCGGCTGCGTCACGGGTGGTGACGGAACCATAAAGCGCGCCTGCGTCGGATGCAGAGCGAATCACAACAAACTGCTGGCCGTTAAGCTTGGCAGACATTGCTTCGGCTTCTTTCTTGGTCTCGAGATTATGAGTCTCAAGCTGGGCTTTTTGACCCTCGAACGCAGCGATGTTCGCTTTGGAAGCTGTCAGCGCTTTTTGCTGTGGCAGCAGGTAGTTGCGTGCAAAGCCTGGTTTGACGTCAACGACGTCGCCCATCTGGCCGAGTTTCGCAACACGTTGGAGAAGGATAACATGCATAATCTCTACTCCTTATTTCACTGCGTAGGGCAGCAGGGCGAGGAAGCGGGCGCGTTTGATGGCACGGGCCAATTCACGCTGCTTTTTCGCGGATACTGCGGTGATACGGGACGGCACGATCTTGCCACGCTCAGAGATGTAGCGCTGAAGCAGACGTGTGTCTTTGTAATCGATTGCCGGTGCATTGTCGCCCGAGAAGGGGCAGACCTTGCGGCGGCGGAAAAATGGTTTTGCGGCCATGGTTTAAAGTCCTTTCAACAACCTAAAATCAGCGACGTTCGCGGCGCTCGGGGCGCTCGTCACGTTTTTGCATCTGAACGGAAGGCAGCTCTTTGTGCTCGTCCATTTTGATGGTCAGAACGCGCATGACGTCGTCATGCAGGCGCATCAGGCGTTCCATCTCCTGCACGGCGGTTGCCGGTGCATCGGAGCGCAGGAAGGCATAGTGGCCCTTGCGGTTCTTGTTGATTTTATAGGCCATCGTTTTGACGCCCCAATACTCGCTGTCCACGAGTGTCCCGCCGTTGTCGGACAGGACGGTACCGAAATGTTCGATCAGGCCTTCGGCTTGTGTATTAGACAAGTCTTGGCGAGCGATCATTACATGCTCATATAGCGGCATGTTTGCTCCACTTATTTCAAGGCGCATTTCATAGGCGGGGCGATGATCCTTTGCTGCCCCGTCACGAGAGTCTGCGCGGTTAAATCGTCTTACAAAGGAAGTGCTGCATATACACCGTTTTGCGCGCAGCACAAGCGGTCATGAGGCGCAGGATTGAGCCCTCCCACGCAAGATGTTTCTAGCACGGGTTGAAATGCCGTACCCATGCCCGGTGCGTGCCGCGTTTTGGTCTCATTTCACCGTCATTTTGAGATTAACCAAAAACGAGGGCGATGCGATGACTACGACAGCCGATCACAGTTATGAGGCGAAACCTGCAGTGGGCATCGTTCATATGCTGGATGGGGGCCGTTTGGTCCTGCGTCTAACAATGCGTTTGGGTGCTGTCAGCTTTGCGATGGTGGTTTTGCTGATCTGGATCGCTCCGGGGGCCACATGGGACAATGATGTGATGTTGTTCAAGTTGGCATTGTCGGTGATTTCCGGATTGATTTCAGCTGCCATGTGGCAGTGCAGCTTGGCCCCGGCACGCCCGACCGTTGAAGTTGATATTGCAAATATGGAAGTGCGTGTGATGCGCCGTCAGGGCGGTGCGCCCGCGCGGGTGATCGAGCGCTGCACCTTCGCGGATCTGGATGCCGTTGATCTGTATGGTCGTCACATTATTCTGTGGGGCAAGGGCAAGCGTTTGCTCGCGGATATTTCGCTCAGCGACACAACAGCACATGATTCTCTGTTAGGTGCATTGCGCAGCGTGGGAAAGCTCGCCTGAAGCATTGCAACGGGGGTGTTTGTGAACTTCGTTCGCCAGCGCGCAGAAGCTGTTTGTTTCTTTGGGATTGAGATTTGGACAAATTGCCCCACCTATCCCTCATGAGTTCAACTTACATGGAGTACTTCAAATGAAACATCTCGTCCTTGCCGCCCTGTTGTCCGCCTCTGCCTCCGCCGCGATGGCTGCTGAGAAATATGTTCTGGATGCCAGCCACAGCCAAGTGGTGTTCTCCTACAACCACCTCGGCTTCTCCACGACCCACGGTATGTTCTCCGGGTTTGAAGGCGAGATCATGTTTGATCAGGAAAACCCTGCAAGCTCCACAGTGAGCGTTTCCATGCCAACGAAATCGATGTTCACCGGTTGGGAACAGCGTGACGAGCACTTCATGAGCGATGATTTCTTTGGCGCCACCGATGATGACATGATCTCGTTCACATCGACATCCATCGAAGTCACCGGTGACGGCACGGCCAACATCACCGGCGATCTGACCATGAATGAAGTGACCAAATCTGTTGTTCTCGCGACCAACCTCAACAAAGCAGACAACCACCCGATGGCGAACAAGCCATGGGCAGGGTTCAACGCAACAACAACACTGCTGCGCTCTGATTTTGGTGTAGACAAGTTTGCACCGTTCGTAGGTGATGAGATTGCAGTCATGATCTCGCTGGAAGCAATGAAAGCTGAATAGTCTAATCTGATACGCGAAACAAATGGCCGCAGGAATTTGATTTCCTGCGGCTTTTTTTATGCGCAGTTCACTCTGGCGCGTTCCGGGTCGCGTTGAGGTCAATGGTGACATCTACGGCAAACGCGAGGGAGCCTTCGTCCGGCATGTTTGCCCCGATGCCAAAGTCCATGCGGTTCAGGGTAAGCTGGGCATGCACATCGGCCTCATCCCCGTTGAGCGACAGGCTAAATGGCATCGTGACGGGGATGGTCACATCTTTGATCGTGAGGGTTCCTTCAGCGACAACGCCGTCTACGATGGTAATCAGGTCCGCATTGAAAACGGCCGTCTCGAATTGCGAGGCGTCGAAAAAGTCCGGCCCCATTGCCTGATCCGTGACGGAGCCGAGGGTGAGGGAGCCGATTGCGATGACGACTTCTACGCTGCCTGCTGTTCCGTCTTGGATTTCGGGATCAAAGCTAATGTCGGCGGTCCAGTCTGTGAACTGACCCTCAACGACAGAGCCAAACTGGGTGACGCCAATTGCGATTGCGCCCTCCTGAACAAGCCAGTCGGAGGCGACTTCGTTGAGTTGTGCGGCCTCAATCGCTTCTGTTTTGGGGGCATACATTCCGAAGAAGGAGGCACCGATCAGGACCACGCCCCAAATCCCGATGGCTGCAATCAATGAGACGCGGCCGTGGTGGGCAGGTGGCAGCTCTTGCAGGTCTGGTGCACCATTCAACATTCGGCGCAGGGTCGCGTCTTTGTCGATAAAGTGATGCTTAAGCGCGCCCGCGATGTGCAGGAAGAGCGAGACGATCATCACCTTGCCAAAAACCCAGTGCAGCCCGCCAAAGAGAGCGGCGACGCTTTCAGATTTCGGGACCAGCGGAAGGGATTGACCCAAGGGCCACCAGATTGGCGCAAAGCCTGAGGTCGCGGCGTGGTGTATCCAACCCGACAGTGGCGCCAGCACCAGCGAGCCGTAGAGCAACCAATGGGCGGTCTCGGCCAGAAAGTTCTCGACCTTTCGCTCTGGGTGCAGGGAGGCAGGCTTGGGCTGGTTCAGCGCCCAAAGAATGCGCAGCAGTGCTACGGCAAAGACGGTTATGCCGAGGGTCTTGTGCAACGAGTAAAGCCACGCTTTGCGCGCCAATTGCTCGGACGTGTCATAGGGCAACTCGTGTGCGATCAGGGCCACAGGGATAAGGGTCATAACCAATAGAGCCGTAAGCCAGTGAAAGGCGCGCGTGACGCTGCCATATCGTGTAATGGTATTGGACGTGGCCATGGGGTGCTCCTGCGTTTTGCGCTGATCCATACATATTCGATTCACTTCTCGGGGCAATGGCACGTTTGGGCACAGGCTCTGTGCACTCTTGTGAGCGGGGGTGCGCTTCGCTAAACCATGAGCAGTATATAATAAGGGCGAAAACTATGAGCACAGCATTCGTATTTCCCGGTCAGGGCGCACAAACCATCGGCATGGGGCACGACCTTGCACAAGCCTATCCTGCGGCCAAGGCGGTCTTTGACGAGGTGGATGATGCGCTGGGGCAAAAGCTTAGCGCGCTGATCTGGGAAGGTGATATTGCGGAGCTGACGCTGACGGAAAATGCACAACCCGCACTTATGGCGACTTCGATCGCGGCGATGCGCGCGCTGGAGGTTGAGGGGATTGACGTGACACGGGCGTCTTATGTGGCGGGGCACAGCCTTGGCGAATACTCGGCGCTTTGTGCGGTGGGTGTGTTTACGTTGGCCGATACGGCGCGCCTGTTGCGTATTCGTGGCCGCGCGATGCAAGAAGCGGTGCCTGTGGGCGGGGGAGCGATGGCTGCGATCCTTGGGTTGTCGGCAGAGGATGTGACCAAGCTGGCGGAGGACGCAGCACAAGGTGATGTGTGTCAGCTGGCGAACGAGAATGACCCGACGCAGAATGTGATTTCCGGCAGCAAAGCCGCCGTTGAGCGTGCGATTGATATGGCCAAGGGAGCAGGTGCCAAGCGCGCCTTGCCGTTGCCCGTCTCTGCACCTTTCCACTGCGCGCTGATGCAGCCTGCGGCGGATGAGATGGCACGGGCGCTTGCTGAAGTTACGCTGAACGATCCAAAAGTGCCGCTGGTGGCGAATGTGCTGGCGGAGAGTGTGGCGACGGCTGGTCCGATTGCAGGGTTGTTGGTGGATCAGGTGACGGGGCGCGTGCGCTGGCGCTCGTCGGTGGAATGGATGGCGGCACAGGGTGTGACCGAGTATTGGGAGATTGGCGCTGGTAAGGCGCTGTCAGGCATGATCCGCCGTATCCAAAAAGAAGCGACTTTGCGCAATATTGGTGCGGCGGCGGATGTGAAAGCGGCGCTTGAAGGTTGATATGACCAAACGTGGTCTGCTGTTCGGCGCATCAGCGCTGTTGGCGGGCTGTGGTGCGGCGGATATGGTGACTGGCATCCGGCAGGGGCTGCATTTCTTTGTGGTGAATGACCGGTTGTTGATGCGCGGTGAGGTGATCGGGCGCACGCCTGCGGCCTTTTCTGACGTGCTGGATCAGAACGCCCAGGTGACGACATTGGTGTTGCAGGATATGCGCGGGACACATGATGCTGCCGCTGTGCGGAAGATGGGATACAACATTCGTAAACGCGGGCTGGCCACTGCGCTGCAGAGCGATAGTGCGGTGCATGGCGCGGCGGTTGAGATGTTTTTGGGCGGGAAGCCGCGTAGCATGGTGGCAGGGGCCGAGATTGGCCTTACAATGGCACATACCAGTGAGGGGCAACGACAATACCTGCGCGATATGCTCGGCTCTGACGGGTTTTACGAGTTTGCCTTGCAGACGGCCCCCTCAGACGGGATATATATCATGACGGAACACGAGATTTCGCAACATGGGCTGCTGACGGCACCTATTGAGCGGCTGAACTAAAAAGGTGAGAAAATGTTTGATCTAACAGGTAAAAATGCACTGGTCACGGGTGCGTCTGGTGGCATTGGCGCGGACATCGCGCGCGCTCTGCATGCGCAGGGGGCGACTGTGGGTTTGTCGGGTACGCGCACGGAGCCTTTGGAGGCGTTGGTTGCTGAATTTGGCGAACGCGCCCATGTGCTGCCGTGCAACCTTAGCGATATGGACGCGGTCAAGGCGCTGCCCAAGCAGGCGGCGGAAGCGATGGGATCGGTAGATATTCTGGTAAACAACGCCGGGATCACACGCGACAACCTGTTTATGCGCATGTCGGATGATGAATGGCAGTCAGTGTTAGATGTGAACCTGACGGCGACATTCCAGCTGTGTAAAGGTGTGATACGGGGCATGATGAAGGCGCGTTGGGGGCGGATTGTGAATATCTCGTCCGTCGTGGGGTCCAAAGGAAACCCGGGTCAGGCGAATTATGCAGCCTCCAAGGCGGGGATGATCGGCATGGGCAAGAGCCTTGCGTATGAGGTCGCGAGCCGCGGAATTACGGTGAACGCGATTGCGCCCGGATTTATTGCCACATCGATGACGCAAAAGCTCACGGATGATCAAAAGTCGGGCATTTTGGCGCAGATACCTGCGGGTCGGATGGGCACGCCAAATGAGATTGCCAGCGCTGTGGTCTATCTTGCGAGCACTGAGTCGGGCTATGTCACAGGTGCGACCTTGCATGTGAACGGCGGGATGGCCATGTTGTAGAGGCATTGGTGAAACCGTTTGCGTAACCTCAATCATATGCTAAAGGGGGCGCAGAATAACCAGACGGGCGCTTGATGTGACCCGCGCCTTGTGAAAACAAGGAGAACGAGCCGCCCCCAACAGGGGCAACTTCTGACCCCTCGCACGCTGAGACGGCAGAAACCCAAAGGGGCAGCATAGCCCAATGAGTAAGGACTAATAGTATGAGCGACGTTGCAGACCGCGTTAAGAAGATCGTTGTTGAGCACCTTGGTGTTGAAGAAGACAAAGTTGTTGAAAATGCCTCTTTCATTGATGATCTGGGTGCAGACAGCCTCGACACAGTTGAGCTGGTAATGGCATTCGAAGAAGAGTTCGGCATCGAAATCCCCGATGACGCAGCCGAGAACATCCAGACCTTCGGCGACGCGGTCAAGTTCATCAAAGAAGCCTCTTAAACCGGCTTTGCCGAGGTCACTCGGCGATAAGATACTCAAACGGCGCCCCGCTCTGCGGATTGGCGCCGTTTTTGATTCTCGGGGGAATTGATGCTTGTCTCGGGACCGCTGCTGCGGCAATTCTGGGCATTCCGACAGCGTTTTCAAAACCCAAGATAAGACGAAGGCCGCGCATTACATGCTCCGAAATATTCCGACGATTAACACGCCACGGGTCACATTACGTGGCATGCGCAGAGAAGACTTTGAGAGGTTTGCCGAGATTTGGGCCGATCCCGAGGTTGTCAGCCATATCAAAGGTAAGCCGTGGCCGCGCGCGCGCAGTTGGGACTCGTTTCTGCGCAATGCAGGGCATTGGCAAATTGCAGGCTTTGGCCAGTGGGCAGTCCAGATTCACGGCGAAGCGAGAATGGCGGGGCAAGCCGGGTTTTTCTTTGGCTCTAGGGGGTTGGGTGAGGACTTTGATCCCTATCCAGAGGCGGGGTGGGTTCTGGACCCTGCGTTTCAAGGGCAGGGGTACGGCATTGATGCCGCCTCTGCAGCGCATGACTGGTTCGACCGCGTCATCGCGGGGCGGACAGTTTGCATGATCACGCCCGAGAATGAAAGCTCGCTGCGGATTGCAGATACTTTGGGCTACGTTCCGTTGCGCCATGTGACAACGGAAGGTGCATCGGTATTGCTGATGACCCGCAAAGGGCCGCCGATCTGAGCTAAAAACCTAACTTCGGAGCACGTTTTTCAACAGCTTGGGAGAAATTCCCCGTCTGTTCGATGGCCCTTGTAGGCGGGTCAGGATCAGCATGGTCGCGACGACAATGGCGGCGCATCGTAGAATACCAATGAATGCTGGCATGTCTGTTTGTCCCGTCTTGAGGAGAGCACGAGATGAGTAGGAAAAATTTTCGATAAGCGAGGGGCGGCAGAGACCCGCCCGCGCCCGTATGCCTATGCTCTTGATCATTGGGCGACCGGCAAGGTATAGCGAATTCAAGCAATATTACACTAAAGGGCAGGGCATATGCGCAGAGTTGTCGTTACGGGTTTGGGTTTGGTTACACCGTTGGCCGACGGTGTCGAAGAAAGCTGGAAACGCATTTTGGACTGTCAGTCCGGTGCGGGGCCTATCACGACCTTTGATGCGAGCCGATGTGTCACGCAATACGCGTGTGAGGTGCCGCTGGGCGACGGGACCGACGGCACGTTCAACGCCGACACCTATATGCTGCCAAAAGACCAGCGTAAGGTCGATACGTTTATCATGTTTGGCTTGGCCGCTGCGCAGCAGGCTGTCCAAGATGCCGGCTGGATGCCTGAGGACCGTGAGAGCCTTGAGCGTACGGGCGTTTTGATCGGTTCGGGTATTGGGGGATTGAACTCTATCGCTAATACGGCGGTGATGATGGCGGAGAAGGGTCCCAAGCGGGTCAGTCCGTTCTTTGTGCCGGGTGCGTTGATCAACCTGATCTCTGGTCAAGTCTCTATCAAATACGGATTTAAGGGGCCAAACCATTCCGTTGTGACAGCCTGTTCCACGGGAGCGCACGCGATTGGCGATGCGAGCCGTCTGATTATGTTTGGTGATGCGGATGTTATGGTTGCAGGTGGCGCGGAAGCAGCGATTTGCGAGATTGGCATTGCGGGTTTCAATGCGTGCAAAGCACTGAGCACCAAGCGCGGCGACGAGCCACAAAAAGCCAGCCGCCCTTATGACGCTGACCGAGACGGGTTTGTCATGGGTGAGGGTGCGGGCATTGTCGTGCTGGAAGAATATGAGCACGCCAAAGCGCGCGGTGCGAAAATCTATGCCGAAGTCATCGGATACGGCCTGTCGGGCGATGCCTATCACATCACAGCCCCAAGCGAAGACGGTGAGGGCGGTGAGCGCTCAATGCGCTCTGCGCTGCGACACGCGGGGTTAGAGCCGAAGGATATCGATTATATCAATGCACACGGCACCTCGACCATGGCGGACACCATTGAGTTAGGGGCCGTAGAGCGGATGATGGGGGAGCATGTGGGCAGCGTGACAATGTCCTCGACCAAATCGGCGACGGGGCATTTGCTCGGCGCTGCGGGCGCGATTGAGGCGATCTTCTCGATCTTGGCCATTCGTGATCAGATTGCGCCGCCGACGATCAACCTCGACAACCTCGCGGTTGAGACGAAGATTGATCTGGCAGCTAATGCACCGGTCAAGCGCGAGATTAACGTGGCACTGAGTAATTCATTCGGTTTTGGCGGGACAAACGCCAGCGTATTGTTTGGGAAGGTCGACTAAATGTGGCGCCATGTAGCCGCTAATGCGATGACGTTTCTCATGGTTGCGCTGTTTCTGCTGGGCGGTGTGATTATATGGGGCAAGGCGCAATACGATGCGCCCGGCCCGCTGTCGGAAGCTGTTTGTGTGCAGGTCAAAAGTGGCTCGAACATGAGGTTAGTCAGCAAGGATCTGGCTTTGCAGGGGGCCGTATCATCAGAGGCAATCTTTCGTATCGGGGCAGATTACGAGGAAAAGACAGGTCAGTTGAAGGCCGGTAGCTTCCTGATCGAGCCTGAGTCGACAATGAAAGAGATTGTTGATGTGATTACGCGCGGTGGGGCAAGTACTTGTGGCACCGAGATTGTGTACCGCATCGGGGTGACCCGAGTGAGCGTTCAGGTGCGTGAGCTGGACCCCGCGACGAACCGCTTTGACGAATTGGCGCTTTTTACCCCTGAGGTTGATGAGGTTCCTGCGGCATACACGCAGATGCGCGATCAGGCTGATGTGCGCTTCCGCATTGCGGTGGCCGAAGGTGTGACGAGCTGGCAGATCGTGAATGCAATTTCAGGCATTGATATCATGGATGGAATTGTAGCTTCAGTACCGCCTGAGGGATCGCTAGCGCCTGACAGCTATGAGGTACTTAAAGGGGATGACCGCTCAGCGCTGCTTGCACGTATGTCCGCAGCACAGGAGACATTGTTGGCGGCGGCGTGGGAAGCGCGGGCGGATGATTTGCCCATCGATTCGCCCGAGGAGCTGCTGATCTTTGCCTCGCTGATTGAAAAAGAGACAGGTGTCTCTGATGAGCGGCGTCAGGTGGCGAGCGTATTTGCGAACCGGATCAATCAGGGCATGCGTTTGCAGACTGATCCAACGGTTATCTACGGTATTACCAAAGGTGAGGGTGTGCTGGGGCGTGGTCTGCGCCGCAGTGAGCTGCGCGCTGCGACACCGTACAACACCTATGTGATCCCCGGATTGCCGCCCACACCGATTGCGAACCCTGGACGCGCAAGCCTGATGGCGGCGGCGCAGCCAGACGAGACGCCCTATATCTTCTTTGTAGCCGATGGCACGGGCGGGCATGCGTTCGCTGTGACCTTGGACGAGCATAACCGCAATGTTGCGGTTTGGCGCCAGATTGAGGCGGATCGTGCAGCGGCGGCAAACGACTGAGGTGTTGCAGGCAGCGCTCGGTGCTGTGAGCAACGATTAACAGCGATCTGATACACCATGTCTCACGCTAGGAGATTTGGGGAACGGCCCTGACATTTCGTTGGGGCCGTTTTTTCATGTCTTTCGATTGGAGGAATCCGAGCGAAAGGACCGACAACAGATGATCACCCAACCGGTGCCACAGCTTGATGAGCTTGCCCATGCAGAGGCCATGTTTGCTTCCGTTCAGGTCACACTTGCCGAGTTACGAGAAGCGTTAGAGAGCTTGAAGAAACAAGCCAAAGCCGGAGAGGAAATTGATGCAACACAGACGTCCAAGACTTTTGTCCAATTAACGGATGCAGTGGGACGCTGTCAAAAAGCGGGAATGATCTTGAATGACTGCCGAAATAAACATGCCGGAATTGCGCGTGGGGGGTACGCCCTCGACATGGATAAAGCGCGGGTTGATATCGGGTGCAAGCTTGATCGGCTCCGCTGTTCCATCGATCCAGGAGGGGTTCCTGAATGACCTGGATGAGGGAGAGCTTCGCGCTCTCCCTTACTTATTCGACTTTTGGGCTATGCCGCATCAGCTTCCGCCTGAGGGTGACTGGCGGTCATGGGTCATTATGGGAGGCCGCGGTGCTGGCAAAACCCGTGCGGGGGCCGAGTGGGTGCGCAGCATGGTCGAGGGGTCACGCCCCTTGGATACGGGGCGTTGCAGTCGCGTCGCGCTGGTGGGCGAGACCATCGAGCAAGTGCGTGAGGTAATGATTTTTGGCGATAGCGGGATATTGGCCTGCTCTCCTGCGGACCGGCGACCCGATTGGGAGGCCACGCGAAAACGTCTCGTCTGGCCCAATGGGGCAGTGGCGACGGTACATTCGGCGCATGATCCCGAGGGGTTGCGTGGGCCGCAATTTGACGCGGCGTGGGTGGACGAAATGGCCAAGTGGAAGAAGTCTCAGGAGACGTGGGATATGTTGCAATTTGCACTGCGGCTGGGGGAGCATCCGCAGGTTTGCGTGACAACGACGCCGCGCAATGTTGACGTGCTCAAAGTTTTGCTTAAATCGCCGTCGACTGTGGTGACTCATGCAGCGACGGAAGCCAACCGTGCGCATCTGGCGGCGTCCTTTCTGGAGGAGGTCCGTGCGCGGTATCGCGGGACGCGATTGGGACGGCAGGAGTTGGACGGGGTTCTGTTGGCGGATGCGGAGGGGGCATTGTGGACCTCTGCCATGTTGGAGGAGTGCCGTGTGCGCGCGCTTCCTGCGTTAGACCGGATTGTGGTGGCGGTGGATCCTGCGACGACATCAGGGGCCACTGCAGATGAATGTGGGATCGTGGTGGCGGGTGTGCAGTGCAGTGGGCCGCCGCAGGATTGGCGCGCCTATGTATTGTCCGATTGTACGGTTGCCGGGATGGGGCCAAGCGGTTGGGCGCGTGCGGCGATTGCCGCGATGGAGCGGTTTGGTGCTGACCGATTGGTGGCGGAGGTCAATCAGGGCGGGCAGATGGTGCAAGAGGTGATCCGCCAAGTGGATCCGCTGGTGCCATACAAGGGCGTGCATGCAAGCCGTGGGAAGGTGGCGCGGGCCGAGCCAGTGGCCGCACTCTATGAGCAGGGACGGGTCAAGCATATGCCCGACATGGACGGATTGGAGGATCAGATGTGCCGCATGACGCGGCGCGGCTATGAGGGGGGCGGATCGCCAGACCGTGTGGATGCGCTGGTCTGGGCGCTGCATGAGTTGATGATCGAGCCTGCGGCGACTTGGCGACAACCGGGGGTGCGGTCGCTTTGAGCGATTGCTGTTGTGGGAGAAAGGGGGGCTTTGGCCTCCCTTTTTTTGTAGGGGCATCGGGGGTGTTGCGCGGAGTGCGCGCGGTCTGGTTCAGCAGGATTAATCCTTTGATGGCAGATTGTTTTCAGAAGCGATGAGGCAGCAAGTCTGCCACGGGGCACGAGATTAGGAGAACGTGAGTGTTTGATTTTCTAAAGCGCGGAACGGTTGATGTGGTGGAAGCGAAGGCCTCTGCGACGGGGCGTGTTGTGGCGATGCAAAGCTCGGGCCGTGTGGCATGGAGCCCGCGCGATACGGTGTCTTTGACGCGCACGGGGTTTGCAGGAAATCCGGTTGGATTTCGCTCGGTCAAACTGATTGCGGAAGCGGCGGCAGCGCTGCCCTTGGTGCTGCAGGACACCGAGCAGCGGTTTGATACGCATCCAGTACTGGGCTTGATTACGCGGCCCAATGGCGCGCAGGGCCGTGCGGAGCTGTTGGAAGCGCTTTATGCGCAGCTGCTGCTGTCTGGCGATGCTTATGTCGAAGCCGTGGGAGCGGAGGCGGGTTTGCCGCTAGAGCTGCATGTGCTGCGCTCTGACCGGATGTCTGTGGTGCCCGGGAGCGATGGCTGGCCTGTGGCGTATGAATATGCGGTGGGCGGGCGCAAGCACCGTTTTGATGCAACGCAGGGATCGCCGATTTGTCATGTGCGCAATTTTCACCCGCAGGATGATCATTACGGGTTCAGCCCGATGCAGGCGGCGGCGACGGCGGTGGATGTGCACAACTCTGCCTCGCGCTGGAGCAAGGCGCTGCTTGATAACGCGGCGCGGCCTTCGGGGGCGATCATCTACAAGGGCGCCGAGGGTCAGGGCAGCCTCAGCACTGACCAATATGAGCGATTGGTGTCCGAGATGGAGAGCCATCATCAAGGCGCGCGCAATGCGGGGCGGCCAATGCTGCTGGAAGGCGGGCTTGATTGGAAGCCGATGGGGTTTTCGCCCTCCGATATGGAGTTCCAGAAGACCAAGGAAGCGGCGGCGCGTGAAATTGCGCTGGCGTTCGGGGTGCCGCCCATGCTGATCGGGATTTCAGGCGATGCAACCTATGCCAATTATCAGGAGGCGCACCGTGCGTTCTACCGCCTGACAGTGCTGCCTTTGGCGAGCCGTGTGACGGCAGTGTTGTCGCATTGGTTGTCTGGATTTACCGGCGAATTGGTTGAGCTGAAGCCCGATCTGGATCAGGTGCCTGCGCTGAGTGCGGAGCGTGACGCGCAATGGGCGCGGGTTGCGGGTGCGGACTTTCTGACGGAAGCGGAAAAGCGCGCGTTGTTGGGACTGCCAGCGGTGGCGGCGGATGAATGAACAACCTCATGAGCGGTTTCAATGCGCGCCGGGGATGCGTTTACAAGCGCATGAGCGGGTGAGCGCGATCCATCTGGTAAACCTTGATAAGCGGCTCGACCGCATCGAGCAGATGATCGAGCGGCTGGAGCGGCGACTGTGGCTGGCGGTTTACGGGGTGGCGGGTGTGATTTTGGCGAAAGCGGTGCAGACGTTTCTGGCGGTTACGCCGATCGGCTGAACGAAAAGCAGGAGATTCAAAGTGGATATGAGTGGAAATAACTTCGCGCCAAGCGCGGAGAACGGAGAAGGTTTGCCCGCGCTGGAACGCAAGTTCATGCAGTTTGACGAAGTGGCGAAGGTTGAGGGCGGTGTCGAGATCAAAGGCTATGCCAGCTTTTTTGATGCGGTCGATCAGGGCAATGATGTTGTGCAGCGCGGTGCTTATGGCGCGAGCCTGATGGCGTTGAAGGCGGCCGGGCGCGGGGTCAAAATGCTCTGGCAGCACGATCCAGCGCAGCCCATCGGCGTGTGGGACCAGGTGCGCGAGGATGCGCGCGGTCTGTTCGTGAAGGGACGCATTTTGCAGTCTGTTGAGAAGGGGCGCGAGGCGATTGCGCTGATTGAGGCGGGCGCGATTGACGGCCTCAGCATCGGCTACCGCACGGTGAAAGCCACAAAGAATACCAAGGGCCAACGGCTCTTGCAGGAACTGGAGCTTTGGGAGGTGTCGCTGGTGACCTTTCCGATGCTTCCCAGTGCGCGGGTGGGGGCGAAGGCGGACAGTTTTGTGCGTATCGGAGACGTCCTGCGTGAGATGGCAGGGGTATTTGATGCGGCTACGGCTGAC
>RCNE010000150.1_pt1 | contig 34071 bp, 27 predicted proteins | sample 2041361 | NCBI WGS metagenome assembly RCNE01 (sample SAMN09708229, study PRJNA481090) | Marine sediment metagenome, whole genome shotgun sequencing project. | reverse complement strand
GCCCTCTACGGCAGCTGTCTGCATACGCTGGTCCAAAGTCGTGCGGATGATCACATCCTCAGTCGTCTTGCGTGTGAAAAACTCCGGCCCCGTGGACATGACCCAATCCGCAAAATAACCACCTGCACGCGCCTCTGCCGCCTCGGAAAGCGTCGCGGGGTTGGCCATGGCATCCGCGACCTGCTCGTCTGTCAGATACCCCTGCTCGTTCATCAGGCGCAGCACCGTAGCCGCACGATTGCGCGAACGCTCAAGGTTTGAGGTGGGCGACAAGGTGCTGGGCGCGGTGAGCAGCCCCGCAATCGTCGCAGCCTCTGCCGGATTTACTTCGGATGCCGACTTACCAAAGAACCGCTGCGCGGCAGCTTCGGCGCCATAAGCACCACCGCCCATATACGCGCGGTTCAGGTAGATCGACAGAATATCGTCCTTGGAATACTTAGCCTCCATCGCCAACGCATAAATGGCTTCCTTGGCCTTGCGCTTGATCGAGCCGCGACGGCATTCGCGCTCATACTCCGCTTCGGTCTGACCTGCGCTGGGGTCAAACGGCTCTCCCAAACACAACAGCTTTGCCGTTTGCTGAGTGATCGTAGATCCGCCATGGCCAGACAAGGGACCGCGCCCCTCGCTCAGGTTGATGCGCACGGCGGATGCGATCCCGCGGGGGCTGAGGCCAAAGTGTTTGTAGAAACGCTTGTCCTCAGTCGCGATAACCGCGTTTTTAAGGTGGGGTGAGACGCTGCTTGCATGGATCGCGCCGCCAAACTGGTCCCCCCGCCATGCAAAGACATCGCCTTTGTAATCCAACATCGTGACCGAGCCATTTGCACGACCATCAAGCAAGTCATCGACAAGCGGGAGCGTCGTATAAAAGTAACCGACGAATAGGGCGAGTACGGCACATCCCACCAAAACCGAACGTGACATGATCACCCAAATGAGGCGGAAGAACGATCGCACGATCGCACTCAGAAAACCGAGGATTCCACCGCGACGGGGCCGCGCAGCTTTGCGCGCGCGCTTTGCCTTTGGTTTCGGCTTAGGTTTTGCGGTCTGCTTTTTTGCTGCCGGTTTTGCACTCTTGCGATACCGGTTTTCCGCCACCAAGGGGCGTTTACGCTTGGGTGAATCACTCATTATTCTGGGCCTGCTCGCCTACTATTTTCTGCACCTTAAACCTCTTATGCCCGATTGTTTAGCGTTTGATCCCCTCCATTCTCTCATATTTATGCTTAATTTTTATGCAAAAAGTATGATCTGCCTACAAATCAGGCATAGGGGCTTGGCAAAGCGGCCATATTCGTATGCGACCCCTTCCGTCCAACGCCATCACACCTCTTTGCTCAAGACACATCATGCAGGCATGCCTGCGCTTTAGGAGGGACAATCAGGTGAAACTCATCATTGCCACGATCAAACCGTTCAAGCTCGAAGAGGTTCGCGAAGCGCTGACCGAAGCGGGCGTGCGCGGTCTGATGGTTACGGAAATCAAAGGCTTTGGCGCTCAGTCAGGCCATACAGAAATTTACCGCGGCGCTGAGTATGTCGTGAACTTTGTACCAAAGGTGAAGCTGGAACTGGTGGTTGCCGACAGCGTTGCCGAACAGTTGGTCGAAGTGATTACGAAAACAGCCCAGACCGGCAAAATCGGCGACGGCAAAATCTTTGTCCTCGACGTCGAACAAGCCGTGCGCGTGCGCACAGGCGAAACCGGCGAAGACGCTATTTAATCCAAGGATGACACTGATGAATAAGAAATATCTCATTCCAGGCAGCATTGCCGCAACTCTGCTGCCGACGCTCGCATTGGCTCAAGACGCGGAAGCTGCAGCGGTGACTGCCGAAATGGTCTGGATCATGAACACACTGCTGTTCCTGGTCGGCGGTTTTCTGGTTTTCTTCATGGCCGCAGGTTTTGCCATGCTCGAAGGCGGTTTGGTTAGGTCCAAAAACGTAACCATGCAGATGACCAAAAACGTATCTCTCTTTTCTCTTGCAGCAATCGCCTATTGGGCATTCGGTTATAACCTCATGTATCCACTAGGCACATGGTCTGTAGAAGGTGTCCTGTCGGGCGTCTTTGGTGTTGGCGTGCTCGAAGCAGTCGGCGTGACCTTGGCGGCCGCAGATGACGGCGAATACGCATCTACAGGCTCCGACTTCTTCTTCCAGCTAATGTTCTGTGCGGCAACGGCCTCGATCGTGTCTGGCGCTTTGGCCGAGCGGATCAAGCTTTGGCCCTTCCTGATCTTCGTTGTGATCCTAACAGGCATTATTTATCCATTGCAGGCTTCCTGGAAATGGGGAGGTGGCTTCCTTGACGAGATGGGCTTCCTCGACTTCGCTGGCTCTACCGTTGTGCACTCCGTCGGTGGCTGGGCTGCTCTAGCCGGCGCGTTGATCCTAGGGCCACGCCTTGGCAAATACAAAGATGGCCGTGTAAATCCGATGCCGGGCTCGAACCTCGCACTTGCGACACTTGGGATGTTTATCCTGTGGTTGGGTTGGTTCGGCTTTAACGGTGGCTCACAGCTGGCCATGGGGTCTGTTGGTGATATCGCTGACGTCAGCCGCATCTTTGCAAACACAAATGCTGCTGCCGCTGGCGGTGTCGTGGTTGCCTTGATCGCGACACAGCTGCTGTACAAAAAGCCTGATCTCACGATGATCCTGAACGGTGCATTGGCGGGTCTCGTCTCCATCACGGCCGAGCCGCTTACCCCTAGCCTGGGGATGGCAACACTGATCGGTGGCGTCGGCGGTCTAATCGTGGTCTTCGCGGTACCGCTTCTCGACAAGTTCAAGATCGATGATGTGGTTGGTGCAATCCCTGTGCACTTGTTCGCGGGCATCTGGGGCACCATCGCAGTGGTTCTGACCAACCCTGAAGCGAGCCTCGGAACGCAGCTCTATTCGATCCTTGTTGTCGGCGTCTTCACTTTCGTTGTCTCAGGCGCCGTGTGGTTCATCCTCAAAGCGACCATGGGCATCCGCGTCAGCGCAGAGGCCGAGATCCAAGGTCTCGATACAGCAGAGTTAGGTATGGAAGCTTATCCCGAGTTCACACGCGGTTAAGGAAATGCGCGGCTCTCGTTCTTCCCCCTGAGACCCGCACATAGACAAGATAGAAAAAGCCCCGCATCAGGTGATGCGGGGCTTTTTACTGTCGCAATCAAGAAGTCGCGTTAGATACCAGCGTCGATGATTGCCTTGGCAAGGATCGGAACAGTTTGGGCATTGAGGCCCGCGATGTTCATGCGGCTGTCACCAACCATATAGATCCCATGCTCAACCCGCAGCTTTTCCACCTTCTCAGGCGTCGTCCCAAGGCGAGAGAACATGCCGCGATGCTGCGCGAGAAAGCCAAAGCGGTCAGAGCCAGACAAGCGCTGTAGCTCGCCTGCAAGCTGGCTGCGCAGGCCAAGCATGGATTGGCGCACATCTTCAAGCTCTGCCTGCCAGTCAGCACGCAAAGCATCATCTGTCAGGATCATCGTAACCAAGCGCGCACCGTGATCGGGCGGGAAGCTAAAGTTCTGGCGGTTCAAATATGCCAACGTTCCTTGGTTTAACGCCTGTGCCCCACCATCCGCACTGATCACCATCAGCAGACCCGTTCGCTCACGGTAGATGCCAAAGTTCTTCGAGCAACTCGCCGCGATGATGCACTCTGGAACCGCGGCCACCACCTTGCGCGTGGCTGCCGCGTCTTCTTCAAGGCCATCCCCAAAGCCCTGATAGGCAATATCGATCATCGGCGTGGCACCCGTGGCTAGCAAAACCTCGACCACCGCATCCCATTCAGCACTGTTGAGGTTAGCGCCTGTAGGATTGTGACAACATCCATGTAGCAGAACGACATCGCCCTTTTTCGCGGTCTTGAGATCAGCGATCAGCCCATCAAAATCAACGCCGCGCGTCTCATCATCGAAGTAACGGTAAGGGACCATTTCCATCCCGAGATAGGCCAGCATCGACAAATGGTTTGGCCATGTTGGATTGGAAACAAACACACGTGCCCCAGGGCGCGCCATCTGGATCAACTCGAACGCCTGACGCACCGCACCAGTCCCGCCGGGTGTGGCCGCCGCCGCGACATTGCCCCGCGGCACAGCATCGCCCAACACCAGATCAACCATCGCATCGCCAAACGCAGGATCACCCGCAAGGCCGGTATAAACCTTGCTATTCTGCATCTCCCAAAGCTGATGCTCCGCCGATTTAACAGCGCGCATAATCGGGGTCAGGCCGGTAGCATCCTTATAGACACCAACGCCAAGGTCGATCTTCGTCTCACGTGGATCGTCACGGTGCATCTGAACCAAGGCCAGAATTTTATCCGCAGGTTGTGGCTTAAGGGTCTCGAACATTACGCTTCTCCAGTTGCGACTGGGACGGTGGGGAACATCCCCCATTCCGCCCATGATCCATCATAAACGGCCCACTCGCCGTGGCCCATCCGCTCCAACGCCAACGCCAGAACGGCAGCGGTGACGCCAGAGCCACAGGTAGTAACAATCGGCTCTGCCAGATCAACGCCTGCTGCCTCAAACACAGCGCGCGTCTCCTCAGCGCTCTTCATTGTCTGATCATCGTTCAATAGCGTTCCAAACGGCACATTGCGCGACTTGGGAATATGCCCCGCCCGCAGCCCCTCACGCGGCTCGGGCGCTTCGCCACGGAACCGCGCAGCGGAACGTGCATCAACAATCTGCGGACTGCCCAACTTGGACGCATGGGCCACTTGCGTGACATCCCGCACCAGATGGTTCTGGAAGCGCACGGTCATGTGCCGGTCCCGCGCAATTGGTGGCATATCCTCGGTCGGGCGCTCTTCAACAAGCCACTTGGGCATGCCACCATCAAGAACGGCAACATTCTCCTGCCCCATCAGTTTGAACAGCCACCACACACGCGGCGCCGACATGATGCCCGCGCCATCATAGACAACCACCTGATGACCATCCCCGACACCCATCGCCCTCATCCGCGACATGAATTTTTCTATCGGAGGCGCCATATGCGGCAGATCGGAGCGCGCATCGGAAATCTCGTCAATGTCAAAGAAACGTGCGCCCGGAACATGCGCTGCGTCATATTCGGCCTTGGGGTCCCGATTCTCTGCGGGCAGGTACCATGAAGCATCAAGTATCCGCAGATCGGGATCCTTCAAGTGCTTGGCCAACCACTCCGTGGACACAAGTGTTTTTGGATCATCAATCATATCAGCTTCCTCTTAGGTGTTCCTTCTGATTAACCGCCCCCGCAAATCGGAGCAAGATAAACAAGACAATCACACCAACATGTACCTATATCTCATTTGGCTATAAATCCTCTGGGGGAATTGGCCTTTGGGCTAAGGGGGCAAAGCCCCGCTATCCGTGGTCTTTGAGCAGACGTGACTTTTGACGTGACCAATCCCGCTTCGCTGCATCTTCGCGCTTGTCGTGCAGCTTCTTACCCTTGGCGATGCCGATTTTGATCTTGGCCATGCCGCGATGATTGAAATACATCACCAGCGGTACAAGGGTCAGCCCCTTGCGCTGGGTCTCGTTCCACATGTGGGCTAATTGCTTACGGCTAACCAGTAGCTTGCGGCGGCGACGTTCTTCATGTCCAAACGTTTTCGCCTGCTTGTAAGGTGCGACGTAGCTGTTCACGAGCCACAGTTCACCATCCTCAACAGCCGCATAGCTCTCAGCGATGTTGGAGCCGCCCATACGCAGGGATTTAACCTCTGACCCTTCGAGCATGATGCCACACTCGATATCTTCTTCGATCGCATAGTCAAACCGCGCGCGGCGGTTTTCTGCGATGACCTTGTAGTTCGGGTCCGATTTGGATGATGATTTTACCTGAGCCATGACAGCGATGTAGGGCGCGCAGCCCCCGCGTGCAAGGGAGCGCCTTAGCGCAACCCCTCAGCCGCCAGATATTTTGCCAGATCTACAATGAGCTGACCACGCGCGCGCGCGATGGCCGCGGGCCCCCCTTTGGGATCATATGCTACCGTCAGATCAAACAGGCCTGAGCGTTCGCGGCCTTGATAGACACCCACGAAGTACTGGCCAGTTGCGCGGTAAACGCCATCTGTTCCAGCAATCAAATCAGCAAACCGGACATCAAGCGTGGCAGCCGCATTTTCCTCGAATGGCCAAGGCTCTGATGCGATACGTTTGCGCGTCAGGCGTGCAAGGGTCCGGCTCAATTCGAGACCAATCGCGCGCTCTGGTGTGTCTGCCCACAGCACTTTGGACGTGATCAATGTGCCATCAGGGGCCTGCTGGACAATCTCGTCTGCGGCAGCATAGGCCGGCAAAGACACATCCTTCACCTCGACAGACTTGAAACTGATCTGCACAGTCTCGGTTATCGCAGGCGGTTGGACAACAATACTGTCGGGCGCGCCACAGGCGGCCAAAAGCACCAGCGCGGCAGCGGCAGCAACGGATTTAATCAGGTTCATATTATCTTCCCAGCAGCAGAGAATTAGGATTTCGCTCAATCGTGCGCGCCAGCTTCTCTAACGCACCCGCAGCTTGTTGAATATTGCGCAACGCAGATTGCGCAGCACGGCTCAGCTCTTCACCTTGGTCAAAGCCGTCAATCGTTCGTCCCGCCTGTGCAAACAGACCGTTCAGCCGCGTGATCACCTGCGGAAGATCGCGCGCAGAAACCGCGATGCTGTCCGCCGCGTTACGCGCAGAGGCGAGCGTTTGGTTCACATTTTGAACGGCACCACCCTCACGCAATTCCTTGAGGGTCGCGTTGAGTTGCTCCAACGCACCGGCAAGGGCCGCGGGCAATTGCGCCGTCTCGGGACTGCTCACCAAAGCCTCGGCAGAGGAGGTCAGCGAGGTCAGTTCTTCGATCAGCACATCGAACTCCAACTCAGCCGCCTTCGCCGCGACAGTTTGGATTTCGGTCACAAGTTCGGGCACGCCCGCAACAGACGACGTAACCGCATCCGCCGCCTTGGAAGCTGCAGTCAGCGTGGTCCCAAGAACTTCGGCAATGCGCTGCCGCTCCAGCTCGGCCACCAGCCCCTCAACACGGGTCAGGGTCGCGTTCAGGGCAACAGGGATATTCTTTACGTCATCCGATGTCACGATATCCGATATATCACCGAGCAACGCGCTGACATCACCAGGTACTTTTTGTAGATCACCGTTCGACATCAGCGTCTCGGCCGAGTTCATCACATTGATCGCGCTATTGAGCAGCTCTTCAATGGGCAGGTTGTTGATGCGCGTAAACACACCCTCAACCGATGCCGCAGCATCCAATGTTTCGCTTTTTGTGGTTGGCAACACTGGCAGATCGGCGCCCCTCTGCCTCAATCTCTCGGTAGGCGCATCTTCCACTTCCACAAGCTCCACCTTGAGACCTCCTGTCAGAAGGCTGGCCGAGGCAAGGCGTGCGCGCAGGCCATTCGCAACCCTCTCTTCTAGGAGTTCAAGCGCCGATGCAGCGCTTGTGTCCCCCGGCAGACCAAGGCGCGAAGGCTGAATCGACAGGATTACATTCAGGCGCACACGGCTGTCCCCGAACTGATCCACATCCACAATCCCCGACATGCTATCGACAGAGCCGATCCGCAGGCCGGTCAACTCCACAGGAGCCCCGACCGTCAGACCCGACACGTTTTCATCAAAAATCACGCTGACTTGCAGCGGATCAACTTCGGAAACAGTAAACAGGGCGCTTCGCGCTGTCTCTTTGGCGTCATAGACTTCGAACACTTCCCCATCACGAACCACATCCCCGCCAGACACAAACGTGTCAAAGGTAACCCCGCCACCGATCAATGTTGCAAGCGACTGGAAATCGATCTCGGCACCTGTTGGGCCAACAGAGAACGAGAAGCCGGACGCTTCCCAAAACCGCGTGGACGAATTGATCAAATGACGGTGTTCTTCGTAGATGATCGCTTCTGAGATGGCAAAGGCACCACTGCGTGCAATCTGCGCACGCCCGACTTGGCCAACCTGAATACCGCGAAACAGGATGGGCGCATTGTCAGTAAGTGATCCATTTGTCGTGGTGCGAAAGGCAATCTGCAATCCGCTCTCTCCAGGTTTAATCAACGGTGCAACGTCAGACCCGCGGAACCTTGTCCCCGGCGCGCCAATCTCCTCGTCCCATGAGCCCTCGATATAAACACCGCTTAACACTGTGCTCAGGCCGCTGATCCCTTGGGCTGTCACCTCAGGCTCGATAATCCAAAAAACCGAGCTTGCATCGACATACTCGGAAATGCCTTTGCTGAGGCGGATGTGCACCTCCACCTCGCCCAGACCTTCACTAAACCCGACCTCCTCGACCTCGCCTACCTCAATATCGCGGTATTTGAGCTTTGTCTCGCCTGCGGCAATTCCCGAACCGTCTTTGAACGTCACAATGATGACGGGGCCACGTGCGTTATAAGATTGCCACGCCACACCAAGGGCCACCACCAGAGCAAGGAGCGGGATTATCCAGACGAATGCGATACCGGAGACGCCACGTTTGCGCGTTCTGGAAATCTCAACCTTGGGCGGTGTTTCAACCATTAACTGATGCCTCGTCAATGTCAGCCTCTGCATCCCAAATCATACGCGGATCAAAGGATTGGGCAGACAACATTGTAAAAATTACAGACAGGGCAAAAAAGATCGCAGCAGGCCCTGGCGTTATTGAAACTAAACCTTGGAGGTGCACCAGCGCCGATAGAATGGCAACCACAAAGATATCGATCATGGACCAGCGTCCGATGTACTCTACGACCTCGTACACCAAAAGACGGTGTTGAGAGGCATACCCGCCCTTTTGCCGTACACTCAGCGCTAGAAAGGCGATTGCCCAGAATTTGCCAAGCGGGATCACAACAGATGCAGCCAAAATAATCGCTGCAATGCCGAATGCCCCGTGGTGGGCCAACTCGACCGCCCCCCCGATGATCGTACTTTCATCAACCGAGAAAAGCTGCTCGGTCCGCAGCATCGGGTACACATTGGCCGGGATATAGCACATTAGCCCCACGACCCACAGCGCCCACACCCGCTGAAGGCTGCTCGCATCGCGCGACACCAGCTTTTTACCGCAGCGTCCACAGACCTCTGTTTCCAGCGGCCATGCCCGCGCGCAGCGTGTACACGCCACCAGACCGGCCGAACGGGCCGTTACTGTTTTTTGGGGTGTTCCAGAGAATTCCATACCGACCACTTACACATATATCCGTCCTGCACGATGACCAGCACCACCAAGACACCAAACATCCAAAACGCAGGACCAAAACTCACGGTTGCCAGATCCCCCACTTTTACCAGCGCCACGGCACACCCTAGCGCGAAAATCTCGGCCATCGACCAAGGCTTGAGTGCCTCGGAGAAGCGGAACGCGGCGATTGCGTGCTTGGCCGCTGGTCTGTCTAAGACTACAGGCACCAACACATAGAGTGTCAGCAACATCCGCAGCAGCGGCACAAAGATAATGAACCCTGCCGTTAGCAGCGCCAGTACCAGCAGCGGTCCTTCGGTAAACGACAGCGCCGCATCAAGGATTGAGACTGCATTGCTCCGCCCCGCCGCCGAAATCTGCAAAAAGGGAAACAAACTTGCCGCGATGATCAGCACCACTATCGCGATGGATACCGCGATAATCTGCATACCCGCTTCAGACCGCGGCGCGATCAGTACCTTGTGGCAGCGCACACAGACGGCACGTTCGCCATTCTTCGGGCGCTGCAACTGGTAGGTCGCATCGCACACGGGACAGATAATAAGCCCCTCTAAAGGGCCGCGTGAAAAGTCGGCAGTATCAGACATGACGCAAGATATAGCGTTTACCTCGGGTAAGTAACACTCTTATCTGCGGCAGATACATAACTGCGCTTTTGCGCTATTTACCCGGTGATTGCCTGTCGCGCGGCCGTATCATACCCAAGCATCTGCAAGACATCATCGGTATCGGCACCAATCCCTGTTGGTGCTTTTGGCATCGGGGCCGATGTCCTGCTGAAACGGGGTGCGGGGGCAGCTTGGGCCACGCCATCTGGTGCGATAAACGTCTGGCGTGCAGCCATATGCGGGTGAAACTGCGCCTCCGAGAATGTAAGGACAGGTGCTACACAAGCATCCGTTCCCTCAAAAATCAAAGCCCATTCATCACGGGTTTTGCGCGCAAAGGCATCGGCGTAGCTTGCACGCCGCGCCTCCCAAGTGGACGCATCATTCTGACTGTCTTGATGATCAACCGGCAACTCTGCTTTCTCCAACAACAGCGCATGAAACTGCGGCTCCAACGCACCAACCGAGAGGTAGCCGCCACATGCACAAGTATAGCACCGATAAAACGGCGCACCGCCATCGAGCCGGTTTGCACCGCGTGTCTCGCTCCATTTGCCCTGCGCCAGCATGGCATGGATCAGCCCCATCATCGCAGGCACACCGTCCACCATTGCAGCATCCACCACTTGGCCTTTGCCCGACACGCCACGTTCGATCGCAGCACTCAGAATACCCAGCAACAGGAACATCGTCCCCCCGCCGTAATCTGCCACCAGATTGAGCGGCGGCACAGGTGCGCGATCCGCATCTCCCATCGCGTGCAGCGCGCCTGTGAGCGCGAGATAGTTGATATCGTGACCTGCTGTTTGCGACAGCAGCCCCTTCTGACCCCAGCCCGTCATGCGCGCATAGATCAGCGTATCGGGGCAATCATCAGGCCCCAACGTCAGCCGCTCCATCACACCCGGACGGAACCCTTCAATCAGCACATCGCTGGCCGCGATGAGACGGTGCGCTGCCTCCAACCCTTGCATGGTTTTGAGGTTAAGCACGACGGAGCGCTTACCGCGTCTGTTGATATCCGTCGGATCAGCAGGCGCCGCTTTGCGGTCCACCGTAATGACCTGCGCGCCAAGATCTGCGAGCAGCTGCCCTGCCAGCGGGGCCGGTCCCAGCCCCGAAAACTCAACCACTTTCAACGATGCCAATGGTCCCGCCATCACGTCACTCCCGGTAATGTTACTTCGCGCGCGCCTTCTTCAAACGCCTTGAGCGAGAGCGGCCAGATCACACCCGGCCAGCGCAACTCCATCTCCTTCTTACGCGGCCGATAAACAGCTGTATAGAGCGTGCCAAACCCATGCGAAAAAGCGGTGGAATAAAGCGGCGGGCGTAGAAAAGCGTTGATGAACTTCTCCTCAGGGTCATTGTGCAAACGCATCCGCTGGAGCAAAAATCGCTCCCGCTCAACTGTGGCGGTAAAGCGCGCGTGGCTGATCCATTCGACGTTTTCCTGATGGTTGGTGGCCACAGCGGCATTAGTGATGATCGCAGGACGGTCCGGCGCCATCATGACCGTAAAATAGTTTCGCTTCTTATCCAGCACCGTCACGTTGTAACTCATGTGCGTCGGCACGCGTGCCAACACCTCGGCCGCTTCCTCCGCTGTCTCGCAAATCTGCATGACATAGCGCAGGATGAGCGGCACGCCGAACCCTTCGCCCACCACACGACGTCCGCCAAAGGTCAGCGAGATCGACAACCCTTTGTCGTTTACCCCGTCCACAAGCCCCCACAGCCCGTCAGACGTGCCCATCACCGCACGGCCCATCCAGTTCGTGCGCAGCACAAGGCTGTCGAACGCTTTGGGATTATAGTCATAATTGCGCACCATTACGGGCTGCTTGCCTGCCCAAACGGCCTGCGAACAGCTCGCGAGGTATGCAGGAGGTGTATAGAAACTCAAGAAGCGCGCGGCATGGTCACCACCGCCTGCCAGCTCGCACAGCTCTTCGTACAGCGGAACCATTTCGGGCATATGGGTCCGCAGCGCACGCAGGCTCTCGGCATAGGTCGGTCGGGCGGTTTCTCCCTCTTTGAGCCACCATGCCCGATAGTCGGACCAATATTCGTGGAAAAGCCCAGCCCACTTAGGGCCGGGCAAATCCTCTGAAATCGCACGCCAGTACATAGCGGCCTTTCTAAAACATTTGGGAAGCCCCGCTTATTCTGCGGGATTCCATTTAACGCAATAACGGATTTAAATTACAGAATCTTGAACGCTGGATCAGACAGCAACGGGTCAGCCGCCGCTGCTGGCAATGGCGTACCTTCAACCGCCCTCTTGATTCCGTGAATCCATTTCTTTGCCCGCTCGTTCAGCTGGAAAGACTTGGTCATTGAGCGGCCACGCGTCACAAGAATACCAATGTCGGCCCCCTCATAACGGTAGTCACCCGGCTGCAAGATACGCAAGAAGAATGCCTCGTTCTCACTCTCCACTGCGCGGCGGTGATAGTCAAAGCGGTCAAACACAACCGAGCCGTCTTCTTTCATCTTATAGATGCCGGTCTCGGGGGCCTCGGAGCAGATATCGACACTGTCTTTGGTGTGTTTGATGACCATCTGGCTCCAACCGTCGATGTTGGCGGGGTCGGCCCAACGGGCATTCAACTCATCCACATCGAGATTGAACTTCTTCTTTGAGAATTCCAGCAGGTGAAACAGGAACAACGGCGCATCCGCATGGGCAAAGGCCGCATGGTTCGTCATCGAGGACGCACCCGTGATGCGCGGGTTAAGCTCACCGAGCCAAAGCTCGCCCGTCTTCTTGTCGATCAGGAAATCGAGCTCAAAGTACCCGCGATACCCTTCCTTGCGCAGCTGCTCACCGAACTTAAACGTCATCTGCCGCGCTTGCTCACGCACTTTCGGCGGGAAGGCCGTCGCCAGCATCTCGTTGCCACACCAACCACCGCGATAAGGCGTCAACTCGTTAAAGCCTACAAGTTCGGTCATCAGCGGACCAACGATCGTGCCTTCTTTCGTCGCACAAGCCTCAATCGCTGCACCACGGCAGCTGATCCGCTTCATGATCTTGATTTCACCCTCGCCGATGATCTCGGATTGGTGGCGGCGGAAGTCGGCCTCGTTCTTGATAAAGAAGGTCGTGTGACCGCTGTCTCCATACGCAGATTGCAACACCAGATCATGCCCGATGCCCGCATTTTCACAGGTCTCGCGCAAGTTCTCGTAGGACGTCACTTCGGCCAATGTGTTTGGCACGGACGGCACACCCGCCTTGTTGCCGATGCGCACGGTGGCGATCTTGTTGTCCATGCTTTGGCGCAGCTTCGCCTTGGGGAACCACACATCCGCACCCAGCTCTTTGCTTAGACGCTCCGTCTCCTCGTCAAACATCAGGAAGACAAACTTGGGCTTGCCGCCGCGCTTTTTGATGAAGTCGATGACTTCTTTGTGCTGCAACAGATAGTTGTTGATGTCCTCAATGGACTGGAACTCCGCATGCGGCTGCTCGGAAGGGCAGAACACGTTAGGGTGCTTGCCGCCGTAGCAGTCGATGTAGCAGATATATTTGAAATTCTTCACCCATTCATCGAGGCCCAACAGGTTAAAGTTCGTCGCCGAGATAAAATACACAGGATCTTCGTTGCGGTGAAAGAACCGGCGGATTTCAGAGATATTTCTAAGAACGGTAGCCATTGTGGTGCTCCTTATCTTGGTAATTGAGTTCTTGTGTTCAAGCAGATGATTTTTTGGATTTACGAACAGGTGCGGGTATCGCTCCCGCCTCGCTAAGTGCCTCCTGCGTGAACACCCGCAGGCCCAAATCGGGCCGGTAGCCGTGAATTTCGCTCACATCGAGCGCGCGCATAAATGCCAAAATTTCCTGACTGACGACCTGTCCCGGTACAAGGATCGGGAATCCCGGTGGATAGGGAATGATAAAGCTGGCGGAAACGATTGTCTCACCGCGGTCCATCGCCTCTTTCAGGGAGCCGTTCAGTTCCAGATAATCACAGTTCGTGTCATCATAAGACAAGAAGAACGCCTTGCGAATATCACCCTCGCGGCTGTTGCCACTTTCCAGAAACGCTTTGTGAAACCGGCTAAAATCCGGCAGCGGTGGATAATCCTCGAGCAGATTTTTCACGCGGCGGTCAAAGCCGAGTTTTTCCATACCGGACGCATCATCATTCAATTCGTCCAGCGATTTAGCAATCTCTACCAGCACTTCGATCAGATACGCCACGCTGGAACGCGTCGTACCAATGTTGGTCATAAACAGAACAGTGTTGCGCGAGGTTTTGTTGATCTGGATGCCGTATTTATCCATCAAAACCTTGTTCTTGAACGTATCACCGTCCCAGCCTGTACCGCCGACCAGTAGTGTCACGCGGCTCGCATCGAGCACAAAGTCGTCGCGCTCCCAACAATCCCACAAATCGGTCCAGCCTTGCTCGGCGTCATAATAGCTCGTCACACCACTCTCGCGGTATTCCTCGGGGATCATGTCGCCCGCAGTGAGGATCTGAAAATACTTCTTGAGCAGCGGGTGATCAGTGATGGCGCGGCGCATAGACATTGCCGCCTCGATCTGGCGCTGCACAAATTCAAAGCCTTCCAACTCAACCTGCCTCCGTCCGACATCAAGGCTCGCGATGATCTGGTAGTTTGGCGATGTTGAGGTGTGCGTCATATAGGCCTCGTGGAACGCTTGCTCCACCTCGCCCTTAAAATCCTGATCATTAACGTGGATCATAGAACCCTGCCGCAGTGCTGTGAGGGTTTTATGAGTGGATTGCGTTGAATAGGCCCGTACCCGCGCCGTGGGCGGCGGGATCAAACGCGTCTTGAGTAGCGTCTCATGATCCGCATCCTTCAACTCTTCTTGCTGCGCGGCATAGGCTCCGGCATGCGCGTCGGACTTGAACCTCGCGCGCAGCACATTGGCCGCATTCATCGCCGTGCGCTGGCGGTACGTCGGGTTAAAGCGGGCGAAGGCAAACCACGCCTCATCCCAAAGGAAGATAAGATCCGGCTTAATCGCCAGACATTCCTGCATCACGCGCTCGACGTTATAAACAAGCCCGTCAAAGGTGCAGTTTGTAAGGAGCAGCATGCGGACACGGTCAAGCTTCCCTTGCTCTTTGAGCTCCAGAAGCCGCTCTTTGATCTCGCGCAGTGGCACGGCACCGTACATCGAATATTTGCTGAGCGGGTAGCTGTCGAGATAGCTCACCTGCGCGCCCGCCAGCACCATGCCGTAATGGTGCGATTTGTGGCAATCACGGTCCACCAGCACAATGTCACCTGGCTTCAACAGGGCCTGAACAACGATCTTGTTACAGGTCGAGGTGCCGTTGGTGGCAAAGAATGTCTGTTTGGAGCCGAACGCCCGCGAAGCAAGCTCTTGGGATTCTTTGATCGGACCCACGGGCTCCAGCAGACTATCAAGGCCGCCGGACGTGGCCGAGGTTTCCGCGAGGAAGATATTGGGGCCATAAAACGCCCCCATGTCCTGAATCCAATGCGAACGGGTGATGGATTTCCCGCGGCTGATGGGCATGGCGTGAAACACACCCGTCGGCTGCTTGGAATACTCGACCAAGGCAGTGAAGAATGGCGTTTTGTTTCGCGCCTGTACACCGCGCAGGATGTTCAGGTGCAGCTCCATAAAGTCTTCGGAGTTGTAGAAGACCCGGCGGCAAATCCCAAGATCAAGGCCTGCGATGTCCTCAACCGAACGCTCGGTCACGAGGTAGGCGTCCAGCTCGGGGCGCACCTTGGCGATCATACGGCACAGCTCTGGGCCATAGTTCTCTGGAGGGATCGCGTCGATCTCGTTACGACCCCCAGCACGTGCAAGATAGCGGGTCAGTATTTCTTCGACGTTTTCGGAATGCAGGACCAGACCGGGACGCACGACAATGGCCTGAATGTTGTGGTTGAAGAGCACTGCGATCAGCGCATCCTCAATTGACGGCACAACAACCGCTTCATAGATGAAAGGGTCTTCGGGACGGCGCATGCCTGTCACATTGGTCTTGAGCCAGCGTTCCTGATGCTCGTTCACGCTGTCCACAACCAGCACTTCGAAATAGGGCTTGGTCAGTGCGCGCATCTCGGGGCTGCTATGCGCGTCATCGTCCTGCTCGTCTTGATCCACGCTATCGCGTTCCAGCGGGATAGAGCGGCGGCGATACGCACCAGTGGTCAACGCACGGGTAATGCGGTTCACTGCAAAGCTGACGTCGTCGAGCTTGCCCTGCTCGAAATGACGTCGGATCAGCGCAAAGGCGTGTTTCCCCGGAAAGGCCCAATAGGCCTCCATCACGCCCAACTTCTCGAAAAGCTCAGTCACGGTCGCCCGCAGATGTGCTGTTTCGCCCGCACTGGGGTTACGGGTTAATGCGCTTGTGGCTTCGCGCAATGCGCTCCACCGGTCAGAGCGCAGTTGGATCGCAGATGAATAGTCTCTCATCGAATGCATCGGTCGTTCTCCGCAAAAGTGCGCAGCTTGGGCAATGCGATGAGGAGCGGACGGGCATGATGCCCATCCGCCCTATAGCACGGCCTAGCCGCTGGATATGTCAGTGTCCGTGCTGCCGGTCAGAACGCCGGGTTTCACGGGTGGATGAGGCATCGCGGCGACAGGGGCGCCGGTTGGTGTTGCTTCGTCGACAGGCGCCGCAGTCCCTGCAGACGGGTTTGGCAATGGCTCTACAGGAAACGCTGGCGGCACTTTGAATGCAAAGCCAGGCAGGCTGTCTTCGCCCGCAGCGTCCGGCGTGTATGGTACGCGCATCGCGGGCGCCATCGTGTCAAGGCCCGCAGTCGTTCCTTTGTGCGGGATCGCAAGCGGTCCCAGCGTCTGGAGGTAAGCGTCGGTGCCACTTGCACGATCATAGACCGAGAAGTCAGTAGAGCGGTCACGGAAGGATTTGAGTACCTGCCCCAGACCCTTCATGCCCGTCTCACGCTGGCGGCGCACCATGTCCAGATCAATCTCGATCGGGAACATATCTTCCTGTCCTGCTGACTGGTGCAGAACCATCGATGTCGGATCAATCACACAAGATTTGCCAACGCCGCCAGCGCCAAGGCCGTTCACGTCGATCACATAGCATTGGAACTGCACTGCGGTTGCCCGCGCAATGGCAAGTTCGGCATCACGGTCGGTCGTACCGGTCAAGACAGGGTGCAGCAGAACCTCGACGCCCTGAGACGTCAGCTGGCGCGTGGTCTCGGGGAACCACATATCATAGCAGATCGACAGACCAAAACGGCCCACATCCGGTACGTCAAAGATGCAGAACTCGGTCCCTGCTGCGACACCCGCCTCATATGGCCGGAACGGGAACATCTTGGCATAACGGCGGATAATCTCACCCTGCGGGTTGATCACCACGGAGGTGTTATAGATCCGACCATCTTCAGGGTCTGTAATAAACATCGAGCCCGGGATCAGCCAGACACCGTGCTTGACCGCTGCGGCCTGAAACTTCTCAAGCGCTTCGTTCTCGGGCGGCAGAGAGTATTGATCGAGCGGGCCGTAAGCAGCCAACTCGGAGAAAAGTACCATCTGCGTCCACGGGAACCGCGCCATCAGGATGCCCAACCGCTGGATCATACCATCGACGTTGGGGTGTAGAGCGTTGACGTACATCTGCACGCCTGCAATTGCGAAAGGGGTCATATCTGTTCACTCCGGAAACCACGGCTCAGGCCGTTTGGATCATCCCTTACGCCCTTTGTATGGGGAGTGGAACAGACCAAACGGGCCCGTGTCGTAACGGCGTGCCACCGTAGATATGTCGCGCAACCGCAGGTGATTTTACGCCGCCGCCGACTTGCGGGGGGCACGCCCGTTACGGCCCCTCTGGAGCATGACAACTGCCGCCAACAAGAGCAGCGCAGGCAGGAACATCAGGTATTTGCTTGGCTGTGGTTCTTTCTTTAGCACGCGGATAACTTCCTGATCCCAATCCAGACCTGCACTTTTGGCAGGTGAGTTGAAGGCAACATCATCAATGATCATCTTGTCCCCATCCTGACGGAAAGTGAGACCGGCGTTGGCGAGTTTCTCCGCACCCGTGGCCCCCTCTCCAATTGGCAAGAGCGCCACAAATTCAAGCGGGTCGCCCAGATCGTTCACCCCGTCAACACGCAGGCGCAAGTATTCACCGGCATCGGTTTGCTCCGCCGCCTGTGCAATCTCGCTTGAGGCGACCTCGGAATAAGGTGGCGTAACCATATCCATCCAGAACCCCGGACGGAACAGCGTGAAAGCAATCAGCAGGAGCGCAATCGTCTCATAGAAACGGTTCTTGGCGAGGAACCAGCCCTGCGTTGCAGCCGCGAACAGCAGCATCGCGATCGTCGCGACAATGAAGACGAATATGCCCTGCGCCCATGTGACATCAATCAGCAGCAATTCGGTGTTAAAGATGAACAGGAACGGCAGTGCAGCGGTCCGCAAGCTGTAGAAGAACGCAACCACACCCGTTTTGATCGGATCACCGCCGGAAACAGCCGCCGCCGCAAAGGAGGCAAGCCCAACAGGCGGCGTCACATCCGCCATGATCCCGAAGTAGAATACAAACAAATGCACAGCGATCAGCGGCACGATCAGACCGTTCTGCTGGCCCAGTGTCACGATCACAGGGGCAAGCAGTGCGGAAACCACGATATAGTTTGCAGTGGTCGGCAGCCCCATCCCGAGGATCAGCGACAGCACCGCCGTCAGCAGTAGGATTGCAAGGATATGACCACCGGACAACACCTCAACAACATCAGCCAAAGCAGCGCCCACACCCGTCTGGCTCACCGAGCCTACGATAATGCCCGCCGTAGCAGTGGCGATGCCGATACCGATCATGTTGCGTGCGCCTGTGACCAATCCGTCAACCAGATCGAGCAGGCCGTCTTTGATATCAGAGCCAAGATTGCTTTGACCACGAAAGATCGCCATTATTGGGCGCTGGGTCACAAGGATAAATACCATGTAGCAGGTCGCCCAGAACGCCGAGAGGCCGGGGGACAAACGGTCCACCATCAAGGCCCAAACCAGCACAACGACCGGCAGGATAAAGTGCAAACCAGAGCGCACAGTCGGACCCGGCAGCGGCAGTTTGGTCACCGGTGCATTTGGGTCGTCCAACTCAAGCGGCGCTTCCTTGGAGGCGACATAGAGCAGACCTACATAGACGGAGGTCAGGAAGACAAAGATGATGTAGCCAGCCGTTTCGGGGAAGGCAGGGCGAATCCAGCCCATCAGGTAATAGACCGCAAAGCTCAGCCCGCAGATCACCGCGATGGTGAAGGCAATCGACATGAGCCATGCCAGCAACGGCTTAGGCGGTGTAGGGCGTGGCAGACCTTCCATGCCGGCCTTGAGTGCTTCGAGGTGCACAATATAGACCAGCGCGATGTAAGAAATCACAGCGGGCAGGAACGCATGCTTGACCACGTCAAAATACGGGATGCCCACATATTCGACCATCAGGAACGCCGCAGCACCCATAACAGGTGGCATGATCTGCCCGTTGACGGAGGAGGCAACCTCGACAGCGCCCGCCTTCTCTGAGCTAAAGCCCACTTTCTTCATCAGCGGGATCGTGAATGTACCGGTGGTCACCACGTTGGCGATGGAAGAGCCAGAGATGAGGCCGGTCATGGCGGAGGAGACAACAGCCGCCTTTGCGGGTCCGCCCTTCATATGACCCATGAGGCTGAACGCGACTTGGATAAAGTAGTTGCCAGCACCCGCACGGTCCAGCAGCGAGCCAAACAGAACAAACAGGAATACAAACGAAGTGGACACGCCCAGCGCGATACCAAACACACCCTCGGTCGTGATCCACTGATGGTTTACAATCTCGGACAGGCTATTGCCCTTGTGCGCGATGATGCTTGGCATATTCGGTCCAAGGACGGTGTACATCAAGAAGACACTCGCCACGATCATCAAAGCAGGCCCAAGCGCGCGGCGCGTGGCCTCCAACAAGATCATGATACCGACAACGGCGACCACATAATCCTGCATGATCGGCGCACCGACACGGTCCGCGATATCGCGGTAAAAGAAGAAGAGATAGAGCGCCGCAAGCGCGCCAACCACGGCAAGTGCCCACTCCCAAATCGGGATGCTGCCCTTGGGGGACCCAAGGACAACCGTGGCCGCAATGGCGATGGCGGGGATCGGTATCCACCACACAGCAACACCATCTTTGGCCGCGACCATGAACAGCGCAGCAAGGGCAAGCGGCACCACAATACCAAGGATCATCTGGAATTTCGTACGCGCGGCGGGAAAGGCCATAATGCCGAGGAACACCGCAAACCCGAGGTGGATCGAGCGCGCCAGCGTGTCGTTAAACAGACCAAAGGGAGATGCGATATAGAGCTGGAACAAGGACCATGCGAGTGCGGTCAACATCAGCAACGTGCCAACCGGACCTCCAACAGATCGTCCACCCGTATCAGATGAGGCGACAAGCTCGTCCAACTCATTCTGGGCAAGGCCCCCGCGTCCAGCGGCTTCGGCTTCTACGGCGGCTGCTTGTTGTTGGTCTGTCATAGCAATGTCCCCTATTGCATGCCGCACCTTATCGGCGCGTGCTGGTCTTTGCGATTTTCCGCAAAGCCGTCAGAGCGGCGGACACTCCCACCCGCCGCTCTGAATATCTTGGTCGCAGTCGAAGCTTATTCGATCCAGCCACGCTCTTTGTAGTACTTCGCAGCACCGTCATGCAGAGGTGCGGACAGGCCTGCGGAGATCATGTCTTCTTCTTTGAGGTTCGCAAACGCAGGGTGCAGACCCTTGAAGCGATCAAAGTTGTCAAACACAGCTTTTACAGTCTGGTAAATCGTGTCTTCGTCGACGTCGGAGGAGGACACAAACGTGGCTTTCACGCCAAATGTGTTCACGTCCATGTCCGTGCCTTTGTACATGCCACCAGGAATGGTCGCTGCGGCATAGAACGGGTTGTCGTTGATCAGACTGTCGATTTCAGGACCGGCAACTGTGATCAACTCCGCGTCGATCGTGGAGACTGCTTCTTGGATGGAGCCGTTCGGGTGGCCAACGGTGTAGATGATTGCATCCACTTTGTTATCGCCCAATGCGGCGGCTTGCTCGGCTGGCTTCAGCTCGGAGGCGAGTGCGAAATCATCCAGCGTCCAACCTTTGGCCGCCATCACGACTTCCATTGTGGCGCGCTGACCGGAACCGGGGTTACCGATGTTGACGCGCTTGCCTTTGAGATCGTCAAACGTCTTGATGCCGCTATCTTTGCGCGCAATCACGTTGAACGGCTCACCGTGGACCGAGAATACGGCGCGCAGCTTGTCGAATTTGTCACCCTCGAACTTGGATGTGCCGTTAAAAGCGTGGTGCTGCCAATCGGACTGGGCCACGCCCATGTCCATATCGCCTGCTTTGATCGCGTTGATGTTCGCGATGGAACCGCCAGTTGACGGGGCCGTACACTTCAGCCCGTGATCGGCAGAGCCGCGGTTGACCAGGCGACAGATCGACTGACCCACCACAAAGTAAACACCCGTTTGGCCGCCTGTGCCGATGGTAATGAACTTATCCTGCGCAAAGGACGCAGTGCCTGCCAGCATGGCGCCCGCAAAGGCCCCAGCGACAGTTATAGTCTTAAACATTTTCATAGTTAACTCTCCCATTGTTGTCACAAGGACAACGCGAAACGTTGCCATTATCCAGTAATAAGGAGGCGAAATAGTAGAAGAAACCGCGAAACCGCAATTCCTTTCAACGCGTCAACCTCCCGCTCCGGTTAATCAGACACAAGTGCCGAACATCCGAAATCTAAGTCGAGCGTAGGCAGCTTTCCTAAGATGAGCAAGCAGTCTATCAACGGGCAATGCACATATATTCATCGCACTGTTTATTATAAGTTATTTGCACAAGATACGGTCATCTTTACGGCAAAACACACCCACCCTCCGCGGATCAAAGCCACGTCAGCTTTCTACGGTACCCTTGCCAAGCCGTATCTTAATGGGCTCTACACTCCTGCACGTTAGCCAATGCGCAAACAGCTGGAGCACTACATGCCAAAATTCTCGGAACTCACCCGTTACAGTACTTTAGCGGGAGCCGTGATCCTCACGATTCTGAGTATTATTGCGATGTTCAGTTGGTCAGGTTGGTTTTTCCTGCCGTTTCTGGTCTTCGCTGCACTCTCTCTTTTGGGTTTTAATGACGTTCGGCAAAGCTCGCATTCGGTCCTGCGAAACTATCCGGTGCTGGGCCATGTGCGATTCTTGATGGAGAAAATTCGCCCTGAAATTCGCCAATACCTGCTGGAGGATGATCAGGACGAAGAACCGTTTAGCCGCGATCAGCGCAGCCTCGTATATCAGCGCGCCAAGAACCAAGAGGACGCGCGCCCTTTCGGCACGAAGAAGCGCGTCTATGAAGGCGGATATAGCTGGGTCACCCATTCCGTGCATCCAAAGCACATCGAGAATACGGACTTCCGCATCACAGTTGGTGGTAACGCTTGCAAGCAGCCCTACAACGCGTCGATCTACAACATCTCTGCAATGAGCTTTGGCTCGCTTTCTGGCAATGCGATCAAGGCGTTGAACATGGGTGCAAAGATGGGCGGCTTTGCCCATGATACCGGCGAAGGGTCCGTGAGCCGCTACCACAAGGAGGGCGGCGGCGACCTGATCTATCAGGTGGCCTCTGGCTATTTCGGCGCGCGTGCAGAAGACGGCAGCTTTAATCCAGAAAAATATGCAAAAACCGCAACCTTGCCGCAGGTCAAGATGATCGAACTCAAGTTGTCACAAGGGGCCAAGCCCGGTCATGGCGGCATGCTGCCCGCTGGCAAAATTACCACCGAGATCGCAGAGGCGCGCGGCATTCCGATGGGAGAAGATTGCGTCTCGCCCGCAGCGCACTCTGCCTTTTCCACTCCCATCGAAATGTGCGAATTTCTTGGGCAGCTGCGCGATCTTTCCGGCGGCAAACCTGTGGGCTTCAAACTGTGTATCGGTCACCAGCGAGAGTTCATGTGTATGGTCAAGGCGATGCTGGAGACAGGTATCGTGCCGGACTTTATCGTGGTGGACGGTGCCGAAGGCGGCACAGGAGCCGCCCCGCTGGAGTTTGCCAACCATGTGGGCATGCCCATGGTCGAGGGGCTGACTTTTGTGCACAACGTCCTGCGCGGCGCTGGTATCCGCGATCAGGTCAAGCTTGGCGCTGCTGGCAAAATCGTTTCCGCCTTTGACATCGCGCGCGCACTGGCGCTGGGGGCGGATTGGTGCAACTCCGCACGCGGATTTATGTTCGCTATCGGATGCATTCAGGCGCAGGCGTGTCACACGAACCATTGCCCCGTTGGTGTCGCGACCCAAGATCCGTTGCGCGCCCGCGCCCTTGATCCCGAGCATAAGTCAAAACGCGTTGCGCGCTTTCACCGCGAGACACTAGACGCGTTGGGCGAGATGACAGGTGCCGCAGGCCTGTCCAACCCAAGTGGGTTCCTCCCCCACCACCTGATGCAACGCCAATCTGACCGCTCCATGGTGCAAGGGAACAAAGCCTTCCCTTATCTGCCGATAGGCTTTCTCATCGATGAGGAAGCGGCGGATCACAAAGGGTACAAAGACCGCTGGTCACGCGCCAAAGCTGACACTTTCAATCCGCCGGAGTATGTTTAGCGCAGTCAAGCGCATCAAACGCCGCCTCTAGCCCTTCAGGGGCCACATCCACAACGCGACCTTGGTGGACGCAGCGCGCGATCAGCGCCCCTGCGGCTGGCATCTGGGCATCACGAGCGGTGCCTCTGATCTGCGTCCCGTGGATCAAATATGTTTGCGAGGCAATCGGCAGGGAGGCGTATCCTTGCCATACCGCAAGATCGACGTTACGCCCGAAGACCCCCTTTGACATCAAACGAACCCGCAGCCCCTCACCCTCGGGCGTGCCACTCAACATCCAGACATCACCCTCGTATCCATCTAGGGGTCTTTGCGTCGTCAATATCGCACTGCCCCCCAACCTATCGCTGTCTGGATCGATTGAGCCCGCAAGCTGCGCAACACCCCCCTCAAAGCGGTGCAAATTGCTGGTGATCGCCTTTGCCCCACTCCACAATCCGCTCACCGCAAACCACTGGCCAACCTTAATCTCTTGATCTGGTGGGATATGCACCAAGCTGCCCATGATTTTGGCGGTGTCGTCGTCAACCTCACTCACAGCACCAACGACAGGGTAGATTTGGAGAACACGCTCGGCAACAAGCACCTCATCGCCTGTGCGCACGACAATCGCCAACGTGTCACCTACCTCAATGGGCTGTTTGAGACCCAAAAGGCTGATCACTGGGGTGCTATCCGCGGCCTCGATGCGCCGACCTGCTACGACCAAAGGCGCGATGCTGTCGACTGTGCCAAAGATGCCCAAACGGACAGGCTCATCCGCATGTACGGACCCTGTCATCAAAGCAAATATGAAAATGAACCAAAGACGCATGAGAAATAGCCCTGCTTGAGTTGGTATCATGACATCAAGACCCACCCGAATGAAAAACGCGCAGAGGTTTCCCTCCGCGCGCTCTTAACTTCAGTTCAGTGATGCGAAGCGATCAGACGCCTTCGGCAACCGCAGCGACGAGGGCTTCTTCGAAAATCGCCAAGCCTTCATCAACAATTTCTTCGGACGCCGTGAGCGGCACCATCACGCGGATTGCATTGCCGTGCATGCCACAGCTCAATAGCAACAAACCACGCTCAAGCGCATGCGCAATGATACGCTTGGTCAACGCCGCGTCAGGCGTGGCAGAGGCAAAGTCTGTGACAACTTCAACCGCGATCATCGCACCCAAACCGCGAATATCCCACATGCGGTAAGGAGCGGCACGCGCGCCAATCTCGGCAAAGCGTGCCTTAAACTTGTCACCCATTGCGATGGACTTCGCGAGCAGACCCTCATCCTCAATCGCCGTGATTGCAGCAAGAGCCGCGGCACAGGCAACGGGGTTACCGCCATATGTGCCACCCAAACCGCCAGGGATCATCGCATCCATCACATCAGCGCGACCAATCACACCAGCCAACGGATACCCGCCTGCCATGGATTTCGCCACTGTGATCAGATCAGGCACAACGCCGGAATGCTCGATCGCGAACCATTTGCCCGTACGGCCAAAACCTGCCTGCACTTCGTCAGCGATCAACATGATGCCGTGCTGGTCACAAATCTCGCGCAATGCGATCAGCATCTCGAACGGCACTGGTGTGTAGCCGCCCTCGCCCAAAACAGGCTCGATGATGATACAGGCGATGCGCTCAGGCTGTGCATCGGTGAGGAAGAGGTTCTGCAATCCTGTCAGCGCGTCTTCAACCGTGATGCCATCGCGTGTGTTCGGAAACGGCGCGCGGAAGATATCGGACGGGAACGGACCGACATCTTTTTTGTAGGGGCTGATTTTGCCAGTCATGCCAAGCGTCAACAGCGTGCGACCGTGGTACCCTCCGGTAAAGGCGATTACACCCGGACGGCCAGTGGCTGCGCGTGCAATTTTCACCGCATTCTCGACCGCTTCGGCACCTGTTGTCACCAGAAGTGTCTTTTTCGGTTCATCACCGGGCGCCAGTTCATTCAGCTTTTCGGCAAGCTCGATGTAGGGCGCGTAAGGCACAACCTGAAAGGATGTGTGGGTGAACTGGTCTTCTTGGGCCTTGGCCGCCGCAATCACACCGGGGTGGCGGTGACCTGTGTTCAGTACGCCAATACCGCCAACGAAGTCGATAAACCGCTTGCCATCTACATCCCAAAGCTCTGCATTCTCGGCATAAGACGCATAGACAGGTGTAGCCGATGCCACGCCACGCGGTACTGCCGCTTCGCGGCGCGCCACAAGATCAGCGTTGGTGTAGGTCACGGGGACCGCAGGCTCAACGATTGCGATTTGAGGTTTCTTTTTTGCGGATTTGCGCGGCGCGCGTTTTACTGTGCTGGCCATGTTATGCTCCTGAGATAAAGAGTAGGATGAGCGCGGCGTAACCCGCGTTTAAAAAATCTTTCGTCCTGTTTAATTTAATTGTCAATCTTGATAATCCTGACACTTGTTTTTTTCTAATTGGAGTGGTCAGTTCGGCAAAAGATCGCTGATCGGTCGCGCTGGTTTTGCGTGCAACCTGTGAAAAGAAAGATATCCCTTGGACATCGGACAACGCCTCAAACAGATCCGCATTGATCGGGGCCTATCCCAACGCGAACTGGCAACACGGGCAGGTTTAACGAACGGCACGATCTCTTTGATCGAGACAGACAAAACCTCACCTTCTGTTGCATCACTCAAGAGCTTACTCGACGCCATACCGATCTCCATGGCGGAGTTTTTTGGCTCTCTTGAGGATCAGGACACACCCAAGATTTTCTATCGCGCCCATGAATTCACACAGGTCGCTCCTGAAGGTCCAGGGCAGGTATCGCTGAGACAATTAGGCAACGCGCGCGAGCACACATTGCAAGTGCTGCATGAGACATACCCTGCTGGCGCAGACACGGGACCAGAGTTTCTCACACATGAGGGGGAAGAGGCGGGAATCATCACGCTTGGCCAGATCGAACTTACGGTCGGCGACGCGGTTGATGTGCTGAACGTGGGGGATGGATATCTATTCGACAGCCGACTGCCGCACCGGTTTAGGAACGTTTCTGCGGAGCCTTGCGAAATAGTAAGTGCACTTACGCCCCCTGTTTTCTAAAGGAACTGTTAGCGTTGCCCGCGCGGGTCAGCGCCAAAGCCCTTTCGGCGAAGATTTTTCCAAACAACATCGCTGACATTGCTGCTTTTTGTCGAAGTCATAGAGACCACAATCACAGCAACCATCATCAGAATTAAAAAGCCGCCAACTAGCATTTCAATCGTCATCGCCACCTCCATTTCATAGTGTTCGCTAACCGAACGAACATCCTTAGATGTAAGTTCCCAATTTGTTGAAAAAATGCTTAGATCGCTGACCAGTGTGGTATGAAATCACTAAGGCGACGTTAAACGCCGGCCTCAATAATCAAAGGCGGCCTTATCCACGACCGGCACCGGAAAATCGAGCTCGAGCGCATAGAGACCGTCTTCTTCTTTGACACTGAGTGTGCCATTTAACTGGCGCGTAAAGGCCATGATAAGCTTTGAGCCGAGACCCGTACCTGTTTCGGGTGGTTCCCCTCCCAAAGTATTTACGATGCGCAAAGTTGCCCGTTCGGCACCGCTATATTTGAGGCTCACAATGATCTTTGCCCGCTGCTTACTTTGCTGCGGCACGTATTTGAGGGCATTGGTCACCGCCTCCGACGCCAGCAATGACAGGGGCGCCGCATCGTCGGGACCGATCAGAATGCTGTCGTACTCTTCAGTCACGTCAACTCCGGCGTTCGGCCCCATCCCGATTTCTAGACTGCGGGCCACGATTTCACGCAACAGAATACCCGCATCAACCCGCGCCATCTCATTGTCCTGATAGAGGCTCTTGTGCACTGTCGCGAGGCTAAGGATACGGTCTTGCAAGCGCTGCAATACACGCTTGTTTGCCTCTGTTGGCGCTTGGCGAATTTGCATATTCATGATCGACGAAATCAGCTGCAGGTTATTTTTGACGCGATGGTGCACTTCTTTGAGCAGGATATTCTTCTCGCGCAGGCTATCCTCCAAACTCGCTTCGTCTTGCAAAATGGAATTAGCCATCGCCAGAAAGGATTGCTCCATAGCCACGATTTCCACGGGCACACGATCTCCAAGCGGTTTGCGCGGTAACGTCCGGTTCAGCGCAAAATGACGCATCTGGCGGCCCAGCTTACCGATGTGGGTGATCGCCAGCCTGTTGAGCGCCCAGAACGCAACCACAAGGCTGGCAACCCACATGAGAATTGGCAGGACAGAGGAAAGGCGACTGGTAAAATCAGTCTCTAACAGGGCCGTATCACTGGGCCAAACGCTCATCGCAAAAACGGTCCCGTCAACAAGCGGGATGAGAGCGTAAACGCGCTCAACGCCTTCGGTATTCTTGGCCGTGAACACCTGTCGTGTGTTGCCCGCCAATTGCTTGAGCGGATAGGCCGCTGGCAGTTCGGATTCTGTCACATCCTTACCCTGCTCGAACGTGGTAATTTCGCCTGAATCGTTGAACGTAATAAGCGACAGGGGTGATCTGGTGGGGTCCGCCATCTCCTGGGCTTCCAGCGAATCCCGGCTGACAGAAATAAAGAAATAGCCGATGATCTCAGCCTCTTCGAATACCGGAATTGTCACGACAACCACAGCAGCACCTGACACCCGCCCGTGATCAACAGCCGTCACAGTACGTACAGAGCGTGCTACGGTATCCTGAAAAATCGTCGTCGCCGAAAGGTCATATGACTGATGCGTCGAAGAGCAATCCATCCGACCATCCACAGTGATAAACCCGATAAGCCGGTACTCGCTGATCTCTTCCTTGTACGCATGCAAAAAGTCAGAGCAGCGCTGCGGATTGTCCTGAACCAGCTTCACGACAGAAGTAAGCGCGCGACCTGCTCCGAATGCCTCTTGCAGCAGCGCCCGCTCTGTAGCGGCGGCTTGCTCGGTCACCGCGATAAGGGACAATTCAGCTGTTCGCTTACTCTGTTCCGCGATCTGCTGGGTCTGGATAAACCCAATGAGGCCGATTGGCAAAAGCGCCAAAGACAAAAACAGCAAAACCCTGAAGGCCAGTCCCCCAAAGAGGCTATTGCGCAAGAAACCTGATGTCATGGCTTAAAAGCTTGCTACTTTCGATGCCGAAAGCACAGACATTGTTGCGTCATCTGTCATCTCCATCGCCTCGTCTTCGCTCAAACCCATCAAATCTACCAGCTGTGAACGGGCGCGATTAACACGGCTTTTTACCGTGCCAACTGCAACGCCACACATTTCTGCGGCTTCCTCATAGGAAAACCCAGACGCGCCCACGAGCAATAGTGCCTCGCGCTGCTCATCCTTCAGCTTGCCCAACGCGGTGCGGAAATCATTCATTTGCAGATGGCCGTCATGCGCTGGCTTCTCAGCCAAACTCTCGGTGAAAACGCCGTCGATATCGGCAACCTCGCGCTTCGCCTTGCGGCGCGATGAGTAGTAAGTATTGCGTAAAATTGTGAACAACCATGCGCGCATGTTGCTGCCCACATGGAATTTATCTATATTTGTCCATGCTTTAACAAGCGTATCTTGAACCATATCGTCTGCTGTCGCACTGTTGCGCGTCAGCGATATGGCGAACGCGCGCATCGCCGGAAGATGATCCACCAGCTCATCGCGCGGGTCGGTCGCGCTCATCGCTCATTGCCCTGGTCGCGCTCTTGTTCTTTGAGTTGCTCCAGAAGTGACGTGAAACGATCGGGTATACCCTCGTCTAACGCTTCCTCATAGACGCGGCGTAAATTCTGATCGATAACACTCTCGTGTGCTTTATGCTGTCTCTGACTAGTCACGTGACCCCGATCACAAAATTAAATAATTATACTTTGGCTGGGAACTTAACGCGCCCAGGATGCGTTTGGTTCCATAAAAGACAAAAAAAGGATTTACTCGAATGAGTGATGCAGCAAACGACCTCAGCATTAGTGACCAACTGGGTAAGTTCATCCCCTATCTGCGCCGCTATGCCCGTGCGCTTACCGGCAGCCAGAACAGCGGTGATGCCTTTGCCGCTGCCGCGCTCGAAGCAATCCTAACCGACCGAAGCGTGCTCGACGGCACCGATGTAAAAACAGGCCTCTTTCGTGTATTATATGGCATCTGGTCCAGCGCCGGCGCACCAATTGAAGAGGCAGAAACAGGCGCGCGTGCGAAAGCGCAAAAGCATCTCGCGAAACTTACCAACAACAGCCGTGAAGCTTTGCTCCTTTATACGATTGAAGGATTCACTTACGGCAACATCGCAACAATCATCGGCGTTGAAACCGAAGAAGCTGAAAAGCTTGTTTCTATCGCACGACGTGAAATGGCGGACAGTGTTATGGGATCCGTAATGATCATCGAGGATGAGGCGATTATCGCCATGGACATCGAGAGCATCGTTGCCGAAATGGGCCACCGCATCACTGGCATCGCCCGCACACGCGACGAAGCTGTCGCTTTGAGTAAACAGGACGCACCAGATTTGATCCTCGCCGATATTCAGTTGGCCGATAACTCCTCCGGCATCGATGCCGTGAATGATATCCTGTCGGAGTTGGGCGCACGCCCTGTCATCTTCATCACTGCTTTCCCCGAGCGTCTACTGACCGGAGACAAGCCTGAGCCAGCCTTCCTGATCTCGAAACCTTATACAGAAGACCAGGTCATCTCGGCTGTCAGTCAGGCAATGTTCTTTTCATCGACAGAGACTTTGCACGCCTGAAGGACCTCAGATAATATCGACCTTGAGCGCGAAAGTGCTCAAGACAACGGGCTGGCGGAGGTCTCGTCCACCAACTCTTCCGGCGACGCCGCAGGGACATCTTCAAACGGAGAAGCTGCCTCAGGAATATGCACCCCATACACATGCTTTTCCACCTGTGCATTCACAACGGCCCCCAAGAGGATCAAGAAGCTGCTGAGCCAGAGCCAAACCAACATCGCAATCACGGCGCCGATTGAGCCGTAAACCTGATTATAATTTCCAAAATTTGCAACATAGTAGCTGAACAGAACGGACAGCCCTGCCCAGCTGATCACGGCAACAAAAGCACCTGGTTTAATGGCCCGCCGTGATTGCACACTCCGGTTAGGGCCATAGCGATAAAGGACGCTCACACCCGCGAGTAAAACAGTCACAGCAATCGTCCAGCGCAACGCCTCCGCAATGAACCCGGCAACGCCACCAAGCGGGAAAAACGCCAGAACCACAGGTGCTACAACGAGCGTGACCAACGCGACAATTCCCACAGCAACAAGCGCAAGTGTCAGCAAAAACGCTCTGACATAATGTGATAGGGTTGCGCGGTTTTTCTCTCCATGCACTGCATTTAAGCCTGTCATCATCGCCGCGACACCCGCACGCGCAGACCAAAGCGCTGCTATGATAGAGATCGCACCTGCCCACCCAAGTGTATCGGCACTCGCCGTCACAAGACTCACAATCTGCACATGAAGAATCTCATACACATCCGCAGGTATAAATCCCCGCATTTGCTCCAATTGCGCCACAACAACATCAGGGTCAGACACAAGGCTCAGCAAAGCAATCAGCGCCGCAATCGCCGGAAAAACCGAGAGCATACCGAAAAAGCCGACACCGGCCGACACCAGCGCAAGGTTTGTTTCGCCAATTTGCAAAAATCCATCTCGAAGGGCCGCCCAAGTGGTGGCGATGGCACCTTTAGGCGCGGCAGTCATACCCGTTTCACTCATATCGACCCTCACTTGGAAATTTGCCATCGTCCATTTGACGTCTATCGCCCGTTCAGCATGCTTTATGCAAACGTCCAATTTATGTCTTGCACACTCGCCCAGTTGCGCAATGATAGGGGTTCAACGCAAACCCTCGAAATCTCGTTCAGTAAAAGGGCGCACTATGATCACTCCTCTCTCGCAAGCCATCACCGCAAAGCGGGATGATCTGATCGCCTTGACCCAAGATCTCATTCGTATCCCGACGCTTAATCCCCCCGGCCATGACTACCTCGCCATCTGCGAATACCTTGACCGCAGGCTTAAGGCACACGGATTTGAGACCCAACTCATCCGCGCACACGGCACCCCCGGTGACAGCACGAAATACCCGCGTTGGAACATCATCGCACGCCGCGAAGGAAAACGCAGCGGTGAATGCGTCCACTTCAATAGCCATACAGATGTGGTCGAAGAAGGTCAGGGGTGGACCTTTGATCCTTTTGGCGCAGAACTCAAAGACGGCAAAATCTACGGGCGTGGGGCCTGTGATATGAAAGGGGGGCTCGCCGCCTCCATCATCGCCGCCGAGGCCTTCATCGAGACCTACAGTGACTTCGCCGGAGCGATCGAGATTTCAGGCACTGCAGATGAGGAGTCCGGCGGCTACGGCGGCGTCGCCTATTTGGCAGAGCACGGCCACTTCAACCCCGCCCGCGTCCAGCATGTCATTATTCCCGAGCCGCTGAACAAAGACCGCATATGCCTTGGCCACCGCGGCGGTTGGTGGGCCGAGATCAAAACAAAGGGCGAGATCGCCCACGGCTCCATGCCCTTCCTTGGCGATTGCGCGGTGCGCCACATGGGCGCTGTCCTGACTGAGTTCGAGGATAAACTTTTCCCCGCCATGGCCCTGCGCATCACTGATATGCCCGTGGTCCCCGAAGGCGCGCGCAGCTCGACCATGAACATCAATTCCATTCATGGCGGCGCAAAAGAACAAGATGAGGACTTTGACGGCCTGCCATCCCATTGCGTCCCCGACAGCTGCCGCATCACAATCGACCGCCGCTTTCTGGCGGAAGAACCGCTCGACGATGTCCGTGACGAAGTGACCAATTTACTCGAAGGCCTCCGCATCACCCGCCCCGATTTCGACTACGAGTTGACCGAGATAAACTCCGTTCTGCCCTCCATGACCGACCGCAACGCGCCCGTCGTGCAAACCGTTGCAAAGGCCATACAGGATGTATTGGGCAAAGAGCCTCAATACGTCGCTTCCCCTGGCACCTATGACCAAAAACACATCGACCGGATTGGTAAGCTAAAAAATTGCATCGCCTACGGCCCCGGCGTGCTGGAGTTGGCCCATAAGCCCGACGAATGGATCGGCGTGGATGACATGATCGACAGCGCCTGCGTCATGGGCGCTGCACTGGAGACACTACTGCTCCCGAAAGGCTGACCCCTATCTCATTTGGCGATAAATACTCCGGGGGAATTGGCCCCGCAGGGCCAAGGGGGCTGGCCCCTATAACACCTCAATCAAACGCACGCGCACTCGCAAGGCTCAACCCATCCACGATCGCCGTAAGTGCCTGCCCGTGATGCACCTGCGCCTGCGGGAATGCCTGTGCCAGTGCACCACGCGTCACCTTCATCAGACTGGATCCGCCCACAAACACCAGATGCGTCACGGCTTCAGGTGCCACACCGGCCTGTTCAAGCGTCACCAACGCAGCGGCACCCATGTCAGTCGCCATTGGCCGCAAGAGCGCCTCAACCAGCCCGTCATCCAGCGCGACATTCAGCCCCCGCTCAACCACGCTCAAATCAATCGCACCTTCCCCGGCACCATTTGCCGCAATCTTGCCCGCCTCCACCGCAAACGCGATGTCATGGCCCAGCTCATCCTCCAGCACGGACACGAGCCGCGCAAACAACAATGGCTCCACCGCGTATTGCGCCAAGTCTTTGGCAAGACGGCGGCTGTCTGGCGCATAGAGAAATGGGATTTTCTGCCAGGTCGCAAGGTCATTAAAAATCGTTGTGGGTGCCGTATGAGTCTCGCCTCCAAACGCATGGCGTATCTGGCTCCCCCGTCCCAAGAGCGGCATAACAGTCTCTAAGCTCACCATACGGTCAAAATCAGTCCCACCCAACCGCACACCGTGGCTGGATAGGATATCGATCGCATCAGCACCGTTGCGAAACAGCGTAAAGTCGGACGTACCGCCGCCAATATCCACGATCAGCCCCAAATCACCCTCGGCCAGCACCCCACGATTGGCGAGCGCTGCCGCTTCAGGCTCATACATAAAGGCAACGTCCTCAAATCCGGCACGCACATACGCCTCGCGCAAGTCCACCTCTGCCTGCGCGTTGCGTGCATCATCGCCGTGAAACCGCACCGGACGTCCTGAAAGTGCGCGTTCGAACCGCTCCCCGGTCTGCGTCTCTGCCGTAGCTTTCACGCGCGCCAAAAACCGTGAGACCACGTCGATAAAATCAAGCTTTTCACCCAGCAGGTTTCGCTTTTCACGCATCAACGGCGCGCCAAGCAGGCTTTTGAGGGCGCGCATGTAACGCCCTTCTTCACCCGCAAGAAGGGCGGCACCAGCGGCCGAACCCGTCAACATCTTCTTACTGTCGAAATCAAAAAACACAGCAGTGGGCATCGTCATATCCCCTGCCTCAAGCTGGATCAGATGGGCCACACCGTCGCGCGCAATGCCCGCCGCCGAATTCGACGTCCCAAAATCCACACCCAAAACTGCCATGCCCGAACCCTCTTCCGTTTGAAGTCCGCACGCCTAACCCAGCGCGCATGCTCCCGCAAGGTTTCTCCTGACCAACCCCTCATTCGTCGCCTAGCCGTTCTGCGAAACACAACGAGGGAG